>Ga0310811_10007438_pt1 | contig 14029 bp, 12 predicted proteins | sample YCmetagenome_FD_207642 | JGI IMG/M metagenome (GOLD analysis project Ga0310811, IMG submission 207642) | Soil microbial communities from experimental microcosm in Duke University, North Carolina, United States - YC | ecosystem: Engineered > Artificial ecosystem > Soil microcosm > Unclassified ... | reverse complement strand
GGAGTCAAAATTGCCAGTGTCCTTGGATTCCGAAATTCGCCAGAACCCAATATGGAGATCGTACGAATTTCGGAATCCGGACACTGGCCGCTTATAACCCTTTGTCACATCAGTAACAATTTGCAGGTCCCCAGTCCCTTGAATTTGCTTCCTTTTCACGCCAGAAACGCATGCTTTCTGTCGGAGATTCCATGCGTATTGCCATGATCGGCACGGGCTATGTCGGCCTTGTATCGGGTGCCTGCCTTTCGGAATTCGGCCACGATGTGATTTGCATCGACAAGGACGAGAGCAAGGTCAAAACCCTGCAGGCCGGCGGCATTCCGATCTATGAGCCCGGCCTTGACGATGTGGTGGCCGACAATGTCAGGGCGGGACGGCTCTCCTTCACCACCGATCTGAAAGCCGCCGTGGCGGGCGCCAAGGCCGTGTTCATCGCCGTGGGCACGCCCAGCCGGCGCGGCGACGGCCATGCCGACCTGTCCTATGTCTTTGCCGCGGCCGAAGAGATCGCCGAGGCCTTGACCGGTTATGCCGTGGTGGTGACCAAATCCACGGTGCCGGTGGGCACCAGCCGCAAGGTGGAAGAGCTGATCCGCAACAAGCGGCCCGACGCTGTGTTCGACATGGCCTCCAATCCGGAATTCCTGCGCGAGGGTTCGGCCCTGGAGGATTTCCGCCGCCCCGACCGTGTGGTGGTGGGCTGCGACACCGATCGGGCGCGCGAGGTGATGCGTGAAGTCTATCGTCCGCTCTATCTCAACGAGACGCCGATCCTCTTCACCAGCCGCGAGTCCAGCGAGCTGATCAAGTACGCCGCCAATGCCTTCCTGGCCACCAAGATCACCTTCATCAACGAGATGGCCGACATCTGCGAGAAGGTGGGCGGCAATGTGCAGGATGTGGCGCGCGGCATCGGCCTGGACGGCCGCATCGGCAACAAATTCCTGCATGCCGGGCCCGGCTATGGCGGCTCCTGTTTCCCCAAGGACACCTTGGCCCTGGTGCAGACCGCGCAGGAGTTGAATGCGCCCACGCGCATCGTCGAAGCGGTGGTGGCCGTGAACGAGGCCCGCAAGCTCACCATGGCCCGGAAGATCGAGGCGGCCTTTGGCGGCCTTGCCGGCAAGACCATCGCGGTGCTGGGCCTGACCTTCAAGCCCAACACGGACGATATGCGCGACGCCCCTTCGCTGGTGATCGTTCCCTATCTGCAGGCGGCGGGCGCCGCCATCCGGGCCTACGACCCGGAAGGCGCCAAGGAAGCGCGCAAATATCTGAACATCGAGCTCTGCAAGGATACCTATGAGGCGCTGGAAGGCGCCGATGGCGTGGTGATCCTCACCGAATGGAACGAGTTCCGCGCCCTGGATTTTGCGCGCGTGAAAGCAGCGTTGAAGCAGCCCCTGATGGTGGACCTGCGCAACATCTACCGGCCCGGCCTGATGCAGGAAGCCGGCTTCCGCTACATCAGCGTGGGCCGGTCTTGAACGGCCGCACCATCCTGGTCACGGGGGCGGCCGGCTTTATCGGTGCCGCGGTCAGCGAAAAACTGCTGGCCCGCGGCGATGCCGTGATCGGGGTGGACAATCTCAGCGACTATTACGATGTCGGCCTCAAGCAAGCACGTTTGAAGCGTCTGGAGGGCAAGTCCGGTTTTACCTTCCACCGCATGGACATCGCGGATCGCGACGCGGTCACCGGGTTGGCGGATCAACCCATCAGCCACATCGTCCACCTCGCCGCCCAGGCCGGGGTGCGTCATTCCCTGGTCGACCCTTACGCCTATGTCACCGCCAATGTGATGGGTCCGGTGGTGTTGTGGGAGATGGCGCGCAAACTGAAAGACCTGAAGCATTTCGTTTATGCCAGCTCCTCTTCCGTCTATGGCGCCAACCAGAAGATGCCGTTTGCCATCGGCGATGCGGTGGAACAGCCCAACTCGCTTTACGCCGCCACCAAGCGGACGGACGAGTTGATCGGCTATACATATGCCCATCTCTACGGCATTCCCGCCACGGGACTGCGCTTCTTCACCGTCTACGGTCCCTGGGGCCGGCCTGACATGGCACCCTTCATCTTCACCGAGGCCATCGCCAGACAGAAACCGCTCTTTCTGAACAACAATGGCGAGATGTGGCGGGACTTTACCTATATCGACGACATCGTGGACGGCGTGCTCAGGGCGCTGGACCGGCCCGCCGCCGGCACGCCGCCGCACAAGCTCTACAATCTGGGCAATCACCGCTCCGAGAAGCTCACCGATTTCCTTGCCGAGATCGAGCGCGCGCTGCAGAAGAAGGCCATCGTCGAGCCGCGCCCCATGCCCGCCGGCGACGTGCTCAGGACCTATGCCGATATCGAGGCCTCCACCCGCGACCTGGGCTTCGCGCCCACCACACCCATCAGCGTCGGCATTCCCAAATTCATCGCCTGGTATCGCGACTTTTACGGGGCCTGATCGCGCAGGCGTTCCGCCAGCCGTTTGAGCGGCGCGGCGCAGACCAGGGTGAAGACCAGGCTCAACCCGGTCACCAGACAGACCACCAACACAGCCCCGGTGGCCAGCGTGGCCTTGCCGATCCTGTGCCCGATGGTGCCGCCGGCTCCCGCCATCATGCCGCCGTGCTCAAAAAGCGCGACGCTTCGGCCCAGTCCCGGACCAAGCGCTCCGCACCCGCGGCCAGCAGGCGCTCGCCGAGGCCATCCGTGGCATGGCCGCCGCCCAGAAAGCCCCAGACGGTCATGCCGGCCGCTTTCGCGGCGATGACGCCATTGACGCTGTCTTCCAGCACCAGACAGTCGGATGGCGGGACAGCGAGCGCTGCGGCGGCATGCAGGAACAGATCCGGCGCCGGCTTGGCGTTCGCCACATGTTCGGCTCCATAGACGTGTGGCGCGAAATAGTCCCACAGGCCAGTACGCTTGAGCTTGCGCTCCAGCCCGCCCACCGAGCCGGAACTGGCGATGGCCTTGGGCAGCGTCAGTCCCTTCACGGCATGGATCGCGCCTGGTACCTCGGTCAGCTCGGCCACCATCACGGCGCGCAGCCGCTCGGACTGGCGGATGGTCTCCGAGATCGGGCGGCCCAGGCGTTTCTTCGCCTCTTCATCGATGGCCGCGTGATAAGCGTCGGTGGAAAGGCCCATGAAGCGGACGACATAATCGCTGCGCTCGAAGGTGAGGCCCTGCTCGGCCAGCATCTCCAGCTCGACCTTCAGCGCGATGACTTCGCTGTCGACCAGGACACCGTCACAGTCGAAGATAACCGCCTTGAACGCGCCGTTGCTCACGCCGCCTTGCGGGTCTTGAGGAAGCCATCCATGCGCTCCAGGGCGCGCAGGATGTTCTCCGCCGAATTGGCATAGGAGACGCGCAAGTACCCCTCGCCCAGGATGCCGAAGTCCGGGCCGCCAATCAGGGCGACGCCGGTTTCATCCAGCAACGCGTTGGCCAACGGCTTGGCCTTCCAGCCCGTCTGCTTGACGTTGGGGAAGGCATAGAAGGCGCCCTTGGGCGTGATGCAGGAAACCCCCGGCAGCTTGTTGAGGCCTTCCACCACCAGCTTGCGGCGCTTGTCGAACTGCTCGCGCATATGCGCTACCGCATCCTGCGGCCCGGTCAGGGCGGCGATGCCGGCATACTGGGTCGGGGCGTTGACGCAGCTATGCAGGTTCACCGCCAGCTTGCGGGCATAGTCGTAGAGCTTGCCCGGAAAGATCGCATAGCCCAGGCGCCAGCCGGTCATGGCATAGGTCTTGGACCAGCCATTCAGCAGGATCAGGCGGTCGCGAATCGACGGATAGTTCAGCAGGGTGACATGCTCCTGCCCGTCATAGATGAGCTGGTCGTAGATCTCATCGCTCATCACCGCGACCTCGGGCCACTTTTCCATGCCGGTGACGAATTTCTCGACCTCGGCCTTGGGGGTGACGCCGCCGGTGGGATTGGCGGGCGAATTGATGATGATCAGCCGCGTCTTCTCATTGATCAGCGACAGGGTTTCCTCGGCGGAGAAGGCAAAGCCGTTCTCCTCGCGGATCGGGATCGGCACCGGGGTGGCGCCGGTATATTCGATCATGGAGCGATAGATGGGAAAGCCCGGATCGGGATACATGATCTCCACCCCCGGCTGGCCGAACATCAGAATGGACATGAACATAGTCGGCTTGCCGCCCGGCATGATCATGACCTCGTCGGGCGAAACCTTGGCGCCATAACGCTTGTGAAGGTCCGCCGTCACCGCCTCGCGCAGCGGCAGGATACCGTTGGCCGGCGTATAGCCATGATGGCCGTCGCGCAGCGCCTTGATCGCGGCTTCGACGATATGGTCGGGGGTGCGAAAGTCGGGCTGGCCGATGCCCAGATTGATGATATCGCGCCCCTGCGACGCCAGCTGGGTGGCCCGCGCCAGAACGGCGAAGGCATTTTCTTCACCGATGCGGTCGAAATTGACGACGGTCTTCATGGGCGGACGGCCTTTTTGTGAGGCAGCCCATATAAGGCCTCAGGGGCCTGGATTCCAGTGGGCTCGAAGCCGCTCCCGTGCCGGTCTCAAATCGGCACCAGAACGCTCGAATCAGCCCAGATAGCCGTGCTCGCGCATGTAGCGGACAATGGCCTGGGCCTGAGCTTCCGGGGTCGCTTCCACCGTTCGGATCGTAAGTTCGGCCTTCTCCGGCGCCTCATAGGGGCTGTCGATGCCGGTGAAGTTCTTGATCTTGCCGGCCTTGGCTTTCTCATAAAGGCCCTTGGGGTCGCGCTGCATGCAGACGTCCAGCGGCGTATCCACGAAGACTTCCAGGAACTCGCCCTCGCCCAGCAGCTCGCGCGCCATGCGCCGCTCCGAACGGAAAGGCGAGATGAAGGCGGTCAGCACGATCAGGCCAGCATCCACGAACAGCTTGGCGGTCTCGCCCACGCGGCGGATATTCTCCACCCGGTCGGCGTCGGTGAAGCCCAGATCCTTGTTGAGGCCGTGGCGGATATTGTCACCGTCCAGCAGGTAGGTGTGCTTGCCCTCTGCGGCCAGGCTCTTCTCCACCAGATTGGCGATGGTGGATTTGCCCGAACCGGAAAGACCGGTGAACCACAGCACCACCGGCTTCTGACCCTTCATCGCCGCGCGGGCGTCCTTGTTCACGTCCAGCGCCTGCCAGTGCACGTTGGTGGCGCGCATCAGCGAGAAGTCGATCATGCCCGCGCCGACCGTGGCGTTGGTGAAGCGGTCGATCAGGATGAAGCCGCCGGTGTCGCGATTGTCGCGATAGGGATCGAAGGCCAGCGGCTGGCCCAGAGCGAAATTGCAGAAACCGACCTCGTTCAGATGCAAGGTCTTGCCGGCCAGATGATCAAGGGTGTTGACGTCGATCTTGTGCTTCAGTGCCGAAACCTGGGCCGGCACCGTGGCCGTGCCGAGCTTGAGCAGATACTGGCGGCCCGGCAGCAATTCCTCATCCGCCATCCACAGCAGATGGGCGGCGAACTGGTCGGAGACTTCCGGACGGGCGTGCGGATCGGCCAGCACATCGCCGCGGGAGATATCCACTTCGTCCGCCAAGGTGAGCGTGATGGCGTCACCGGCCACCGCTTCGGAGCGATCGCCGTCCATGGTGACGATACGCTCGACCTTGGTGGTGCGGCCGGACTTGGCGACCACGACGCTGTCGCCGGGCCGCACACGGCCGCCCGCGATGGTGCCGGAAAAGCCGCGGAAATCCAGATTGGGCCGGTTGACCCATTGCACCGGCAGGCGAAAAGGCTTGTCCGCCTGTGCCGTATCCACATCCACCAGCTCTAGGTGGGTCAACAGCGGCGGACCCTGGTACCAGGGGGTCTCTTTCGACTTCTCGATGACATTGACGCCATAGCGAGCCGAAAGCGGAATGGCCACTTGGCTGACGAAATTCAACCGCGCCGAAAAGACGTGGAAATCCGAAACGATCTTGTCGAAGACTTCTTGGCTGTAGTCCACCAGATCGATCTTGTTCACCGCCAGCACGACATGGCGGATGCCCAGCAGCGAAGCGATATAGGCATGGCGCCTGGTCTGGGTCAGCACGCCCTTGCGTGCGTCGATCAGGATGACGGCAAGATCGGAGTTGGACGCGCCGGTCGCCATGTTGCGGGTGTACTGCTCGTGGCCGGGCGTGTCGGCAACGATGAATTTACGCTTGTCGGTGGCGAAGAAGCGATAGGCCACATCGATAGTGATGCCCTGCTCGCGTTCCGCTTCCAGTCCGTCGACCAGCAGCGCGAAATCGATATCCTCGCCGGTGGTGCCGAATTTCTTGGAATCCTTTTCCAGGGAGGTCAGCGTGTCTTCGAACAGGAGCTTGGTGTCATAGAGCAGCCGCCCGATCAGGGTGGACTTGCCGTCATCGACGCTGCCGCAAGTGAGGAAGCGCAGCAGCGATTTCTTTTCCTGGGCGGCGAGGAATTTCTGGAGTTCGGAAGCGGGGGCGTTCATGTCAGAAATACCCCTCCTTTTTCTTCTTCTCCATCGAGGCCTTTTCGTCACTGTCGATGAGCCGGCCCTGGCGCTCGCTAGTGCGGGCGGTGAACATCTCGGTGACGATGTCTTCCAGGCTGTCGGCATCGCTTTCGATCGCGCCGGTCAGCGGATAGCAGCCCAGAGTGCGGAAGCGAACCAGCCGGTCTTCTACTTTCTCGCCGGGCCTCAGCTTCATGCGCTCGTCATCGCGCATGATCAGCGTGCCGTCGCGTTCCACCACCGGCCGCTTCTTGGCGAAATAGAGCGGCACGATCGGGATGTTCTCAGCCAGGATATATTGCCAGATGTCCAGCTCGGTCCAGTTGGAGAGCGGAAAGACGCGAATGCTTTCGCCCTTGTTGATGCGGGTGTTGTAGACGCGCCAGAGTTCGGGCCGCTGGTTCTTGGGATCCCAGGCGTGGCTGGCGCTGCGGAATGAGAAGATGCGCTCCTTGGCGCGGCTCTTTTCCTCGTCGCGGCGCGCACCGCCAAAGGCGGCATCGAACTTGTATTTGTCCAGGGCCTGCTTCAGCGCTTCGGTCTTCATCACCTGGGTATGCAGGGACGAGCCGGAATCGAAGGGATTGATCCCGCGGTCCACGCCGTCCTGGTTGATATATTCGATGAAATCCAGGCCGAGCCTCTTCACGGTCTCATCGCGGAACTGGATCATCTCCTTGAACTTCCACGTCGTGTTGACGTGCATCAGCGGAAAGGGCGGCTTGGAGGGATAGAAGGCCTTCATCGCCAAGTGCAGCATCACGCCGGAGTCCTTGCCGACGGAGTAGAGCATCACCGGATTGGCGAACTCGGCTGCCACCTCCCGCATGATGTGGATGCTCTCGGCTTCCAGGCGCCGCAGATGCGATATTACAGTCTTGTTAGTGGACAAATTTGGGTATCCCAATTCCGAACTGTGAAATAGTCTGAAGCCTGGTCGGATGCAAGGTGGGCCGGTTGCAGGACCGCTATTTCAGGATCGCTATTTCAGAACGCGGGGGCTGGTGTCCGGCGGCACAGCCTGCTCTTCCACGGCAAACCGCACCCGGCCTACCGAGCGGCCGTCCCGGGTCAGGATATTGACCTGCCATTGCCCCGGCCGCGGTGCCGTCTTGTACGTGAAGAAGCGGAAGCCATCCTCGCGTCCGCCCTCGATCTCCACCGGCAGGCGCTGCTGGGTCTGCCAGCCCTTGCCGGGTGCCAGCCATTGCCAATCATGGACGATGCGGGTTTTCAGGCCCCGCGGGGCGAAGACCGCGTTGTAGACATAGAGCTTGGCCCCCGGCTGGATATGCAGGATGGCATGGGTGCCGAACAGCGCCTGCCATTCCGCCGGCTCCTGCTCCTGCTGCGCCACGAACTCAGGGCCCACCTTGCGTACGTCGTGATAGACGCCGGCATCGGTCAGGACCAGCGGCAGCGGCGGCAGGATACGGAAGAAGTAGGCAAAGTTCAGGAACAGCGTGATCACCGCCATGCCGGCATAGATCTGCATGCGCGCGCCGCGATAGCGCTCATGCCCAAGCTGGGCCAGCGCCCGCATGAAGAAGAAGAACACCACCAGTGCCAGTCCGCCGCTGGTCAGGAAGGCAAGCCGGCCGATCCGCCCCGAAACCACCGGCACCAGCAGGATGGCGTAGGAATAGATGGCAAAGAAGAACAGCAGGCCCGAGAACACCAGCCGGGCGTGATAGCGGCGCATATACTCGTTGCCGATAAAGATCGCCACCATCGCCAGCAGGAACGGCCAGGACGACGTGATAGAGGCGCTGCGGATGTAAAAGACGCAGAAGCCCGACAAGAGACAGCCCAAGGCAAACTGGGTGACGGCGACCAGGATCGTGCGGGTCTTGTCGGAAGGCTTCCTGCCGTCGGGACGGGATTCCAGCACATGCAGGACGGCGATGGCGATGCCCGCCACCAGCAGATAGACGATGAACACCGCCTGGGTCAGGGCATGATCGATGCGGCCGAAGGTGGCGCTGTCAAAGGCAAAACCGCCCGCCAGCGACAGAGCGGAGATCTGGCGCTCGTGCCGGCGCGCCCAGCCGATGGCCGGGTCGAACGTGGTGCTGCTGAAGGCAAGCATGGGCGTGGTCTTATGGTGCGCGTCCCTTGATAACAAGGCACGCATTGCGGCAAATCCGCGTTTTTCGGGCTATGGTGGCGCTCAACAATTGTCTCAAGGAATTACAGGAGGGATACCCACGATGCGGTTGGTACAGTTTCGCGAACAGGACGGACGCCGGGGACTGGCGGTGCTGGCTGAAGATGGCAGCGCCCGCCGGGTGGAAGGCGCCGCCGCCGCCTATGAACTGGCCATGCGCGCCGTCGCCGAGAAGCTGCCGCTGGAAGCCATGGTCGCCCGGCTGGGGCTGGGCGAGGCCGTAAATGTCCGCCAGGCCCTGGCGGAGAAGCGGGTGCTGGCGCCCCTGGACCATCCCGATCCGGCCCATCTGATCGTCACCGGTACCGGCCTGACCCATCTGGGCTCGGCGGAGGGGCGAGACGCCATGCACAAGAAGCTATCCGGCGCGGTGGGCGAAGCGCCGCTCACCGACTCCATGCGGATGTTCAAGCTGGGCCTGGAGGGCGGCAAACCGGCCGCCGGCCAGCAGGGGGTGCAGCCGGAATGGTTCTACAAGGGCGATGGCGACAGCGTGGTGGCCCCGGAAGCGGCTTTTGCCTCACCCGCCTTTGCCCAGGATGGCGGCGAGGAGCCGGAGATTGTCGGCCTTTATCTGATCGGTCCCGACGGCACACCGCACCGGCTGGGCTTTGCCCTGGGCAACGAATTCTCCGACCATGTCACCGAGAAGTTCAACTATCTGTGGCTGGCCCATTCCAAGCTGCGGCAATGCTCCTTCGGTCCCGAACTTCGGACCGGGCCCCTGCCCGCCACCGTAACCGGCTCCTCACGCGTCCGCCGCGGCAATGACCTGATCTTCGACAAACCCTTCCTGTCGGGCGAAGACAATATGAGCCACACCATCGCCAACCTGGAAGCGCATCATTTCAAGTATGAGGGATTTCGCCGGCCCGGCGATGTGCATGTGCATTTCTTCGGCACGGCAACCTTGTCTTTCAGCGCCGGCGTCAAGACGCAGGAAGGCGATGTATTCGAGATCGAGGCGGATGCCTTCGTCTTTCCACTGCGCAACGGCCTGAGCATGGCGCCAGAGGCGCCGTTCCTCGTCGCCGCGCTTTAGAACGGCGCGCGCAGCGCCACTTCCACCGCCGCAGCCGTGCCGTGATGGGGACGCGGTTGGTCGTCCTGAACGCGGCCCGCCAGATCCAGTCTCAGGCTCTGCCAGGGCAACGAGACCCGCGCCTCCGCCATGTTGAGCAGCACGGGTGCGGTGGTGAGAATACTGTACCCGGGCGGCGTATGGCTGGAGCCGATAGTGGCGTGATGCAGGCTGAGCTCATAGAAACGGCCATCGGCATCGCTCCAGCTGCCTTGCAGGGACATCAGCGTGGAGTCGGTATCCAGGCTGAAGCCCAGGGTGCGGCCGCGATAGCGCATGCCGTCGACATACTGCCCGTTGGTGTAGGTAAAGCCGTAGATATTGTTGTCGAAGCTGAATGGCGTCTTGGTGGCAACGGTATCGGTATATTCCAGAGTCAGCTTCAGCGGATTGTCGGCCGTCGGCACAAAGATGCTAGCGCCGACGAGATAGCTGCTTCCCGAACTGGAAACCCAGGAATAATCCTCATTCATCATCTGAACATAAGCCTGGACCGGCACACCCCAGAGCGCGCGGCTGTATTTGATGTCGATCGCGCCTTCACCGTTCACATTGTCGGGATGGTTGGAGAAATCGATGTTGCGGAAATAGTCCCGCAGCGGGGCGCAAGGATGCCCCTGGCCGCAAAATTCCTCGGTCTTGGCCAAGCCTATCTCCAGCCCATCCAAGGGACTGACCGTCAGGCGCGCGGCACTGTAATCGACATTGGATTGGATCTGCGGTCCATCGAGACGCCCCAGAAAGAATTCGAACTGCCAGGGTCCAAGCCAATTGAGCACCGGCCAAGTCGAGGGCGCGGTATCGGCGCGCGCGAAGCCGATCTGCGGCATGGGCCGGGCATTGTTGGAAAGTTGCAGAGCCGAAATCTCTCCGGGTCCCCACCAGTGATCGAGATAGCCGGCGTAGAGACGCACATCCCACAGCTTCAGGGACAGATAGGTGTCGTCCGCCATGATCTTGTTGGGCTTGGATCCGAAATTGCCAGTGATCGCGCCCAAGGAGACGCGACCGGAGAAGATGTCGCCATTATGCTCGAAGGAAAGCTGGGCCTGGCCATCGCCGCGACCCATGCCGTCAAAGCCATAGACCACGCTCGGCCGGTTGGTGAAATCCAGATAAGCCGCAGAAGTATTGCCGGGCGCCGAGCCTGCCTGTGCCTTGGCCAGCAGGCGCTGGGCGGCGGCGCGCACAAAAGCCGGCTGTGCCGCGAGGTCGGCACGGCTCAGATCCGCCAGCAAGGACTGCCAGGGCAACGGCCACTGGACCGTCAGATCATGGATGACACCGGTGGCCTGAAGGAGCTCCAGATCGGTGCGCAACTGGCCGTCACCGACCTCCGCCCAGGGCGAGGCCGAAAGGGGCAGGAGACCCGCCAGCAAAAATGCCAGGCCCCCGATGACGGCCCGGCCGTGAAATACGATACGCATGAATCTCCACTACGCCCCCGCGGGAACTTACGGAGTTCGCAGTTGCGAACAAGTAAAGTTATCTGGACTTGATTGACGAATTATCAATCACGCACCGGGAAACAACCCACGCCCTTGGCAGTCAAACTGTCACAAAACTGGCGCGGGCTCACCCCGCCACCCGAGCCGACGCGCAGCCGGTAATAGCGGCCTTTACCCGGCAGATCAGCAACCACCACATGTGGCTGATGTCCGGCCAGAACGGTTTCTGCCTGCGCCTGGGCCTTGGTCCAGCCCGCTCTGGCTTCCGCTTCGCTGCGGAAGGCCCCGAGCTGAACCTCGCCCTTGGCAGATTGATCTGGCACCGGCAGCTTGGCCGCCTGAACCGGTGCGGGCTGTTTGGGGGGGGGATCTAACGCGGCCGATCTCGCGGGCTGATCCGGCACGGTCGGCTTGCTGGACTGATCCGGCGCGGGTGGCGCGGAAGACTGGTCCAGCGCGGGCCGAAGGGTAATACCGGGAGAATAGGCGCCGGCCGGTTGTGCCATCCTGGCCGACGCTGTTGAGAGCCCACCCGGCTGCGCTGTGCCGCCGGTTTCGTCTGCCGGAGGCTTGAGCAGAATCGGCGCCTGCGAACTTGCGACCACACTGTCGGGCGGGCCGCCCAGGGCGGCAAGCCGCTCAGAAGCCAGGGCGTAATTGGGATCGACGATAACGGCCCTGGCATAATAGTCGCGGGCGGTGGAGATGTCCTTTTGCGCCTCCGCGATCTGTCCCAATCCGTACCAGATATATTGCCCCTTGCTGCCGGCGCCGAACGCGGCGTGATAATCGCGCTTGGCCGCATCAAATCGGCTCTGACGCCGATAGGCGTTGGCCCGGTTGTTGAGCGCAGTGGCCAGGCCCTCCCCCTTCATGGCGATCACGGCGCTGTAGTCAGCGATCGCTTCGTTCAGCTTGCCGTCGCCATCGCGCAAGAAGCCCCGTTGCAACAGCGCCTGTGCGCGCTGCTCCGCTGGCAAGGCATGACCGTCCAAGGCGGCAGTGAAATCCTGTGTCGCCGTCTCGCGCACGCCCAGCAATTCTTCCGCCAGCCCATGATAGAGCTGGAGCCGGGCGCGCTCCGTCGCGGAGATGTCCTTCTCCCGCATCGCGCCCTCCGCCAGACTGGCGGCATGGGTGGCATCGCCACGGTCCAGGGCCGCCTGCACCTGCGCGATCGCGGCCGGGGTGGCGGGCGAGGCATCTGCAATCGCCGGCCAGACACAGGCCAGCAGCGCTGTCAAAAACCGCTGTCCGTTCGATCCGCGCATCGTGCCCCATCAAATGCTAGAAACTGGACAATAACGGCGAGGCCATGCCATGAAATAGGCCGTTCCAGAACCATCCCCCGCAAAAAAACGCAGAGCCCATGTCCGCATCCAGACCTGTCCGCAAAGCTGTTTTTCCCGTCGCCGGCATGGGTACCCGCTTCCTGCCCGCCACCAAGGCCATCCCCAAGGAGATGCTGCCGGTCGTGGACAAGCCGGTCATCCAATATGCCGTCGAGGAGGCGCGGGAAGCCGGCATCGAGCAGTTCGTCTTCATCACCGGCCGCGGCAAGCATGTGATCGCGGACCATTTCGACCATGCCTATGAGCTGGAATCCCTGCTCGAGGAACGGTCCAAGACCTCGGAACTCAACAGCCTGCTCGAGATGCTGCCCAAGACCGGCTCTGTCGGCATGATCCGCCAGCAGCAGCCCCTGGGCCTGGGCCATGCCGTCTGGTGTGCCCGCCATTTCGTGGGCAATGAACCTTTCGCGGTCCTGCTGCCGGACGATCTGATGGTGGGCCGGCCCGGTGCCTTGTCGCAAATGGTGATGGCCTACCGGGAAGTTGGCGGCGGCATCATTGTCGCGGCGGAAGAAAAGCCCGAAGCCGAAGTCAAACGGTATGGCGTCGTGGCGCCGGGGGCGGTGAAAGGCAACATCACCGAGGTCAAGGGCATGGTGGAAAAGCCAGATCCGGCCAAAGCCCCTTCCAACCTCTGTGTCATCGGCCGCTACATCCTGCAGCCGGAAATTTTCGGCATCCTGGACAAGCAAGAGCGCGGGGCCGGCAACGAGATCCAGCTCACCGACGCCATGGCCCAGATGATCGGCAAAGGCCCGTTCCACGCCGTCAAGACCGATTGCTCCCGGTATGATTGCGGCGACAAGGTGGGCTTCCTGCACGCCAATATCGCGGTCGGCCTCTCACGTCCTGACATCGCCCCACAGCTCTCCGCGATTATCAAGGTCCTGGTGTGACCGGTTCTTTCCGGAGGGCGGCAAGGATATTGCCCGCCCTGGCGTTACTATTGGCCGGCGGCTGTTCCTCCGCTGGATCAGGAAATACCAACTACGCCCAGTTCTACCAGCTCCTGAAGCAGGGCTGGGCCGCTACCACCGGCAAAGTACGCGTGACCCGCGAGCAGGCGGCCGCCATTCCCTATGCCAGCCTTGGCTACAGCCTGGACGATGGCAATCAGGCCATGCTGGTGCTCGCCACCGATACCAATGGCGAGCTGCTTTGGACCGGGCCAAGCCATACCGTCATCGTCATCCGTGACGGCCGCATCATTCGTACGCTGGGACTGCCGCACGATCTTTCCGGATTCACGACGCCGGGTGGCCCACCGCCCTCCCCCGCCGATGCGGTGCGCCAGCCATTCGCCAGCACGCGGCAGGAAGACTTTCCCGAGCTGGGCTTTTACGGCGTTGCGGTCTCGTGCCGCGCGCGCCTGGCAGGCCGGCAGAAGATCATGATCCTGGGCCAGACCATCGCCACAAACCGAATCGATGAGAGCTGCCAGAGCCGGACGCCCGAATGGTCCTTCGTGGACAGTTTCTGGACCGATCG
>Ga0310811_10007437_pt1 | contig 14029 bp, 14 predicted proteins | sample YCmetagenome_FD_207642 | JGI IMG/M metagenome (GOLD analysis project Ga0310811, IMG submission 207642) | Soil microbial communities from experimental microcosm in Duke University, North Carolina, United States - YC | ecosystem: Engineered > Artificial ecosystem > Soil microcosm > Unclassified ... | reverse complement strand
TCTTGAGCAACGCCTTCGACGGCCAGGGTATGGCCGCGCATCGTCAGGTGTGGATCGACAAGGGCGTGCTCAAGAAGCTCACCTACTCGCGCTTCTGGGCGCAGAAGCAGAACAAGGAACCGGATGCGGGAACGAACGCGGTGAAATTCCAGGGAAGCACGCCGACCACGGAAGATCTGATTCGCTCGACGCCGCGCGGCGTGCTCGTCACGCGGCTCTGGTACCTGCGCCAAGTCGATCCGCGAACGGTGCTCTACACCGGACTCACGCGCGACGGAACGTTTCTGATCGAGGACGGCAAGATCACGAAGGCGGTGAAGAACATGCGATTCAACGAATCGCCGCTCTTCATGCTCAACAACCTCGACGGAATCGGACGCGCGGTCCGCGTGGCGGGGACGGAGGCGGGCGGCGACGTGGTGATGCCCGCGATCAAGGTCCGCGACTTCAACTTCACGAGCTTGTCGGACGCGGTTTAGGAGCCGGCGACTCGGCGACTCGGCGACTCGGCTACTTGGCGACTTGGCTACTGGGTTCGACGAGCTCGAGGTACGCGCCAACCCGGCGCGCCAAATCCGACGGGCTGACGGGCTTTCGGATAAAGCCGTCGAACGACGCGCGCTCTCCGAGGTCCGCCGACGAGTCCACGCGCGCCGAGAAGGCGACGAGCGGAATGCCGCGGGTGAGTGGATCGGATTTGAGCACGCGGCTCGCCTGCCATCCGTCGAGTCCTGGCAGTCCGATGTCCATGAGAACGAGGTTTGGGTGCACCGTGCGGGCGAGCCGGACGGCGTCATGGCCTGTGGAAGCCTCCTCCACATGGTACCCAAAGTGTCGAAGGACCAGCCCGTAAACGCGGCGGGCATCGTCGTTGTCCTCGGCGAGCACGACCACCGGTTTGCGCACACCGCTCGTCTGCGGCACTCCGTGCGTGTCACTGCTTCCGACGAATTCCGCTGACGACCCTTGTGGATTCACCCCCGCCCCCCGCGCACCGGCTACTTGCGCGGAGAAGTGCAGAAAGCAGACCGAAAAAAATAAGTGCAGGTGGACTTTAGGCGAACAATGTGAACTCCAGGCGGCCCGAAGTTCATAGATTTGGGGTGACCCGCAAGCCGGGGGCGCGGTTACGCCAAGTGACAGCCCCTCGAGGCGCATCCTGTCGAGTCTTCTTCTGCCACACCCTGCTCAGACTGCCGGTCTCGACGCCAAGGCGATCAGCCGCGCGAAGCTCGGCGATATCGGTGCCTTCACCGAGATCGTCCAGGCGTATTACGCGCGCTGCTTACGCTTCGCGCGCGCGATGCTGGTCGAGCCGGACGACGCGGAGGACATGGTTCAGGAGGCGTTCGTTCGGTTGTATCGAGCGCTGCCGCGATATGAAGAACGGCAGCGTTTCGAATCCTGGCTTTTTCAAATTCTTGGCAATTGCTGTCGCACAGCGAACTCGGTCGCGCAGCGTAACGCCGCGCGCCTCGTGAGCGACGACGCGCTGCTCGAGCGCATCCCGGCGGAAAGCCGGTCCGACGACGACGCGCTCAGCGCGTGGGGCGACAGCGTGCGAGAGGCGCTCGCCGACGTGCCGGAACACAATCGAGAGATTTTCTTGCTGCATTACATCGAGGGTTTTTCGTACGACGAAATCGAGCGCATGACGGGGGTCCGCCAGTCCGCGCTCAAGATGCGGGTCAAACGAGCGAGCGATTTTCTGCGCGCGCGACTTTCACGGGAGGCGCCATGAGGGACTCGCGCGACTTCCGGGACGGCGCCGATCCGGTCGTGCGCCGGGCGATCGACGAGCTGCGCCGACTGCCGAGTGTGCCGGCCGACGCCGTCGCCAGGATCACGACGGCCGCGGCAGCGGCGCGCATGCTCCCGCCGGCGGACGAGCCGGTTTTCCTCGAGCGCGGACGTAGCTGGGGTCGCATTTCTGCGGCCGCCGGGCTCGTCGCCGCCGCAGCGATTGCCGGATTTGTCGTTCGCGGCGCGATGACCTCGCCGCCGTCCACACGGGTAGCCACGACGACGTCGCTCACGCCGGCGGCGTTCTCGGCCGATCGCGCGTCGGAGCCGATCGTCGAGCAATTCATATTCAAGGCGGCGAACGCGCGGCGTGTCGCGCTGATCGGAGATTTCAATCGATGGGATCCTTCCGCGAAGCCGATGGAGCGTTCCGCGGGTGGAGAGCTGTGGTCGGTGAGCCTTCCGATGATGCCGGGCCGGCACGTGTACGCGTTCATGGTGGATGACTCGCTTATGGTCCTCGATCCAAGTGCGCCCAAGGCGCGCGATCCGGATCTCGGGGTGGAAGGCTCCATTCGCAATGTGGGGCGCCCGTGAGGATTCCGGTGCGTCGCGCAGGTCTTGTGGCGTGCTGCTTCGCACTGCACGCCGCCGCTGCGCAGGACTCGCTGCGCTTTTCCGGTCCGGACGCCGAGACGTCACGGCAGGTGTCGCAGATCATCGAATCGGCGGTTGCCGCCGGACTTCCGGCGAGCCAGATCGTCGCCAAGGCAAACCTGGCTGTGCTCGTTCGCGCGCCGGGACCAAGAATCGTCGAGACGGCCAGAGCGGTCGCGGGCCGGCTCGAGGTGGCGCGGCGCTCGATCATGCCACATGAGCTGCCGAACGACATCGTGAACGCCGAAGAAGCGCTGAGCTACAACGTGCCGACGGATATCCTGCGGCAAATCAGCAAGGCAAGCCCGAAGGCGCCGATCGCCGTTCCGTTGTCGGTGCTCACGCAGCTTGTCGTCACGCGAGTCCCCGTCGACCGCGCTGGTCAGATCGTGCTCGCAATGCTCCGTCGGGGAGCCACGCCGGCACAGCTCCAAGCGCTGGGGAACGGCGTGGACGCCGACGTGAGATTGCTCGGCGCCGCGGCCCTCGACGCCGCCAACCTGCGTTACAAGAACCTCAATCCATTCCTGGCACCCATGCCCGCGTCCGCCGCCAACGCGGACAATCTGGGCTTATCATCCTCCCCGACCGGCCCGAAGAAACCGTAGCGAGGCGGAACCTCGGCCGGGCATCGCGCATATTTTGGTGGCATGCGCCGAGCCCGGCTCTTTTCCTATTTCATCTGCCAGCTCGGCTCGCTGGCGTCGTCCGGGTTCCTCGGCGCGCAAGTCGAGAGTAGCCTGGAGATCGGTGCATCTCGTCTGCGCCAGGCGAACGTCCCCAGCGGCAACTCGTTCTCGGGCGGCGCGACCATTGACTGGCTCGGCGAGCGCGGCCAGTTGCGCGCGACGGCGCTGGCCTCGCGACAGACCGAATCACGCTGGACCGGACAAGCGGCGCTGTTCGGATCGCTCATCGGCAACTCACCGTCCCCATGGTGGCAGCTCGACGTCGCGGCCAGCAATTATGCGCAGACGTCGGCGCTGCCGACGACGAGTGCCGAGGGAGCAGCGCGCGCTCGTCTCGGATCGGGGCTGCGCGGCGCGGCGCTCGGATTGGGTGGAGGGGCCTCGGTGACCGGCGGACACACCGGAGGTGTGCAGCGCGCACTCGGCGACGGCTGGTGGATGCTGGGGCCCGAGCGATTCGTCGCGAGCTTCGGTTGGACGCACACCAGTCCGCCGAAAGCTTTCGCGCCGAGCGCTGTCTCCTACGCGGATGCGGCGGGCGGCTGGCGGCATGAGGCGGGCGCGCTGTCGCTTGGCATTAGCGGCGGGTTCCGCTTTCAATCGAGCGGCGGTCCCGACGTCGATTCTTGGCAACTGGTCGACGGGACGGCTTGGTTCGCGCCGCACGCCGCCTTGGTTCTGACCGCGGGAAGAACACTCGCCGACTACGTGCGGGGGACGCCGCGTACAACTTGGGCCGGTGTTTCGCTCCGGTTGTCGCCAAGCGCGCATTTCTCGCTCGCTCACCGCACGCCGGACAGATCGCTGCCGCGCCTCGCCGTGACGCGCATCAATGCGGAGCGCGTCGAGATCGAGATTACGGCGCCCAACGCGGCAACCGTCGAACTGATGGCCGATTTCACCGAGTGGCAGCCGATCAAGCTCGAGCGCGCCGGGGGAGTATGGCGCGTCGCGGGAGGCGGGGGCCGGCCGATTACGTCAGGCTTGCATCGGGTGTCGATCCGCGTCGACGGCGGACCGTGGACCGTTCCCTCGAACCTGCCTCGCGCCGACGCGAGCCCGGATGCGAGCTTCGGCCTCGTGACTGTGCCCTAGGATTAGCCGAGTCGGACGATCTTCCCCATGAAGAGCACGGTTCCGCTCAACCGTTCGCGAATGACGAAGATGAACGGCCGATCGATGCGCACCGTGGTCACCACCGGCGCCGACGTCACTGAAATCCCGCCGACAGTCACCGCGGCCGCTTCCGTTCCGGTTTCGTCGATCGAGACGAACGTGTTCTGCTGAAGCAGCGACATGAACAGGTGGTTCCCGAGCGACGACATCCGCGTGAAATCCGCGCCGTCGAAAAACGCCGCACGCATGCCGAGCGCTTTCATGTTGCCCCGCAGATCGCGTTTCCATGAGAGCGTGACCCTCGGCAGCGAGAGATCCACCTCGCGTGGCGCGAACGATCCACTGAGCGACTGCCATGCGGCCGGCGTGAGCGACGCGGCGACGGACTCGACGTTCCGCCCATCCTTGGGGAGAACCACGCTCATGGTGAAAGCGGAATCTCCGTACGGAAGATCGACGGCCTGATAGTCGCTCGTCTCGGAGTAGAGGGTCTTGCCTTGCCGATGCATCAGCTTGGCGGACTGATCACCGCCTACCGCATGAAAGCTGGCGTCTCGTGTTTCGGCCGGATCGAATCGCTCGCGCCACGAACCCTTGAAGTAGATGGCGTTGAGCAGGTACATGACCGCGGACGGATCGACCGAGTCGAGCACCTTGGGGATGCGGCCGTTCGTCTTCGACGACGCCCAGTCGTTGACCGCGGTCAGCGTTCCTTGGAGGTCGTGGAAATCGCGCGGCTTGACCTCGGCGTCGAAATACGTCGCCACGGTCTGCGTGAAGGTCGAGTTGAACGGGAAAGTCTGGCTATAGAAGATCGCGCTGGCGATCTGCATCGTGGTGGACGGATCGAGCGACGTCAGCAGCGCGATGAGAGATTTGTAACCGCTGTCGATCGCGGTGAGGTCGATGTTGCCGAACTGCAACGCGGACCGCATCTCGTCGAAGGTGGTTCCGTTCGCGCCATTCATCGTCATGCCGAGCGCGAACGACGCGCTCAGGGGCGAGACGAACACGTTGTCGGCGGGCAGCGAGTCGTTGATCGTCCGCCAAAGGGCGAAGGAGTACGCGTTCGCGGCTGTCAAAATTTTTTGCTCGTTGGGCGTAAGCGCGCGCGGAAGCTGCGTCAGCGCGGGTCGCGGCGCGCCCGGATCGGGCTGCGTGGAGTCGCTACAGGCGACGCCCGCGACGACCAAAGCGAGTGCCGGCGCAATCAATCGACGACGAGAGATCATCAAGACTCCTACACTTCGGTCATTTGAACTGCCCTCGTCGGGCCAAACCGGGCGCGCCGGCTCCCGGTCACCAAGCCCGGCCACAACTGCCGCTTGACCTTATAGAGAGGGCAGATAGCTTGGACGAGCGCGGTGATTTCCCCGATTTGACGGGCCGCGCGCCGGGTGCTGCAGATGCTCCGGTTCATCCCGTCTAAGTCGTGTTGCCAAGTGGCCCCGCGACGAAAGTCGGGGGCCTTTTTTTGCGCTGTTCGCGCGAGGACCACGATGAGCTCCTATACGTTTTCATCCGAATCGGTGAGTGAAGGCCATCCGGACAAGGTGTGCGATTACATCGCCGATTCGATTCTTGATGCCCATCTCGCGGGAGACGCAAACAGCCGCGTCGCCTGCGAGGTACTCTGCAAGAGCGGGCAGGTGGTGCTCGCTGGCGAGATCACGTCGAAGACGACGGTCGACTACGAGGCCGTCGCGCGAGGAGCGATTCGCGAGATCGGCTACACGGATCCGAAGGAGTCGTTCAACGCGGACGGCGTGAACGTCATTCAGTTCATCAGCAAGCAGTCGGGTGACATCGCGATGGGCGTCGATACCGGCGGCGCCGGTGATCAGGGCATCATGTTCGGTTACGCCACGAACGAGACGCCCGAGCTCATGCCGCTCCCCGTGCAGCTCGCGCATCGCTTGTCGCAGCGTTTGGCGACGGCGAGAAAGCGCGACGAGCGGAACTGGCTTCGGCCCGACTCGAAAACGCAGGTGAGCGTGCGGTACGAGGACCACAAGCCGATCCGTGTCGAGACGGTGCTTGTTTCGACGCAGCACACCGCCGACGTCCCGCAGGACGAGATTCGCGACTACGTCGCGAGCTGCCTCTGCCCCGAAGTACTCGGCTCCTGGTTCGGGCCGCACGTCGAGGTGCTGGTGAATCCGACGGGGCAGTTCATCGAAGGCGGACCGTCCGCCGACTGCGGCGTTACCGGTCGCAAGATCATCGTCGACACGTACGGCGGCATGGGCCGGCACGGCGGCGGCGCGTTCAGCGGCAAGGATCCGTCGAAGGTCGATCGCAGCGGCGCGTACTTCGGCCGGTTCGTGGCGCGACAGGTCGTGAAGCAAGGCTTTGCCGATCGCGCCGAAATTCAGGTGGCGTACGCGATCGGACGAGCGGAACCGGTGTCGGTTCGCGTCGACACCTTTGGGACGGGTGATTGGCGCGCCGCTGAAGAATTCGTGCGCGGCTTCGACTATCGGCCGGCGGCGATGATCGAGCGGCTACAGCTCCGTCGCCCCCTGTACCGTCAGACGACGAACTACGGTCACTTCGGCAAGCCGTCGCTGAGCTGGGAAGCGTAGGCCCGGTCGGGGGCGGACGCGGCGATCGATGTCGCCCCGCCTGCCGGACGCCCGAATGGACGCGCCGCCGCCAAGGCGGCGCGTTCTTCGTCTGTGAGTGTTCCGGCGTAGACGGTCGGTCGCAGTACTACCGCGATCGCCAGCTTGAGATGATCGAACATCATAGGCCAATCCGTATTCCGAGACGGACGAGCGCGACGTGCGTGTCGGCGCTCTCGAGCGGCGTGATTACGATCTGGTTGCCAAGGTCGTGAATGCTTCCCGGCTTGAGATACTGCGCGCGGCCGCCCTGGACGAACTGAACCCCGGCGTCGATCGAGACGCCGCGTGACACCGGCACGTAGACCCCGGTGCCCAACGTCCAAGCGCTGGTCCAGTCCGACTGGTTAGTGGTGGACAGGTCGCTCGAGTCGTCGGAGCCGACGTCTTCCACGGCGCTCTCGGTCCAGAAGACCTGCCCGCCGATTCCGGCATTCACATAAGGCCGAAAGAGTCCGCGCGGCCACGTGAGCTGCGGTCCGACCGTGAGCTGCGACAGATAGTTGGTCGTTTTGATCTTTACTTGAACGCGGCCAATCGTCGGGCTCAGCGGCACATGCTGGGCCTCATGACCGTAGTCGACGATGCCGGCGCCGAGGCGCAGTGAAAACCATCCTTGGTGGTCGAGGCGGAAGAGGTAGGCCCCGTCGACGCCATAGCCGCGGGCGATGTTCTGGCCGAGGCTGCCCTGCGGCCGGCTTTGGATGAAGGTGATCGTTCCGGCGCTGCGTAGCGCGAACTCAGACGGCTTCGAAACGTGCACCGTGGTGCAGGTGCAAGACGTGGAATCCTGCGCGGCCGCCGACGAAGCGAGACCGAGCGCCAGGAGCGTCGCGGGTGCGAGGCGAATGAGTGACATCATGACCTCACGGGTGGGGTGAGTGTGCGGCGCGCGTACGCCGCAAAGCCACGCGAGCGCAGAGGACGTGCCCTGCTTCGGTCGGGCGGTCCCGACTTCGCTATCTATTTGCGACGCAACGCAATCGGCCCGAACAGCGGCTTACAGCGTCGCTTCCCGGTTCGTGATGCTTGTCACATGGTGGGGACGCGCGTTGTCCGACAACTTGGACGGCGACTCTACGCGCCAAATCCCGCGGAATACGGCGACGCCGCCGCCTGTTTTACCATTCAAGGAGAGTTGCTGTCGCCACGCGCGGCAGGAACGACGTTGTTCCACCACCGCCGTCCCGTTTGCCCCCATGAGCCGAGCGTTGAGTTCGCCGATGCGCGGACTTCTGCCGATGATCTGTCTACTGCAACTCGCCGGCGCGTCAGCGTCGAAGGGGCAGCAGGCGGTCCGGCCGCTCGACTTCTCGCGATACGCTCTGCCGAACGGGATGACGGTGATCTTCAACGTCGATCGCGCAACGCCGCTCGTCGCGGTCAACGTCACCTACCACGTCGGCGCGAAGGACGATCCGCCGGGACAGCGCGGCATCACGCATCTGTGCGAGCATGCAATCGCCCTCGGCTCGCCCAACGTCGATCAGCCGCTGCAACCGTTCTATCGTTCGATCGGCGGCACTTCCGCGCGGGCCGAGACGACCGATGATCTCACGAGCTTCTATGTCGTCGTGCCGCCAAATCAGCTCGAGACCGCGCTGTGGGCCGAATCGGATCGGATGGCTGCGCCCTTCAGCCGGCTCACGCCCGAGCGATTAGGTGCAATTCGCGGAGTGGTCGGACAGGAGCGGCAGCAGAACGTCGAGAATGCAACGTTCGGCGTTTCGCGGGAGCTGACCTTGGCGGCGCTCTTTCCGGAGGGCCATCCCTATCACATCGAAACGGCCGTCGCCGGCGCGGACTTGGCCAATCTCACAGTCGCCGAAGTGCGCGCCGCTTGCCTGCCCTTCTACGCGCCGCACAACGCGGTGCTTTCACTGAGCGGCGACTTCGACGCGCAGCGCGTTCGGGCGTGGGTCGACCGGTATTTCGCGTCGATTCCCGCCGGGACTGCGGTCGGTCGGAAGCAACAAGTGCCTCAAGCCCAGCGCGGCGAGCGTCGCCTGGTGCTCGAGGACCGTCGCGCCGTGCAACCTCAACTGCATATCGACTGGATCGGCGCCGCCTACTCGAGTGAGGACCGCACGGCACTGATGGCGCTCGCGTCACTGCTGTCGGCAAATCGATTCGGCCGCCTTTCCCGGCTGCTCGTCGACGACCGGCAATTGGCGGTCGGTGTCTCGGCGACCCACTACGATTTCGAGAGCTCCGGCGTCTTCGAGATTGCGGTTTTCCCGCGACCTGGCGCCTCGCTCTCGACGGTCGAATCGCTGGTCGACAGCGTGATCGCGGGACTGGCCAATGCTCCGCCGACGGCGGAGGAACTGGCGCGGTTCAACGCCGCGAACGCCGTGACCGCGACGACTTCCCTCCAGTCAAAACTCGCGCGCGCTGGTACGTTGGGGCAGGATCAGCTCTTCGCGGGCGATCCAGCGTTTTACGCCGCTCAGGCCAACGCCGCACGCCAAGTCACGCCGTCGGACGTACAGCGCGCCGCCGCCAAGTATCTCACGTCGAGCCGGGTCGTAATGAGTCTCGTTCAAGCTGGCCAGCTCGGTGCCGTCAGCAAGCCCGAGCTGCCGTTCGTCAATGTCACGCCGTCGCGGGCGCCACGTCCATGAGAAAACTTTCATTGGCGTCGGTGCTGTTGACCGGTGTTGCATCCGTTGTCCACGGTCAGGGCGTCGATCGGTCGCGTCGGCCGACCGTCGAGCCCGCGCCGCCCTTTCGAATACCTTCGGTCGTCAGCGACAAGCTCTCGAACGGCCTCGGCCTCCGAATCGTCGAGGATCACTCCATTCCCGTCGTCGCGGTGCGCGTCGTCGTTGGCGCGGACTCGACACTCGATCCGACCGGCAAGGAAGGGCTTTTTGCCGTGACCATGGGTGCGATGCGCGAGGCGTCGGCGACGCTCGGCGCCGACGCCCTCGCCGCCGCGAGCGCTTCCATCGGAACGATGATTACGCCGACCAGCTTCACGACGACGACGGTCTCCTTCGGCGCGGCACTCACAATTCTCGGGCAGATGCTCACCGATCCGGGATTGGATTCAGCAGCGGTCGAGCGTCGCAAGGCCGTTCAAATGGCGGCAGCGCGGCGGATAGCGCAAACACCGTCTTCCGCGCCGCGGCATCTGTTCTATCGCCAACTCTACGGCGCGGACGATCCGTACACGCGCTCGTTGGTTCCGACGGAAGGCAGCGTGCGCTCGATCACGCGCGGCGACGTGCAGCGCTTTTACGATCAGTTCATCTCGCCACGCGCGACGACGCTGGTCATCGTCGGCGACATCACCCGGAGTGCGGCGTTGGCCGAGGCTCGCCGCGTGTTTGGCCAATGGGAACCGAAATCGCGATCCGGGGACGATGGCGCTCGCGAGTCGCCGACATCGCTCGCGCCCTCAGCGACCGCAATTCAGCTTATCGACGTGCCGGCGCAACAGGCGTACGTCTACGTCGGGGTGGCAGGACCGCGGCGTTCCGCCGAGGAAGCCGCGTCGGCCGAGCTGCTCGGCGCGGTGGCAACGGCGCGGCTGCAGCAGGAGCTCCGCGACAAGCGCCCGTTGATGTATTCCGGCGCCATCGGTCTCACATGGCGACGCCCGACGCAACCGTCGGCGTTCGTCGGCAGTGCGGTTGTCGACCCTCGGAAGGTGGACAGCGTTCTCATAAGCTGGTTCGGTCTGCTCCGAGCCCTTCGCGACACGCAGCCACCGACCGCGGCCGAGGTGGACGCGGGACGGCGAGCGAGGATGGGTGGCCTGCCGGCGCGCTTCGACGGGCCGGATTCGGTCGCCGCGCGACTCGTCGAGCTCGTTCGCGACGGTCTGTCGCCAAAATACTTCAACGACTGGACGGCACAGCTCGGGTCGATGCCGGTATCGGATGTTGTCGCGGCGGCGCGGCGAGTCATCGACACCGATCACCTGATCGTGGTGGTCTCGGGCGATCGCAAGGTGATCGAGCCCGCGCTACGCGCGGCAAATCTCGGCCCGATCGTGATCGTGGATTCGGATGGTAAGCCAAAGTCGTAAGCGCCGCGCGTAGCTGGTTTTGCCTCCCCGGTAGGCGTGACGGGCGGTACATTGCAGCGGTCCCCCCTTCGTTCCGAGCGGACCGATGACCGCGAAGCCAAATCTCACCCTCGTCAGCAAGCCGCGCCCGCTTCCCGCCGATCACGTCGAGCGCAATCCGGGCACGTCGCTCGACCTCGATATCGTACGCGCCATCCGCGTGAATCGCAGCGCCGTCGAGCGACGCGCGGCAACGATTCCCACGCGGCGTACGGTGAAGAAGGAATGGCAAGCGGCGTGGCTGCTGCGCGCCATCACGCTGATCGACCTCACGACGCTGTCGGGCGACGACACGCCCGGGAACGTTCGACGCTTGTGCGCCAAAGCTCGTCATCCATTGCGCGACGACATCATCGACGCGCTCGGCGTGAAGCATCTGGAGGTCAAGGTCGGCGCGGTGTGCGTGTATCACGCGCTCGTCAAGACGGCTGTCGAAGCGCTTCAGGGTTCGGGCGTTCCGGTGGCGGCCGTCTCGACGGGATTCCCCGCGGGGCTCAGCCCGATCGAGCAGCGGATCGACGAGATCCACGCATCGGTCGCCGCGGGCGCGAAGGAGATCGACATCGTCATCACGCGCGCCCACGTGTTGACTGGAAATTACGAAGCGCTGTACGACGAGGTGCGGCGGTTCCGCGAAGCGTGCGGTGACGCGCACATGAAGGCGATTCTGGCGACCGGCGAGTTGGCAACGCTCGGCAACGTCGCGCGCGCGAGCGTGGTCGCAATGCAGGCCGGCGCGGACTTCATCAAGACGTCGACCGGCAAAGAAGGCGTGAACGCCACGCTGCCGTTCGGCGTCGTGATGTGCCGGATGATCCGCGAGTACTTCGAGCAGACCGGCTACGCAGTCGGCTTCAAGCCCGCGGGCGGCATCCGCACGGCGAAGCAAGCGCTCGAGTATTTGTATTTGATGAAGGAGGAGCTCGGCGATCGCTGGCTGCGCGCCGATCTCTTCAGATTCGGCGCGAGCTCGTTGCTCACCGACATCGAGCGCCAGCTCGAGCATTTCGTCACCGGCCGCTACGCCGCGGCCCATCGCCACCCGATGCCATGATTGTCATCGCGCGCGAGCACCGCGACGCTGTCATCCGGACGAAGCGAAGCGACCGAAGGATCTCCCGTGCGGTAATGGTGGCCCGATTGGCGCTCCTGAGCGCGATCTGCGCCGCGCCGCTCGGTTCTCAGGTGCAAGCCGGAAAATCGGTTCTCGACGGCGTCCTCGGCACGCTCGATTCGCGTCGCGACCACTACGCCGACGTCGCGAAGCAGATCTGGAACTTCGCCGAGCTCGGATACCAGGAAACAAAATCGAGCGCACTGCTGCAGTCCGAGCTGACCAGCGCCGGATTCACGGTGAAAGCCGGCGTCGCCGAGATTCCGACGGCGTTCGTCGCCAGCTACGGAAGCGGGAAGCCGATCATCGCCATCGTCGGCGAATTTGATGCGCTACCCGGTTTGTCGCAGGCCGCCGTGCCGACGCGACAGCCGATCGCGAGTAGCATCGCCGGCCACGCATGCGGCCACCATCTCTTCGGCACTGCCTCCACCGCGGCGGCGATCGCCGTGAAGCAGTGGCTCGAGTCGCAGCACAAAACCGGCACGATCCGATTCTACGGGACGCCGGCGGAAGAGGGCGGCTCCGGCAAGGTGTACATGGTACGCGCCGGGCTGTTCAACGACGTCGACGCGGTCGTCACCTGGCACCCAGGCGATCGCAACGACGTTTCGCCCGTGAGCAACCTGGCGAACATTGGCGCGAAATTCCGTTTTCACGGCGTCGCCGCGCATGCCGCCGCGGCGCCGGACAAGGGACGTTCCGCCGTGGATGCCGTCGAGGCGATGGACAACATGGTGAACATGATGCGCGAGCACGTTCCGCAGGAGACGCGCATTCACTATGTGATCACCGACGGCGGCAAGGCGCCGAACGTCGTGCCCGAGGCGGCCGAGGTGTACTACGTCGCGCGCCATCCGGACATTCGCGTCCTCGACGGGATCTGGGAGCGCATCGTCAACGCGGCGAAGGGCGCGGCGCTCGGCACCGGCACGACGATGGACATGGAGATCATCAGCGCGGTCTACAACGTGCTGCCGAATGACTATCTCTCCGGTCTGCAGCGCAAGAATCTCGAGAGAGTCGGCGGCATCACGTACACGCCTGACGAACGTGCCTTCGCCGAGCAGATTCGAAAGACGTTGAGCGAGCCGATGCCGCCGCTGGGCAGCGAATCGCAGATCCAGCCGGTGCGCAGCGAGGTGACGTTCGCGTCGACCGACATGGGCGACGTGAGCTGGGCGGTGCCGACGGTGCAGCTCTCGACGGCGACCTGGGTGCCCGGCACGCCGGCGCACAGTTGGCAGGCGGTCGCCGCGGGCGGAATGTCGATCGGCATGAAAGGCATGATGGTGGCGGCGAAGACGATGACGCTGACGGCGATCGATCTCTTCACCGACCCGACGCACATCCAGAAGGCTCGCGCCGAATTCGACAAGCGACGGGGCGGATTCACCTACAAGTCGCGCCTCGATCGCGCCAAGCCCGCGCTCGACTATCGGAAGTCAGGTCAGTAGTCATGGTTGTCATCCTGAGGAGCGCAGCGACGAAGGACCTGTCTTCCTTGATTATTTGCTAGATGAGGACAGTAGGTCCTTCGCTCGCGTTGCTCGCTCAGGATGACAGCTCTCACCCCGACACCAATGGCCACAGTCGCAGAGATCTTTAAAACGATGGAATACGGTCCGGCCCCCGAGAGCGACAAAGAAGTACTCGGGTGGCTCGCGAAGCACGAGCGTGTGTTCGGGCATTTCATCGACGGCGCGTGGACGGATCCCGGCCGGACGTTCGACGTCATCAACCCGTCGACGTCGAAGACCATCGCGCGCGTCACCGACGGAACGAAGGCCGACGTCGACGATGCCGTCGCCGCGGCGCGACGCGCCTTGCCGGCGTGGAAGGGGCTGACGCCGCACGCGCGCGCTCGCTATCTGTACGCGCTCGCCCGCGCCGTCCAGAAGCACTCACGCCTGCTCGCCGTGCTCGAGAGCATGGACAATGGCAAGTCGATTCGCGAGACGCGCGACATCGACATCCCGCTGGTCGCGCGCCACTTCTATCACCACGCGGG
>Ga0310811_10007436_pt1 | contig 14031 bp, 12 predicted proteins | sample YCmetagenome_FD_207642 | JGI IMG/M metagenome (GOLD analysis project Ga0310811, IMG submission 207642) | Soil microbial communities from experimental microcosm in Duke University, North Carolina, United States - YC | ecosystem: Engineered > Artificial ecosystem > Soil microcosm > Unclassified ... | reverse complement strand
ATACCAGAATCCGTATTCGTAGGGAGCATTTGATATGTCTTTATCTGAATTGCAATCGTAAGTTGTATTGCTCTCATCTGTTTTTTTAGGTGTGTATTTTTTGTAGACCAAGTCACCACTAACTATTGGAATGGGCTCCTTGAAAATAGGACCATCAAATACAAATGTGTGGAACTCTCCGTTCTCTCCACAGGGATCAACATTCTTTGGAAGATCGTTAATGAAATCATGGTCGATAATACGGCCGGCGAAACTCTTGTCGAGATACTTTTCATTAACGCATACGATTACGGTTTTGAAACCCAGATCAAGAAACTCATGAATAAGCTCTTTGGTTGATTTTTTCCAGAGTGGAAATATGCCTTTCATGCCAAGTTCAGCAAGCCTGTCTTCGCGATACTTTCTTAAATCTTCAAGAAAGATGTCACCGAATACCGATGCTGTTGCGCCGTTTGCTTTTAATGCGCCCAGTGTACTGCGCATCATCTCATCATACGCCTCCATGGTTGGCATTTCAGGCACCTCCATTTTTTGTAAGGGCAGTCCAATCATTTCAGCTTGCTTTTCAAGAAGATCAACACGTACACCGTGCATGGAAATTCGTTGGTACTGTTTGTTGATGCTGGTGAGCAGGCACATAATATCATACTGGTCTGCCTGCAATAACTTATGTAAGCAGAGCGCAGAGTCTTTACCTCCACTCCAGTTAAAAATCACTTTCTCTTTTAAGGACATTTTGTGCGAATGAAAATCGCATCAAGATAAAGCAACTTATGTTCTTGCAAGAAACTTCTTAATCATTCTTGTGAATTTTTTATCGGTAGGATATTTTCTATTTGGTGTCATGTTATTAAAAATAAGAGCGACAACATATAGTATTAACACGCCAACAAGCACAGGTGAGATAACATAAAAATATCCGAGGCTCTTAATTTTTACTGATCCGATTACGGCAATCAATGCCGTTGCTCCACCTGGTGGATGTAGTGTTTTAGTTATCTGCATGAATACAATGGAAAGAGAAACAGCGAGCGGCGCGGTTAACCAAACGGTATCAGGCAGAAATTTATATACTGTTACACCAATCAGAGCAGATACTAAATGTCCGCCAATTAAATTTCGTGGTTGAGCCAATGGACTCTGAATTGATCCATAAACCAGCACACTCGATGCTCCGAAGGACCCGATGAGCATGATCTTATCCTGAGGCATCATTGAATTATTCTGTAGCAAAGCAATCAGGCCAATGCCAAAAAATGACCCTACGAATGACCAAAAGTGCTCCTTGTAATCGACTAAGGTTTCTCTGTAAACCACATACCTGGAAATCCTCGAAATCCTTTTAATTTTATTCCGAACCATATCAACATTATATGTTCAAATATAATAATGAATGGCACGTTGAAAAGTTTTAGCACACCAATTTGCGGAAAACCCTGAGATGCTTTTCTACGAATAATGAAACGTTTGTTATGCATCTTCTAAAAATTGAGTGAGCATCTTCAGGTTCAGATTTCACATGTTACTCCTGGTTTGTAACTTTCAAAATATGACATTTTCAAGTGGCAACGGCAATAAACAGGAGCGTGGAGAAGGCCGTATTGAAACCAAAATATTGTTGGGTCTAATCTAACTTTACTATTTTTGTCACATGAACAAAAAGCAGCTTGTTGAACAGATCCTGTCAAAGAAATCTTACCTCTGCGTAGGATTGGATACTGACATCACTAAAATACCAAATCATTTATTATTAGAATCAGATCCGGTTTTTGAATTCAACAAGCAAATCATAGATGCTACGTATAAGCATTGCGTAGCCTATAAACCCAACATTGCATTTTATGAGGCCTTAGGTCCGAAGGGATGGGAAAGTCTCCAGAAAACGCTAGACTATATTCCCAACGAGATCTTTACCATAGCCGATGCCAAACGAGGAGATATTGGCAATACATCTTCACTTTACGCCAAAGCATTTTTCGAACAAATGAATTTCGATTCAATTACCGTGGCGCCGTACATGGGTGAGGATTCTATAAAACCTTTTCTTCATTTTAAAGACAAATGGGTAATTGTCCTTGCTCATACATCTAATCCAGGCAGCAGCGATTTCCAATTGCTGGAGTCGACTGTAACGGGACATAAATTATATGAGGAGGTGATGATCAAAACACAACAGTGGGGTACACCAGATCAGCTTATGTTTGTAGTAGGTGCTACTCAGGCTGAGAAAATGGCCAGTATCCGTGCGTTGGCTCCTGATCATTTCTTTCTGGTGCCTGGTGTAGGTGCACAGGGTGGCGATCTTGAAATGGTTTCAAAATATGGTATGAATAAAGAATGTGGTCTGTTAGTGAATTCAGCAAGAGCCATTATTTATGCATCAACCGAAAAAGATTTTGCTGCCGTTGCTACAAAAGAAACACTAAAAGTAAAAGAAGAGATGAGTCGTTTGCTTGATTTGTATATACCTTAATTATACCAATTGATTTTAGTATGGGAAAATTGTAAATCGGCCCGTACTAAAAACAAGAGCGTGTCAGAATCATTTCTTCATTACATTTGGCAATTTCAATATTTCGAAAAATCTAATCTTCAGACCTCAGAAGGAGAGCCTCTCCAGATTTTTAATACAGGTCATCACAATACAAACGCAGGTCCTGATTTTTCTACAGCCAGAATTAAAATTGGTGATATAGAATGGGTGGGTAATGTTGAGATTCATATTCAGTCATCGGCCTGGTATGACCATCAGCATCAGCATGATCCTGCTTATGAAAATGTGATTCTGCATGTAGTCTGGAAAAATGACAAACCAATTCAACGTCGTGATGGTACGTTTGTGCCAACGCTTGAATTGAATCATAGAATTGAAGAGAGCATAATTTTCAGATATAACAAACTGATTAATAACCCTGAGGAAGTTCCCTGCGCTAAGTCAATCCAATCTGTTAGTGATATAACGAAGTATACTATGCTCGATAAAGCATTGTTGCAACGACTTGAATCAAAGGCTACGCAATTAACAGTGACGTTGGAGTACACCAATCACGATTGGGAAGAGGCCTGTTACCAACTCCTTTGTCGTAATTTTGGTCTTAAAGTTAATGCTGATCCATTCATGCAATTAGCTAAAGCATTGCCGTATAGGGTGCTGTTAAAGCATGCCGATAAAATTTTGCAACTCGAGGCTTTTCTTTTTGGTCAGGCTGGCTTCCTGGATGAATCTCGTGATGATAACTATTATCAACTTTTACAACGGGAGTATCAACTGTTATCTGCTAAGTATCAGCTTACGGAACAGAAACTTCACATTGCTCAATGGAAATTTCTGCGGTTACGTCCTGCAAATTTCCCCACGATACGATTGGCACAATTAGCCATGATACTTCATGTTCAGAAAAATATTTTTTCAAAAATACTGGAGGCAGAATCAGTCAGGGATTTAAGACGATTGTTTTCAGCGCAACAGTCGACATACTGGCTTGAACATTTTCACTTCGCGAAGAAAGCAAAAGGAGGCGTTGCATCGCTGGGTGAGATAAGTATCGATAATATTATAATCAACACGGTTGTGCCCCTACTGGCAGCGTATGGAAAGGCAAAAGATGAAACGCTATATCTTGACAGAGCAGTTGAGTTTCTGCAACAAATATCGCCTGAAGACAATGCGGTCACACGGAAATGGTATGCGTTAGGATTAGAAATCAAATCAGGTTTTGATTCACAAGGTATTCTTGAACTTCATACCCAATTTTGTTTGAAACGACGATGTATTGATTGTAATATTGGTGCTACATTGATTAGACCAAAGCCCAATGAACATCATATTGCTCGGCGTCAATAGTATTTTTCTATTTCTGCTTGCATTAGCTTTTAATAAGAGAAGTGCCAACGTGCGCATATTGTTCTGGCCTGCCTTGACTGTTAAGGTTGTAGCAGGTATTGCGCTTGGCTTGATCTATACATACTTCTACATTGAGGCTGATACTTTTTATTTTTTTAACGACGGTATAATACTGGCTAATCAGTTTAGAGGTAACGCCAGTATCTATTTCAATTTTTTATGGCGAGGCGATGCATCTTTTACCTTCTGGAACCAATTAACCTATCATGATTACCGATCGTTGTTTCTCGTTAAGTTTGTAAGCATTCTTAACATCATAACAGGTAATAATTACTGGTTTACATCAATTTATTTTTCACTGATTTCTTTTGCCTCAGCCTGGAGGTTGTTGCAGGCGTTAATAAAATATTTCCCAGCACATAAGCTTGCGTTTATTATCTCGTGTCTATGTATTCCTACCGTTGTGTTTTGGAGTTCAGGTGTAATAAAGGAGAGCATGGAATTAGCCTCGTTGTTTCTGATAACGTCCGTCTTCTTGAAATTCTGGATGAAGGATAAGATAAACGTTATTGATGTACTGCTTCTTTTTTGTTCGATCTGGGTTCTCTGGCAGGTAAAATATTATTACGCTGCTATTTTATTGCCTGTGTTGTTAACAGCCATGGTTGTGCATAAACTGTATGGCGTTATTAAAGTTAAGAAACCTCTTGTTGAGATAGGGCTTTGGTTCGGTGTCTTTGTGTTTCCTATGCTTATTGTGAGTTTCCTCAAACCAAACTTTCATGCAGATAATTTTCTGAATGTCATTGTTAAAAATTATTACATCTATCTTCAGTACTCAAGACCTGATGCTGTTATTCACTATCTAAATCTGCAAGCAAGTGTGATGAGCATCTTATTAAATTCTCCCTGGGCATTATTTTCATGTTTGTTTCGTCCTTTTCTCTGGGAGGTTGGTAATGTATTTCAGGTGATAGCATCAATTGAAAATACAATTCTGTTTGTATTTACCTTGTTTGCCATTCCACGGTTAAAAGCGGCTCTTACATCAGAACAACGATTGCTATTTCTTTCCATGCTGGTTTACATTGTTTTATTGGGAGTGTTTTTGGCTTTATCAGCTCCTAATTTTGGAACATTGTCGCGTTTTCGTGCCGGGTTCATTCCCTTTTATGTCATGATAATTTGCATTGATAACCCTATAATTAAGGGTTTGTCGAATTTTCTGGAAAGAACATTTCCTCGCCTTGTTCGGTAGTGCTTACAGATTTACCTTTACAATTCATTTTTTCTCCCCTATGAATAATAATCCGGTAATTATTTTTGGTGCGAACTATTTAGGTCGTGCTGCGAAAGAAATATTTGAAAAAAATGGCAACGTTGTTTACTGCTTTCTTGATGACAATAAAAAACTTCATAACACAGAAATTGATACCATTACCGTATTAGGCAGTACAGATGATGATGGCTTCTTAAAACTAATTGGTAAGAAGTGTGAAGCCTTTGTTGCTATTGATGATAATAAAGTAAGAAAGAACCTTGTGAATATGTTACAGGAAGTAAGACATGTTCAACCCGTTAACGCCGTGCATGCATCTGCTATAATACCAGAGTCGGCTGAGATTGGCTATGGTAACTTTGTTGATATGGGGGTGAAAGTTGGTCCGGGTGCTAAAATTAGTAATCAGTGCTTACTTCATGCCGGTGCTATCATTGGTGGAGAGACAACATTAGCTGATTTTGTTCAGATTGGTGCTGGCAGTGTTATTAACCCTAACGTTGTAATTGAAGAGGAGGTCTTTATAGGCTCGGGAGTAACAGTTGTTTCAGGTATTACAATTGGAAAAGGAGCACGAGTAGGTGCTGGCTCAGTAGTTATTTCTCCTGTTAAGGCAGGAGAGACAGTTTTTGGAAATCCGGCCCAGAAGGTGGGTAAATAATAAACTCAATAGCCTGCAGTTATGGCCAAGATTACAGACACAGATTTGATTCTGAATGAGGATGGAAGTGTCTATCATTTAAACTTGCTTCCCAAGCACATATCAGATACCATCATTACGGTAGGCGATCCCAGTCGTGTGTATCGCGTTAGCCAGTATTTTGATGATGTGGAATTTGAAATGAATCAACGTGAGTTCATCACACACGTGGGCACCTTTAATGGAAAGAAGATCACCGTTATAAGCACAGGCATTGGTACCGATAACATCGAGATATTTTTTACGGAGCTTGATGCCTTGCTTAATATCGATCTTAAGACACGGGAACCTAAAAGCAGGAGAAAGAAAATTAAAGTAATTCGTATTGGCACATCAGGTGCTCTTCAGGAGGATATCCCGTTAGGATCACATCTTGTTACAGATTATGCCGTGGGCCTGGATAACATCATGGCTTTTTATGACCTGAAGATGGATGACTTTGAGCAGCAGATTGCCCAGGATATTCAAAAGAATACAAGCCTGCCATTCGTACCTTATGTTGTGCGAGGTTCTGAATCATTACGCGAACTTATTGGCGATGATATGATCACAGGTAATACGGTTACAACGCCTGGCTTTTATGCACCTCAAGGCCGGGAGATCCGCATTCCAATAAAGTTTCCCAAATTACTTGAAGAGCTCAATTACTACCATAACAAAAGCAGTGATTTCTGGCTCACCAACTTTGAAATGGAAACTGCCGGCTATTATGCCATGGCAAGGCTACTTGGCCATGAGGCCATAAGCGTGAATGCTATTATTGCAAACAGAGTAAAAAACAAGTTCTCCAAAGACCCTAATAAGGTCATTGATTCCCTGATTAAAAAAGTACTCGATCGAATCTAAGCCATCAGGCGTTTACCACGCTGTCCATTCGCAGAATGTGCTTACCTGCGGTAATAGGATCGTCATTGTAAAAGCCAGAAAGAATGCGGTGAGTAATTTGTTCAATCACTAATTCTTCATCTGTTTTTCCTTGCTTACCTTTCCAGAAGATGCGGTTTGGATGCTTCTTCATGTCGTTTACATACGACTGAGCATGATTGTACTGTTCTTCTGTAAAAGTGATGGTAAAGCAGGTTCTTACGCGTTGTGTGTTCATAGTGATGTAATTTTGGCAATTGTTATGCCAGTCGAAATACCTGTTTAATTTTACTAAAAAAGACTGCTTTCATGCAAGTATTCGCCCGCTGGCGATCATGAATGTTCGCGGTTGGGACTCATTCTATTTGTACTTTTACGCCCGTTATGAGAGACTGTACTATTTTCCGCCTGTCAAATGGCATTCGTGTTGTGCACCAGTTTATACCAACAACAAAGGTTGTGCATAGTGGTATTGTGTTAGGTATTGGCAGCCGGGATGAGACTCTCGAAAATCAGGGCATTGCCCATTTCTGGGAACACATGGCATTTAAAGGTACCCGCAGACGCAACACGTTGGATATTATCAACAGTCTCGATTCTGTTGGTGGTGAATTAAATGCTTACACTGATAAAGAAAAAATAGTTTTCTATGCATCAGTATTGAATGAATATGTAGAGCGCTCAGTTGATGTACTCACTGACATTACATTTCATTCTGTATTTCCTGAAGAACAACTCGAAAAAGAACGTGGTGTTGTGCTGGAAGAGATGGCCATGTATCAGGATGATCCGGATGATTCTCTGCAAGATGAGTTTGAAGCTGTAGTATACAAGAAGCATCCAATGGGTATGAACATTCTTGGAACAGAACAAACAGTAAAAACACTTCAGCGAAAAGACTTTAAAAAATTCTATAAAGACAATCTTAGCAGCGACAGAATTGTATTCTCCTGTGTTGGTAATATTTCACTGGAGCAAGTAGAGAAGCTGGCGAAAAAATACCTGGAGAAATTGCCGCGAATGAAATCAACCGTTAAGCGCAAGAAATTCAAATTATATAAACCAGGTGAAGTCATTTTAAAAAGACCTGTTAAACAATCCAAGTGTGCATTGGGTCGCGATGGCTATTCACGAAATCATGAGAGCCGGATACCATTTTATATGTTGGTTAACATTCTTGGTGGACCAGGTATGAACTCACGACTTAATCTTGAGCTGCGAGAGAAGTATGGCTTTGTTTACTCTATTGATGCGCAATACACATCATACACTGACACTGGTATGTTTGCCATTTTCTTTGGCACTGAACCCAGCCAGTTGCAGCGCTGCATTACGTTGATTAAAAAACAGCTCAACAGATTCTGCGATAAACCACTAACAGCAAAAGAACTGTTGGCTGCAAAAGAACAGATTCGTGGACAGATGGCGATGGCAGAAGAAAATAACCTGAGCCTGATGCTAATGATGGGACGAAGTGTGTTAGACTTCGATAGAGTGCCTACCTTAGAGGAGGTATTTAATAAGATACAAGCTGTAACGTCGTTAAAGCTGCAACAGGTAGCAAATGAAATGTTTGATGAGAAGATGTTAAGCTATCTCATTATGCAACCTGAGTAATTGAATGTCATAAAGTAATACGTATGGAATTTTTGGATAAAGGTCTGTCTGATTACAGCGATCGTCACACCAAACCTGAAAATGATTTACTGAGCCGCATTAATCGTGAAACGCATTTGAAGGTGATGAGACCCCGAATGCTTTCAGGACACTTGCAAGGAAGATTGCTCTCTATGTTAAGTTCCATGCTTCGTCCCAGACGTATTCTGGAGATTGGAACCTACACTGGTTATTCAGCGCTTTGCCTGGCAGAAGGACTTACTGATGATGGAAAACTGATCACACTGGATGTTAATGAAGAACTGGAAGATCGGGTACGTGGATACTTTGCCGAATCGGCTTATGCTTCTAAAATTGATTTTATCATAAATGACGCCGCACGTGTCATATCAACACTCAACGAAAAATTTGATCTTGTTTTCATAGATGCAGATAAAGAGAATTATGCCAAATACTATGATCTTGTATTTGACAAGGTAATACCGGGCGGCATTATTTTAGCAGACAATGTATTGTGGAGTGGCAAGGTTTTGGATACAAAGCCCGATAAAGACACCAAAGCTATTCTTGATTTCAATAAAAAAATTCAGGATGATAAACGTGTTGAAAATGTCTTGCTTCCGGTAAGGGATGGTATTATGATGATAAGAAAGTTATCTTTGTAACCTGAAGAGCACTGCACTCCAAACTAACACGCCGGAGTTTAATAAATAGGCTGCCATTTTTTAATGTCATCTTCATGAAAGTTGAAAACGTATTTTGGTTAGTTGTTATTGGAATAAGCTTGTCGTTTACGGTAACAGCCCAGCCACCACAAGTTCCTCATAAAATGCAATTTGCTGGTATAACACTCACCATCCGTGATGATGCCAGGCGCGAGATTCAAAAAGATGTTGACGCTCTTACACTATCTCCAAAGCATTTTACAATAAAGGCAGAGCGGGCTAAAACATATTTTCCCATCATTGAAAAGATTTTTGAAGAAGAGCATGTTCCGGTAGATTTCAAATATCTTGTACTTCAGGAGAGTGCATTGATACCCGATGCAGTGTCTCCTTCAAATGCCGTTGGCTTCTGGCAGTTCAAAGATTTCACAGCCATAGAAATGGGACTTCGGGTTGATAAGCAGATTGACGAACGAATGAATATTGCATCAGCATCTCGTGGTGCAGCTAAATACATCAAGAAGAATAATTTCTATTTCAACAACTGGGTCTACGCTTTGCAAGCATATCAGATGGGAGCGGGGGCTGTGTTAAAATCAGTAAAAGATAGTGAGAGTGGTGCGAGTCACATGGAAATAACGAGCAACACGTATTGGTATGTCAAGAAATTTCTGGCACATAAGGTTGCATTCGAAGATGCTGTTAGCGGGCCTGGACAATTACAGATTAGCACGTACATCACGTCAACTAAAAAATCATTGGCTGATATTGCTACAGAAAATTCATTAGACGAAGCTTCACTTCGAACCTATAACAAATGGGTTAAATCAGATATCATTCCAGATGACAGAGCTTATGTAGTTTTGATTCCTAAACCTGGTGATGGGGGAGAAATAAAATTGCATGTATACACAGCGTCAACAGGTGTTGTAAAGCCATCAACAGCAGGTACGCCTATTAACAGAATCAATGCTTCACAAGCAGTAAAGATTAATGGCCTTGTTACCATTATTGCACTTGAAGGTGAGACATCAACACAATTGGCTGCCCGGGCAGGAATTGAGCTTTCAGACTTTCTACTCTGGAATGATATTTCAATAAGTGATCAGGTTAAGAAAGGACAACCCTATTTTGTTCGTAAAAAAAGAGCGAGAGCCAGTGAAGCATATCATAAAGTTATGCCAGGTGAAGATCTCTGGATGATTAGTCAACAGCATGGCGTTCAATTGAAGAAGCTGAGAAGATACAACAGGTTAGAAGGCAATACAGTTACACCTGGCGAAACTTTGTGGCTCACAGCCAAAAGACCTAAAGATGCCAGAAACATCGAGCCTGTGGGAGAACTTGTTGAAGTAGAGCACGATGAAACATTTAATTGGACCGCTAATCCTCAATCTGAAAGCGTTATTGTAGAAAAGAAGGTTGAAGAGACAGTAGCACAGGTAGAAAAGCCTGTAGAAATTCCAGTTGCTGCACCAGTGTTACAGGATACCTTAAAAATAGGAAAGCCAGAAGAAGTAATTTCAAAGAATAATGCTGAATTGATTCAAAAAGACAGCGTATTTTCGATTACGGTTAAGAAGACTCAGCATATAGTACAAGCCGGTGAAACTCTTTATTCAATTGCTAAACAGAATGAAGTAGGTGTGATGGATTTAGTGAATTGGAATGGTTTGAACTTACAAGAAGGTATAAAACCTGGGCAGGTTTTAAAGTTAGTTGATAGTCAGGTAGTTACCGCCGATACCAAAGACCCCGAAGTTGTACAACAGCCGAAAGAGATTATACACGAGGTGAAATCGACTGAAACACTCTATAGTGTAGCCAGAAAATATGGAGTAACGATAAAAGAATTGATGGATTGGAATGGAAAGAAGGATTTTAGTGTAAGTGTGGGTGATAAACTTCGAATTATTCGGAAGTAACCTATTTATTTTTTACTTTTTCTAACATTTTATTACGTAAGCGTTCAATTTTTACCTGAGTACTACTAAATTTTACAAAAAAGGATATTTTTGTACAACGTGAAATAGAATGTGAAGAACTGAATTAGATCAAATGTTAATGCAAACAGAGACCAAAGCCATAGACCTTGTAATGCTTGTAGATGATAACGACACTGATAATTTTATCAGCAAGCGTATCATTGAAATCACCAAGTTCGCAAAGCGCGTGGAAGTTAAAGGATCAGGAAAAGCAGCTTTGGATTATTTACGCGAGAACGCCAATAAGGCAGAGAATCTACCAAGTCTGATATTTTTAGATATTAACATGCCCATTGTAGACGGGTTTGTTTTTCTCTATGAGTTTGAGAAGTTTAACGAACTGGTGCGTAATAAATGCAAAGTGATTATTCTTTCAAGTTCAGATAACAAGCGAGATATTGATAAGATTGTCAACAATAACCACGTTATTAAGTTCATCACCAAGCCATTAACAGAAGTGGCGCTGGATGAAATCAAGCTGAACAACATTTAATTTTCATTGTTCAGGTTTTTGACATTATTTTTAATGCTTAAAACCCCTGAACGATGAAATCACATTCACTCCAAGTAACGTTATTATCCCTGATATTTTCGGTTGTTGTATTTTCGGCAAAGTCGCAGGGCGTGGATTCGATAAAGTATTGGAAGACTAAATTGAATTTTGCAATTAATGTCAATCAGGCATCCTTCTCATCAAACTGGAAAGCTGGAGGTGTTAACTCCATTGGCCTGAACAGCCTTTTTAATTACAAAGCAAATTATAAGAAGAATCGTAACTCATGGGATAATGAGATAGATCTTCTTTTTGGTTTTGTTAATAATAAAGGGCAGGGATATCGTAAAACAACAGATCGTATTTTTCTGGACACCAAGTATGGATATAGTCTCAATAAGAAATGGGATCTCTATACATCTCTCAATTTTGCATCTCAATTTACGCAGGGATATAAATACAATGATGACAATACGAAGGTTCAGATTTCTGATTTTCTGGCGCCAGCATTCATTACCTCATCGTGGGGTCTCGAATATCATCCAACAGATTATTTCAAAGTAAGAATATCACCATTTTCTCCACGTCTTACCATCGTTCAGGATCCAACACGATTTACTAAATCAGTTGACCCTAAACCTTATGGTGTAGATTCAACGAAGACCACGAGATTGGAGTGGCTGGCCTTTCAACTTATGGCTGAGTTCAATAAAGACATTGCAAAGAATATTGGCCTCAAATGGCGTTATGTCATGTATGCCAACTATGAAACACTTGCTTTAAAAACAATCGATCATCGACTGGATATAAATTTAACAGCCAGAGTAAATAAATATATTAACGTCGGCCTTGGCGGCATTTTGTTATATGATTATGATCAGAGCAGTGGTGCCCAATTGAGCCAGACATTTACTCTGGGCTTCCTGTATACATTCCAGAATTACGTAGAGCCCAAGTAGTTAAACTGTAAATAATAAAACGCCTCGCAAAACGAGGTGTTTTGTTTTTAGTATTTACTTTCACTTCCTGATTGTTTTAAGTAAAATCACATCTGTAAAATCATATCACACTATGGCCAGGGCAGAGTTTATTGAAGCCATTACCAAATCATATTCAAATAAAGGTGCGTCCATTTATCTGGGTGCAGGTATTTTAGATGGTGAAGTTATAGGAGAAGCACATGTAAATCTTTCTCTTCGAATGATGAACCGTCATGGACTGGTGACAGGCGCTACGGGTTCTGGTAAAACGAGAACGCTCCAGCTCATGGCCGAGCAGTTGTCGGCAGCAGGCGTGCCAGTGTTTATGCCTGATATGAAAGGTGATCTTTCAGGCATATCTAAAGAAGGTGTGCCCAATGATAAGATCAAAGAGCGTGCGAGTGCTTTGGGTATCACATATTCTCCATCAGCGTTTCCTGTTGAATTATATTCCTTAACAGGAAAGCTTGGAGCGCAAATGCGGGCTACAGTAACTGAGTTTGGTCCGGTATTGCTGAGCAAGATTTTAGAGTTGAACGATACGCAGTCTGGTGTGCTTAGCATGATCTTTAAATATGCTGATGACAAGAAACTTCCTGTAGTTGATTTCAGTGATCTGAAAAAATTACTCAGTCATTTAAGTGAAGGACCAGGCGCAGAAGAAATAAAAAGCGAGTACGGAAAGATTTCATCCGCTACAGCGGGAACGATACTTCGAAAGATAGTTGCTTTAGAACAGCAAGGTGTTGATCAGATTTTTGGCGAGACATCATTTGATATTCAGGATCTCTTTGAAAAAGTAGATGGACGTGGTGTAATCAGTTTGCTGAATGTTGCTGACATGCAAAATAAGCCAGCGGTATTTTCAACATTTATGCTGGCGTTGCTGGCCGAAATTTATCAGTCCTTACCTGAAGTTGGAGATTTAGATAAGCCGAAACTAATTTTCTTTCTGGATGAAGCACACTTGTTGTTTAAAGATGCATCAAAGGCTTTTATGGAACAGATCGAGCAGGTCATTCGCCTGGTGCGTTCAAAAGGTGTTGGTATTTTCTTTTGTACACAGTTAACGCAGGATATTCCTCCAACAGTATTATCGCAATTAGGTAATCGTGTTAATCATGTTATTCGTGCATTTACTCCCAACGATGCAAAGGCCTTGCGTGAAACTATCAAGACATTTCCTAAATCAAATTTCTATGATCTTGAAAAACAATTTACACAGTTGGGCACAGGGCAGGCTTTCATTACGGTATTAAATGATAATGGTGTACCAACAGAAACCGTTGTTACACATTTATGTCCGCCCGCTTCTGTCATGGGACCGTTATCGCCAGATGAATATCAGTCACTCTTAAATAGCTCATCGCTGTTTGCTAAGTACAAAGAATCAGTTGATCCTGAGAGTGCTTTCGAAATTTTAAACGAGCGAATGAAGCAGTATGATGAAGAACAGGAGGCGATAAAGGAAGAAAAAGTAAGTCGTAAAGCATCATCAACAGGTCGTGTTAAGCAAGAAAAATCAGCGTTCGAAGAAGTACTCAAATCGCCAATAGCAAAGCAGGTAGGGAAGGAGTTGGTTCGCGGTGTATTTGGTATGCTGT
>Ga0310811_10007435_pt1 | contig 14031 bp, 7 predicted proteins | sample YCmetagenome_FD_207642 | JGI IMG/M metagenome (GOLD analysis project Ga0310811, IMG submission 207642) | Soil microbial communities from experimental microcosm in Duke University, North Carolina, United States - YC | ecosystem: Engineered > Artificial ecosystem > Soil microcosm > Unclassified ... | reverse complement strand
GCCAAGGAGTGCGTGCTTTTAAAAATCGATGATCGACCTAAATCTTTCTGACGCTCAATGCGCCATATCCCGTGCTACATGAACACCGCCATGCCCGGCCGCTTCAAAGCCTTGCGGAAGCGGTGGTACGGAACATCCGCCAAGCCCCCGCGGCGGCGCTACCCGTCGGGACATCTGAGCGTTATGACTATGGACAAACTATAATTACCCACGAGAACGCTCGCGTCTTTGAAGGAAGGCGCCGACAAGAAGCCTTCCGCATTATTGCTGAACCCATAACAATCCATCGGCTTGCCCAACCAGTTCTCTGTGAGCTTGCCAACGTCGTTTGCGTCATGGAACACGATGACGGCGTAGGCGCCTGGTTTGAGGTTGGTAAAGACCACGCTTTGCGTTCCGGCACTGGCGCGCATGGCAATTCCAACGAGCCGCGAACGGTCGTTCAGCAACCCCACCTTTCCCGCGTGCCCAATCGCCGTGAGAAAATGCGCTTCGCTGTCGTAAAGGCCGATCATGAGCGTCCCCGACGATGACTCTACGCCTTCGATCGTAACCCGAAGGTCACTTGCCGCTGCGCCAAAGCAAAAAAACAGAAGCAACGCCGCTGCCGCTCCCAAAATCAGGAAAGGCCTCCTCCAATAATTTCGGGTCGATAAGTTTTCCATGGTAAATGTTGACCATTTAACTTGGGTTTCTCAGCCATCGCGCTTGGCGAAATCCGCCAAATCGGCGAATCGAGCATTCCCCGTGGACTGTGGTTTTCCCGGCTCTTCCGCCGAAATAATCAGCCCCGATCATATATGCAAGGGGCCGGCCCGCGATGTGTCGTCTGTGATGACTTGATAAAAATATCGCGGCTCGGTTGGCTGCGCAGGTCTGGCTGGACTTGCGCATCAAAATGAGCGCCACCTTGTTACCTCGACCGCAGGTTGGGGAGACGAAGCGGAGCCCTGGACCAGCTGCGCGCGGCTACGCGCACATGGCTGGCTGTTTCTGCCTCGCTGTTTCTGCCTCGCCACCTCCGCCCTCGGATCGGCGAGGCGTTCGGGATGGCGACCGGGTCTTGCTCCGGGATGCCTTCGTTCACAAGGAATTTTCTCAAGACTCGCACCCGAGTCTCGACGGCGTTGGCGCGACCTCTTGATAACCAAGCGTTAGCCGAACGGCATGCGTTTTGCCGTCATTCAACAACGGCAGGCGCCACGGAGGGGCTGTGATCGCTGCCCCGTCGAGCCACAGAACGAGCACTCCCTGGCTGATACCGTGCGGATTTTCCACGTTGAGCTCGTATCGTGCGGAACCGTATCGAAGCGCCACCCGAAAGTTGGGCCAGTCTTTGGGAATGCATGGGTTAAGATACAGAAACGCGCCTCGGATACGCAGCCCGAGGATGCTTTCGATGCCGGCGCGCTGCATCCAGCCGGCAGAGCCGGTATACCAGCTCCAACCGCCACGCCCGACATGGGGGGCGGTGGCGTAGATATCGGCGGCGACGACATAGGGTTCCACCTTGTAACGATGGACGTCGGCGCGGTTCAGGGCATGATGAATGGGATTGAGAAGGGCAAACAGGCCGGCCGCTTTGTCGCCCTCGCCGAGTGCGGCAAACGCCATGACGGACCACAGGGCGGCGTGGGTATATTGGCCGCCATTCTCACGGATTCCGGGCGGATAGGCTTTGATGTAGCCGGGATCAATCGGCATTTTATCGAAGGGCGGCGCAAACAACAGCGCCAGGCCATCTGCCGGCCGGATCAGTTCGCGTTCGAGCGCCGCCATGGCGCGCGCCGCCCGGTCCGGTGCAGCCGCCCCGGAGAGCACCGCCCAGGATTGGGCGATGGAATCGATGCGGCATTCTTGACTCGTCGCCGAGCCAAGTGGTGTGCCGTCGTCAAAAAAGCCGCGGCGATACCAACTGCCATCCCAAGCTTCGCGTTCGAGCGAGGTTTGCAACGCGGCTGCGTGTGCGCGCCATGTCCCGGCGCGGGTCGTCTCAAGGCGCGCCGCTGCGAGCGGCGCGAAGGCTGTGAGAGCGGCGTGCAGAAACCAGCCGAGCCAGACACTTTCGCCCTGGCCGTGTTCACCGACACGGTTCATGCCGTCGTTCCAATCCCCCGTGCCGATCAAAGGTAGCCCGTGGCCACCGAGCCCGAGGCTCTGGTCGAGGGCGCGGGCGCAATGCTCGAACAGCGTGGCAGTCTCGTCGGAGGCCGTCGGGTGGAAAAAGATATCGTGTGCGCCAGGCTCCAGTGCCTGGCCTTCCAGGAAGGCGATCGGCTCATCGAGAATGCCGGTGTCGCCGGTGGCATCCACATAGTGGGCGACCGCGTAGGCAAGCCAGGCGCGATCATCGGAGATGCGGGTCCGCACGCCCTGGCCGGAATGAGGCAACCACCAATGCTGAACATCACCTTCGGCGAATTGCCGCGCGGCCGCGCAAAGCAGGTGGGCGCGCGTCATCATGGGCCGCGTGGCGACCAACGCCATGCCGTCCTGGAGCTGATCGCGGAAACCATAAGCGCCGCTGGACTGATAGAAAGCGGAACGTGCCCAGAGCCGGCAGCCCAGCGTCTGATAGAGGAGCCAGCCGTTGAGCATGATGTCCATCGCGCGATCGGGCGTTTGCACGGCGACCGCACCCAGAACATCGTCCCAGGAGCGGGTGATTTCTGCGAGAACCGCATCAAGATCCGTGGTCCGGTACTGCGCGATCAGATGACGTGCCGTATCGCCGTTTGCGGTTTCCCCGAGAAGGCAGACGATCTCGACACGGCCACCTGGGGGCAGCTCGATTTTTGTGCGCAGCGCGCCGCAGGGATCGAGGCCGGCGCCAACAATATTGGAGAACGGCTGTTGGCTGACGAGCGCCACGGGCGTAGCGAGCGTCGCGTTGCGGCCGATGAACGCACGGCGATCGCCGGTCCAGTCGCTCTGCAGGCCGAGCAGATCGAGGAACGCGACGCGCGATCCGAACGCGATGTTCCACGGATTGCGCGCGAACAGCGCGCCGGTGGCGGGGTCGATCTCGGTGGTCACGAACGGATGCGAGGCCGACCGCGACGGGCCAAGCACCCATTCCACATAGGCCGTCACGCTGAGATGGCGGGTGCGGTCGGAACGGTTGCGCAACACCAGCCGCGAAATTTTGACCGGGTCCGCGACCGGCACATATTGCAGCAGATCGGCGCCGATCTCGTGCGCCTCATGCGCGAAGCGGCTGTAGCCCCAGCCATGGCGAACCACGTAGCTTGCCGCCGGGTCGCGGATCGGCGATGCCGTGGGACACCACAGCTCGCCGCTGTCATCGTCATGCAGGTAGAACGCTTCTCCCGGGCGGTCCATGACGGGATCGTTTGACCACGGGGTGAGCTGGTTCTCGCGGCTGTTGACCGACCATGTGTAGCCGCTGCCTTCTGTCGCGACCTGGAAACCAAAATTCGCGTTGGCAATGACGTTGATCCACGGGGCCGGCGTCGATTGGCCGGGGCCGAGAAGCGTGACATATTCCTTCCCTTCCGCCGCAAATCCGCCAAGCCCATTGAAAAATTCGAGCTTTGGCACCGGCGTGGGGGACCGCGCTTGCGCTTGCGCTCGCGCGCTCAGGGGAGCGGGCTTTAAAACCGGCCTCGCGGTGCCACCCGCTTCGGCGATCCGGTCGAGTTGATCGAAGAGGCTGCCGCGCTGGGCGACAAGAACAATCCGCGCGACAGCGGCAAGAAGGCCGTGCATCTCGGGTGACATCATATCCCCTCGCAAAAGGAAGATATGGCCGGGTGATCCGGATGCCGCGAAACGCGGCGTCGACCGGCTCATGCCGACAAGGGTCTCGAGCTCAACCTGAAGATCCTGGACATAGGAAGATTGGCGCTCGTTCACTATGACAAGATCGACCGCAAGTTGCTTCATCCGCCAATATTCATGCGCATGCAGCAACTGGCGCGCGACGCCGAGATGCTCGGTATCGGCGATGCGCAGGAGCACGATCGGCAGATCCCCGGAAATCCCTTGCGCCCATAACCCCGATTGCGCTCCACTGCCCTGCTGGATCGTGTCCGAGGCGGGACGCAATGTCGGGGATGCGAAAATCACGTGCCCGGCAAGACGCTGGAAGAGGCCGGCTTCACCCGCGGTGATGCCGAGATGATGGAGCTGCACTTGCGCCTGCGTCCAGGCCAACATGCTCGCACGCCCGAAGGCGGTTGTGTCGCGATGCTTGTCGACGCCATCGAGAAGTGCGGCGCGCGTGGCGGCGACAATGGTCCAGAAGGCGATGCTCACAACGGCGCCCGGCGCCACACGCACGCGCCGGCGAAGCGAGAAGATCGGATCGAGGACGGCGCCAACCGTGTTCGACAGCCCCCGGCCATTGCTCGTGGCAAGCGGTGCGCGGATGCCTTGGGCACGGCCCAGGAAGCGGGCCCTGTCGGTTTCGATTTCCGGTTTGCCCCAGGCTTGCCCGTGCACGCCATCGCCGTCGACGACCGCAAGGTGAGCGGCCCAGATCTCAGGTTCGGTTGGCGCGCGCCGCCGGCGCGTCGCCAGGATGGCGCCGACATCGGCCAGGTATTCCGTTTCCACGAACAGTTTTGAGAAGGCCGGATGCGCGATGTCGGCGGCCTGCGGGGCGAGGACGAGTTCGGCGTAGGAGGTGATTTCGAGCTCCCGCACCCGGATGCCGGCATTCGTCACGGAGATGCGGCGGACTTCGGCGTCATCCTCGGAAGAGACGAGCACCTCCATCGTGGTCGTCAGTGATTTGTCACGGCGCGTGAACTCGGCGCGATCCTCATTGAACACGACGTTATACACGTCGGCTTCAGTGCCGGTCGGCTGCAAGCCGGCCGACCAGACCTCACCGCTGTGGACGTCGCGGAGGAAGACGTAGCTACCGAAATCATCGCAGGTGGCATCCTCGCGCCAGCGGGTGATCGCGAGATCACCCCAGCGGCTGTAACCGGAGCCTGCGGCGGTAAGCATCGTGCCGTAGCGGCCGTTGGAGAGCAGGTGGGTCGCGGGCGTCGGCTGGTGCGCCGTGGCATAGCGCCGGCCGGCAGGGGATTGGATGTCGCGCGCCTGGGCTGCCGAGCTCACCTCTGCGGCCCAGGGACGGACGATGGCCACGTCGCGCGGCATGCGCTCCTGCAAAAGCAGTTCTGCTGCCTGGACGATGGGTTCAGCATGGAAGCGCGTCCGCATGGCGCTGTCCATCAAAGCATCGGCAATGGCGACGATCGTCATGCCCTGATGATGCGCCATGAAAGCCCGGACGATGGCAACGGTCTTCCCCTCCGGCACGCGGGTCGGCGTGTAGTCCAGCGCCTCATAAAAACCATAGCGTCCACCGGCCCCGGCTCCGACGAGGCGCGCCAGATTGGCGGCAGCCGCACGTGGATCGACCATCGCGGCAAGCGCGGTCGCGTAAGGTGCCACGACCAGGTTTTCGCCAAGCCCGCGCTTCAACCCTAACCCAGGGACGCCGAAATTCGAATATTGGTAGGTAAAATCGAGGTCTCTGGCATTATAGGCGGATTCCGAAATGCCCCAGGGCCGGCGCCGGCTTGCCATGTAGCCGATCTGCCGGCGGACGATGAGCCGGCTGGTCTGCTCGAGCAGACTTCCCACCGGTGCGCGCATGACGAGCGATGGCATCAGATATTCGAACATCGACCCAGACCAGGAGATCAGTGCCGCGCCATGCGCGACCGGCGTGCCGGCACGGCCGAGCCGGAACCAGTGACGGGCCGGGACGTCGCCTTTGGCGATCGCGATGAAGCTTGCGAGCCGTGCCTCGGAAGCGAGGAGATCGTAGCAGTTCAGATCGAGCGTGCCCTCGGACGCGAGATAGCCGATGGCAAGAAGCAGGCGCTCATGATTGAGCAAGAAATCGAATTCCATGGCGAGCGCCATGGATCGGGCGGTATTTTCCAATGCCGCAAGCCGCGCGCCCGCTTCCGTCATGGCCACCGCATCGCGTGCGGCATCGCGGCGGTGGGACGCAATCGCATCCAGGCTTGCTTGCGCCCAGAACAACAGATCCGCGCCGGTTTTCCCGCCATGTTCGATCACGAGGGCACGCACGATGTCGGTCATGGTCTCGGCTTGGTCGGCGAGCAGGGCTAGGCGTTGCGGAATGTCGTTGCTTGCGGCGCCAAATGCCGCCACCGCAGCGGCGAGTTGGGCAAGTGAGTCATCGAACTGATGCCAAGTGACCGTCTGCGTACGGGGCAGATCACGCAGGTTGGCAGCCTCCGCGCGGGTGATGTCGACCGCGTCCGCAATCCCGGCGAGGCACCTTGTGCCATCGAGGGAAGACCCTTGCCATTCGCGGCAGGCATTGGCGAGGGCGATGAGATGCCCCGCGAGGTTGCCGCTATCGACGGAGGAGACATATTTCGGGTCGAGCGGGCGCAGATCGCTCGTATCGTACCAGTTGTAAAAATGGCCGCGGAAGCGCGCAAGGCCGGCCATGGTTGCCAGGCTTGCCTCCAGCCGATCGATGGCGTCGCCGGTTCCGATCCAGCCAAAATCGCGCGCGCTGACCACTGACAGGAGGTAAAGTCCGAGATTGGTCGGCGAGGTCCGATGCGCGAGCACCGGCGTGGGATCTTCCTGGTAATTGTCGGGCGGCAGCATATGGTCGGCCGGCGTGACGAAGGTCTCGAAGAATCGCCAGGTGCGCCGCGCGGTCAGCCGCAGCAGGCGCGCATCGGCATCTGATGCGGACAACCGACCGGCGACGCGTGGCGGCGCGCTGACCCAATACGCGACCGCCGGCGAGGTCAGCCAAAGCACGGCGAACGGGACGGCGAGCGGCCATGTTCCATGCCCCGCGCGCAAGGAAACAGCGATGGCCGCAGCGCCGACCAAGAGGGCGCCGTCCATGCGGCGATAGAAGCCTAGCAAACCAAGGCGCCGGCCGCTCGTGCTCTGCGCGGCCGTGACCCATTCCAGCAGATGCCGGTGCGTGATGAAAAGCCGGACCAATGTGCGTCCGACCGCATCTCCCATCAGCCACGCCTGGTGCGCAAGGAACGTGACGTTGAGCGCCGAGAACGCCAAAGCATGGCGAAGATCCCCGGCGAGGGCCCGCATATGGCTCGCGATCGTGATGCCGGGGCGGCGCGGTGGGATGGCCGCAATGACCGGGAGCAAGGTCGGCAGCACGATCGTCGAGAGGATGAACAGGGTCCAGACAAAAGCGGCCTCGAACGACAATGCCCAGCCGGCGAGCAGGGCGAGAACGGCCGCTGGGGCGCTGAGTGCGCGGCGCAGATTATCAAGCATTTTCCAACGGCCGATCGCCGGAACGGCGCTGCGGCGACCGAAAATCCACGGCAGGAGCTGCCAGTCGCCACGGGCCCAGCGATGGATGCGAAGCGCGCTGACATCGTAGCGTGTGGGGAAATCCTCGACGACCTCGATATCGGAGGCGAGGCCGGCGCGGGCAAATATACCCTCGAACAAGTCGTGGCTGAGGAGGGTTGAGTCCAGTACGCGGCCGGCAAGCGCCGCCTCGAACGCGTCGATCTCGTAAATGCCCTTGCCGGTATAGGAGCCTTCATCGAACAGTTCCTGGTACAGATCCGACACCGCCGCGGCATAGGGGTCGATACCGCTGACGCTCGAAAAGACACTCTGGAACCGTGAGCCCTCCCGGCCGATCGGCATCGATGGGGTCACCCGCGGCTGCAGCACCGCATAGCCTTCCCAAACCCGCCCCGTCGTTTGGTCGAGGCGCGGCCGGTTGAGCGGATGCGCCATCTTACCGATCAACCGGCGTATCGTGTCGCGCGGCAGCCGCGTATCGGCATCGAGCGTCACGACGTAGTTGACGCCCGCCGGAGCCAAGGGCAGGTCCTGGCCGACCCCGATGAAACTGGTGTCGGTGGCGCCGCGCAACAGGCGGTTCAACTCATGAAGCTTGCCGCGCTTGCGCTCCCAGCCGATCCAGCGCGCTTCACCCGGGTTCCAGATGCGCCGGCGATGAAACAGCAGAAAGCGCGCGCCACCCGGCGCCGGGCCGTAGCGTGCATTCAGGCGTTCGATACCTGCCGATGCCGCCATGAAGAGGGCTTGGTCGCCCGCTTCATGCTCAGCTGCGGCATCGGTCCAGTCGGAGAGCAGCGCGAAATGAAGATCGCCCTCGGGACTCGCGAGGTGATGAATTTCCAGGCGCTCGATCTGGGCTTCGATGGCGTCCGGCGTGGTCAGCAGCATGGGCACCGCGACCAGCGTGCGCAGTTCTGATGGAACCCCGTTGCGAAGTTCAAGAGCCGGAAGAATTGTGGCGTGCAAACCGACAGTTACGGCGCGATTCACCAATGCGACCGCCAGGTCGATCGCAGGAACCGCCCCCAGGATGCCAAGCAGGCTCAGCGCCTCCCAGCCAGGCTCCGCTTCGGCAATGCCCGACAGGGCCAAGGCCAGGAACGCGGCGGCAATAACGGCAATGGCGCCGACATATCCACCGAGGCCGAAGCGCCGGGTGAGATGCGCCGGCCATTTGCGTAACGTCCGATGAAAGCCGATGATGTTTTCGAAGTCACGGCGACCGCCGGCGATCAGATAATATCCTGGATCGCGCCGGCGCGCGTCAGCCTGTGCCGCGCCCGAGATTTCGACACGTCGCGTCGCAGCGATCGCCTGGTGCGCTACATCGAGCTCCGTGCGGTTCGAGCCGCGGGCCAGTTCCTCGATCGCGCTGCGATAGAGATTGCGTGTTGAAAAATCCATCTCCTGAAAGGCGCTGCCGGCGCCGAGAATCGTATCGACAAGGCAGAGCTGCTCGAACAGGTCTTTCCAGTCGACGTCGGAAATCAGGCGTAAACTGGTGATGATATTGCGCACCGTGACATTCGATGCGCCTTGCCGCTTGTGCACCTCGCGCACGACCTCATCCGCCGTCATCTGCCGCGCCGCCAGACGCTCATCGAGCCAGGTCAGCGCCGGCGTCACGCGCGGGTCTTGGTCGCGCAGCCGGTGCACGAGTTGCACCGCGAACGGGTCTGCAAGACTGGTGGCCGGATGCGCCGCGAGCACCACGGCCACAGGTTCTGGCGGGCGTCCACCTACGCCCAGAAGGCGGTCCGCGAAATCGTCCGCTTCCTGCCGTGCAATGTGATCATCGGCGATCTGTTCGGAGATGCGTCTCAGATTCTCTATGAGCACGATCCGCAGCGTAATCGAGACCGCCCATAATTCACCAATCGTCAGGGGCTGAACCTCTTGATAGGCCCGGACATAATGCAGCAGGATTTCTGAATCGAAGCGGCTATCGGTATGCGCGACAAAGGCCCATGCCATGCCGAATATAAGCGGATATCCCGCAAACGGGCCGTCGGCGAGTTTCGGCAGTTGCCGATAGTAGCCTGGCCGTAAATCCGCTTGAATTTGCCTGATATGCTGCTCGACGAGGTGGTAATTGTCGAGCAGCCACTCCGCGGCGGGGGTGATGGTGCGCCCTGTCCCGATCATTTCTGCCGCGCTTCGATACACACCAAGCAGGACGGCACTATTGGCGGCGAGTCGTGCCGTAAGAGGATAACCTTTGGAGGGCCTTTGCGTCACCGTCTGTGCAACGGCAAGACTTCGCGCATGCTCCTCCAAACGCTCGGTGCTGAAAAGCTCTTCGCGAATGGGCGCCAGATTGTGCCAGGGAGATTTTGACGACTTGCGCTGAAGCATAAGACGCGCGGCGGACATTCAAGGAACCTTTTCGCCACGTGTTGGGCGTGTGATGCGTTTAGGGGAATTCGTCTATCGCGCATCCCATAACGCTGATTTCAAAACGACACTTTCATTGGATCGACATGAATTCGAGCAGGCCACGATGTCGTTCGTCATTCGTAGATATCCGTGCCCTGGTGCAGGCATGGATATGACTGACTGACCCGCGGGACCAAATAACCTATCACACATTGTCGCATTCCGACGACATCAATTTAATTTCTATTCCCGGCGCGCGAGCCGTTGCCGGGATTGAAACAGCCCGATTTGCGCGCAGCGACACATCCGGGAAACCGGGCCTGCGGCTGGGGCGAGACCGGCACAAGAACGTGACTTCGATCAGACCTTGCAGATCTCAATCCATGGACCATCTACTGACCATCCAACTGGATGGAAAAATGCGATGATCGGTAAGGTTCACGAGCTTCGAGCGAAGGCGCCCGACAGCGAGAAAATCACCGTCAACCTCGGCTTCATCGATCTGGGACGCGTGGATCTCATGGTCCGCGACGGTTTCTATGCCAATCGCGCCGATTTCATCCGCACCGCCGTGCGCAATCAGCTCGAAAGGCAGGAGGACGCGGTTCGCCAATCCGTGGCCCGCAGGCAGCTCACGCTCGGGCTCTCATATTACACCCGGCAGAACCTGGAGGCGGCCCGGGATGCCGGAATGCCGCTCCACATCCAGGTTCTTGGGCTCGCGAGCATTGCCAGCGACGTCACGCCCGAACTCGCCCGCGCGGCCATCGCCTCCGTGCAGGTCCTCGGCGCTTTCCAGGCCAACCCGGCCGTGAAGGCGGCGCTCGCCGACCGCATCGGCTGATGCGAGGACAGCATTCCACTGATCCAAGCCTGCAATGAAAGCTCACAATCATGAATGCATTCTTGAAGATCAACATGCGCGAGGTGACTCGCCTCACGCAGGCCGGCAAGCTGACCGAGGCGCTGGCGCTGCTCCGGAGTCACCTCACGCCCGGCGTCACTCACGCTAGCCCCGCACAGGACAGGCCCGGCCCGGGTGGAGAGACCAAGCGCCCGTCGCCAACCCTCGACATGATGGCCCCATCGGAGACGGGAGGCGCTTGGACCGCCCCCAGCCACTCCGGGGATCGGGCCACCAGTGAGTCGCACCGCCCCGATAAGGCCGCGAGCGTGCGCACGCCCGCGTTTCGCGATCATCTCTTCACGCTGCACTCGGTCCCTGCTGCGAGCCGGGGCCTTGAGGCCGTGCTAAAGCCTGAGGTTGCCGTCCCGGATGGCGCGCGGTTCGAGGAGCGGACCTTCTCAAACCACGTGGGCAGCAGAACCTACAAAGTCTACGTACCCAGCAGCTATGCGGGCCAAGCACTTCCGGTCGTCGTGATGCTGCACGGCTGTACCCAGAATCCTGATGACTTCGCCGCCGGCACGCGGATGAACGAACTGGCCGAGGAACAACAATTTCTGGTCGCCTATCCTCGACAGCCTCAGTCGGCGAACATGCAGAAGTGCTGGAACTGGTTCAACGTCAACAACCAGCAACGCGACGGTGGCGAGCCATCACTCATTGCCGGAATCGCTCTGCAGGTCATTGAAGAGTTTGCGGCCGACCCGGCACGGGTCTATGTGGCGGGCCTCTCGGCTGGTGGCGCAACCGCAGCAATCATGGCGACGACATATCCCGAACTGTTCGCGGCAGCTGGCGTGCATTCGGGACTCGCCTGTGGTGCGGCGAGGGACATGCCTTCCGCCTTCGCCGCCATGGCCGGGCGCGGGGCCATTCGGCGGCGGAGCGAAGGACCTCTGGTGCCCATGATCGTTTTCCATGGCAACGCAGACCGCACGGTGAGCCCCGTCAACGGCGATCAGATTGTCACTCAGGCGGAGCCGGAGATGGCTCTGACCAAGGTCGTGACCCGCGGCGAAAGCCCTGGCGGAATGAACTACACCCGCATTGTCCAACGCGACGACTCTGGTGCCGAAATTCTGGAGCAATGGGTCCTGCATGGCGTAGGCCATGCCTGGTCCGGTGGCAGTACGAGTGGCTCATACACGGATCCACGCGGTCCTGACGCCAGCCGGGAGATGATCCGCTTTTTCTCGGCGCACGCAAACGCAAAGGTTGCGGCCCGGCCTTGATTTCGCGGGCACTCGAAGCGGCGCGGCTGCCGGTAAACGAGCCACAGGGTGCCAGGCTGGTGTGCTTACCCAACGCGGCCCCATACCGGAGTCGACTTAAGCGGCTTCGTGGCTCATATAATCACAATTTCGAGGACCAGGACTCCAGCCGCTCGTAGCGCCGGCTAATGTCGGGCGCGGTAATAATCATCGATGCCGCTCCGATACGTCGGCGAAGACCAATCAGGGGCGTTGGGTGTGCTGTAAGAAGGCGCATGTTCCAGAAGGCGTTTATCTAAATCCAGCACGTAGCCGTCGTGCGCCGTGCTGTGCGTCAGCTCGCTCCACGGCACCGGGTAATATTTTTCGCCCATGCCCAGAAAGCCTCCGAACGACATAACAGCGTAGGTTATGTGTCCGCTCTGCTTGTCAATCATGAGGTCATTGATCGAACCCAGTGCTTCACCGGCTCTATTGTAGACCTTCGTGCCATTTACTTTGCTGGCCGCCACCAGCGCGGATGTTTCGCTCATGCTCTTTCCTCCAAATTATAATTGTGTCCGCTTCGCACCCGGCGGAACGGTGCCCCTTAGATGGGAAGGGGTTACCGAATGCGCATTATGTGCCAATTAAAGCTTCGATATCCTGCGTTAATGTAGTCAGGTTCCTGCGTCCGCTTTGCACAAGCAAAAGGCATGGGACCTCTTCCGGACCTTCTGGTAGTTACATATGTGCTTTGGTCGCGGTGTGCGTCTCCTCGGCTCCGCGGGGTGGGCAGTGTGAAGCCAGCAGACGCTCCAGGACAGCCCCATCGCGGTAGTGCGGCACGTGTTGGCAGGCCCCGATCGTCGCTTGCGGATGACTCGGGGACCTTAGGCTCGCCCAGTCGTCTGCACCGCCTCTATCTGCTTCTTCACCGGTTCGGAAGCCGTGGTGAACACGGCGGCTGTTAATTGGGCAATATGTTGGCTATCACGGACAGCGGCGTCGACGCTTTCCTTGATCAACCTTTGCTGTAGCTCCATAAATTCTGCCGGGGTCTTCACGGCGGAGAGCGCTTGGATCGCAGCCATCACATTTTTGGCGTTCTTGACCGCCAGTTCCTGATACGCCTTGGTTAACTCCTGAAGAGCGGCGCTGGAGGCATTGCCGCCTTTTGATAGAGCGTCGCCATTGGCTTTAGAAGCATCTTCGACAGTGGGCGTGCTCATGACAGGAAATCCTTTGCTACTGACATCTGATTTCGTATGATTACGTTTTGGCTATGGAGAAGGCGCATGCCAACCAAAAACCCTTAGAGAGAATTCGATAGCGGCAATCTCATTGCTAATTGTCTTTTTCCGAGCATTTGCGCGGGAACCAATATCGACCCCAGGTGCGGCATCAAACGCGACTAATATTTTTCAGCCTCAAGCAACCGATATTCCATCTGAAGGTCTTCGATTGCAGCCGTCATTTCGCTCCGCGTTGCCAATTTCATCGAAATCTCTTTTTAACGTTGAGCCTTTAACCATACACCTTGTCGACCAAGAAAGCGATGAAATAAGCGGTCCCGCTTCGGTGATGTTTTTGAATTCTATTCCGACGATCAAATCAGGCATCGGATATTCGAAAATGGCGCTGGTCACCTGTTTGCCGCTCCCATTCCGAGATGTAGTCGCGGGTGATCGGCACCGCGTCAAGGCTTTTGGTCAGTTGCAATTGATAGACAACCATACCGCGGTAACGGAAGCCGACTTCGCAACTAACCAAATAGAACTCCCACATACGACAGAAGCGCTCGCCATAGAGACGAACCACCTCCTCTCTTCGCGCCATGAATCTCTTCCGCCAGTGACGAAGCGTCTCCGCATAATGCATCCGTAGCACCTCGACATCGGTGACCATCAATCCAGACCTCTCCACCACCGAAACCATCTCAGAAAGAGCGGGCAAGTCTGCGCCGGGAAAGATGTGTTTACGAATGAACGGGTTGACGGCACCAGGACCGTCCGCGTAGCCGATTGTATGGAGCAACGCGACGCCATCCGCAGCAAGAAGCGCGTACCGATCTTTTTAAAAAATTCCGCGTAATTCCGCTTTCCAACGTGCTCAAACATTCCAACGGAGACGACGCGATCATAAAGTCCATGTTCTTCACGGTAATCACGTAAGTGGAAGCGAACCCGGTCCGCGACTCCGGCCGCGGCCGCACGTGCCTCGCTGTGC
>Ga0310811_10007434_pt1 | contig 14031 bp, 11 predicted proteins | sample YCmetagenome_FD_207642 | JGI IMG/M metagenome (GOLD analysis project Ga0310811, IMG submission 207642) | Soil microbial communities from experimental microcosm in Duke University, North Carolina, United States - YC | ecosystem: Engineered > Artificial ecosystem > Soil microcosm > Unclassified ... | reverse complement strand
GCCTGGCCACCTCGCCGGGATTACGCACGGGATCCGCCACGTTCTAACCGCGTCTGCGCCTAGGGCGCGGATACTGTCGGCTTGGGCCGAGAGACTGAGCGCTGCGGCCCGGAAGGAGTCCCTCATGCGCGTGTCCCGACTCGCGATCGCGTTCCTCGTCGCCCTGATCGTTGCGAGCGCCTGCGGCGGCAGCGGCGGCGGCAGTCCCAGCGCGGCGGCGAAGCCGAACGTCACCATCGGCTCGACGAACTTCAGCGAGCAGCTGATCCTCGGTGAGCTGTATGCCCAGATCCTCGAGGCGAACGGGTACACGGTCACCCGGAAGTTCAACCTCGGCGCCCGCGAGATCGTGTTCCCGGCCCTGGCGAGCGGCCAGATCGACCTCGAGGCCGACTACCTCGCGACCCTGCTCGCGTTCGTGAACAAGAACGCGACCGGCTCGACCGACCCGAAGGCCACGTCGGCCACGCTCCAGAAGGAACTCGATGCGAAGAGCCTGACGGTCCTCGATTACGCGCCCGCCGTCGACCAGAACGGCTTCGTGGTCACGAAGGCGACCGCCGACAAGTACAAGCTTGCGAAGCTTTCGGACGTCAGCGCGGTGGGTGGCCAGCTCGTGCTCGGCGGACCGCCGGAGTGCCCGACCCGTCCGTACTGCGCCGCGGGCCTCAAGACGACGTATGGCATCACGTTCAAGGACTTCAAGCCGCTCGACACCGGTGGCCCGCTGACCGTCGCCGCGCTCAAGGGCGGCCAGGTGGACGTCGGGCTGCTGTTCACGTCCGACTCGACGATCGCGGTGAACAACTTCGTCCTCCTCGAGGACGACAAGCACCTGCAGCTCTCGGACAACATCGCGCCGGTCGTCCGCAACGACCTGCTGGCGAAGGCGCCGAGCGACTTCAAGTCGATCATCAACTCGATCGCCCCAAAGCTCACCACCGCGGAGCTGACGGCGATGAACAAGCAGAACGACGTCGATAAGACCGACCCGAAGGCCATCGCGGCGGCGTGGCTCAAGAAGATGGGCCTGGTCAAATAGCCGACTGGATCTCGCTCGGCGGCACGCTCGCATCGAGCGCTGCCGTCGCGTCGTGGGGTGATGGCGGAGAGTGTGAGCTCTTCGCCATCCACGGCGATGGCACGCTCCGCGACCGGTACTGGGACGGCACCGAATGGCATGACTGGGAGTCGCTCGGCAAGGGCTTCACCGGGCAGCCCGCGGCCGCGGCCCGCGACGCCGACCGGATCGACGTGTTCGCCTTCGGGACCGACGGCCAGCTGCGCCACATCTGGTGGGATGGCAGCCGCTGGGTCGAGTGGGAGATCGTCGTGGGCGCCCCGCGCGGGGACTCGGTGAGCTGCGTCTGGAGCGGCCGGCGGCTCGACGTCTTCGTCGCGAGCCGGGGCGCGGACCTGTGGTACCAATCCCTGCTCGTGACATGAGCTTCGACTTCGTGGTGATCGGTGCCGGCGCGGCCGGGGAGGCCGCGACCCATTACGCGCGCGGTCGCGGCGCATCGGTGGCCATCGTGGACCGCGACCTGTTCGGCGGCTCGTGCCCGTTCTGGGCCTGCATGCCGTCCAAGACGCTGCTTCACGCGGCCGAGGTCAAGGCCCACGGCGGCGACTACCCGTGGCAGAAGGCCTCCGACCGGCGCGACTACATGATCAATCGGATCAAGACCGGTTACCCGAACGACGGCAGCCACGTCCACGCGCTCGAGAAGGCCGGAGCGTCGGTCTTCCGCGGCACCGCGAAGCTCACGGGTCCGGGCGCGGTCTCGGTGACGCACGAGAACACCACGCACGAGCTGCGCGCGACGAACGTCATCGTCGCGGTCGGCTCGGTCGGCAAGGTACCGAAGCTCGATGGGCTCGAAGAGGCGGGGTACTGGACGAACCTCGAGGCCACGAGCCTGCGCGAGCTGCCGAAGAGCATCGTGATCCTCGGCGCGGGCCCGTCGGGCATCGAGATCGCGCAGTACCTCGCGCGTTACGGCGTGCGCACCGCGATCGTCGGCCGGGTCAACCCGACCGATCACCCGAAGAGCTCGGCCTTCCTCGCCGACATCCTGCGCAAGGACGGCGTCGATGTGCGCGACACCGCCCGCGCGGCCCGCGTCAGGCCGAAGGCCGGTCCTGACGGCGAGCATGTCGTGGAGCTCTCGGACGGCACGTCGGTCTCGGGCGCGGTCATCCAGCTCTCGGTCGGGCGTACGTCGGCGAAGGCGCTCGGCGCGCTGGGCCTCGAGACCGTCGGCGTCAGCTACGACGGCGGCGACACGATCACGGTGGACGACCGGTTACGTGTCGCGGAGCACGTCTACGTCATCGGCGATCCGATCGGGCACGAGCTCTCCACGCACCTCGGCCACTACGAGGGCGAGATGGCCGCACGGATCGCGCTCGGCGACGACGTGACGGTCGACTTCAGCGCGACGCCGCGCGTCGTGTACACGGACCCCGAGACCGCGGCCATCGGCGTCCGCCTGGATCAGGCCCGGGAGCGGGGGATCGACGCGTTCGAGGAGTCCACCGGATTCCCGAAGAGCACGAAGGGCTACGTCGTGGAGGCCTCGGGAGGCCACCTTGCGATCGTGGTGGACCGGAAACGGAAGACGCTCATCGGCGCGTTCATCGCGGCAGAGGGCGCGGGCGAAGCCATCCACGCCGCGGTGCTCGCGATCAAGCTCGGCACGCCGATCGACACGCTCGCCCAGACGATCCATGCGTTCCCGACGACGGCGCGCGTCCTCAGCGGCCTGTTCGGCTCTGCCGCCGCGAGGCTCCGATGACCGAGGAGTCGTACCTCGAGCTCCTCGACTACCGGCGGCGGGTGAACACGCTGTACGCCCAGGTGCGCGGCCTGCTGGCCGACGATCCGATCGCGGCGCATTCGGCCTGGCGCACCGGGCGTGACCTGCTCTTCGGGACGCATCCGCAATCGGCCCTGCCGCCGCACGAGCGTGCCACGTTCACCGGCCTCGCCTACCGGGACTACGACCCGGCGTTCGCGTTCAGCGCGCCGGTCCGGCCGATGCCCCACGAGCGCTACGACGTGGGAACGAGCACCGGCGACGTCATCCCGTTCGTCCGCTTCGGCGCGGTCGACCTTCCGGTCGGCACGCTCGAGGTCTTCTGGCTGGACGCGTACGGTGGCGGCGTGTTCCTGCCGTTCCGCGATCTGACGAGCGGGCAGACGACGTACGGCGGGGGCCGCTATCTCCTGGACACCGCCAAGGGCGCCGATCTCGGCGGCGACGGTGGGACGTTGCGGCTCGACTTCAACTTCGCCTACCACCCGAGCTGCCACTACGACCCGCAGTGGGTGTGCCCGCTCGCGCCGCCCGCCAACCGGCTCGGCGTCGCGATCGAGGCCGGGGAGCTCACGTACCCGGGTGCGTCCGCGCACGAGCTGCAGTGGTGCGCTCCTTCTTGACGGAGCCGCGGGCGCGTTGACTCCCAAGCAGCGCTGGACCCTGATCGCGGCGATCCTCGGCTCGGGGATCGTGTTCCTCGACTCGACGGTCGTGAACGTCGCGCTGCCCAAGATCGGGCGCGAGCTCCCGAGCACGCTGCTCGGCGTCCTCGAAGGGCAGTCCTACATCTACAACGGCTACCTCCTCACCGTCTCGGCGCTGCTCATCCTTGCCGGCGCGCTCAATGACTTCTACGGCCGGAAGCGCATGTTCACGCTCGGCCTGGCCGGCTTCCTCATCACGAGCCTGCTCTGTGGCCTCGCGCCGAACATGGAGCTCCTCATCACCTTCCGGATCCTCCAGGGCGTGGCCGGCGCGCTCCTGGTGCCCGGGTCGCTCGCGCTGCTCACGGTCACGTTCAGCGGCGAGGCGCAGGGCCGCGCGTTCGGCCTGTGGGCCGCGGCGTCGGCGGCGACGACGATCCTCGGGCCGTTCGTCGGCGGGATCCTCGTCGACGGCATCTCGTGGCGCGCCGCGTTCCTCATCAACGTGCCGTTGCTGATCGTCGCCCTTTGGGCCACCTGGGCGCACGTGACCGAGAGCCGGGACCACACCGCGACCGGCCGGTTCGACTGGCTCGGGGCGCTCGTCGTGGCGCTCGCGGTCGGCGGCCTCTCGTTCGGCGCGATCTACGGCCAGCAGCGTGAGTGGAAGGATCCCTTCGGCTTCGTCATGCTCGGCGTCGGCGCGGTCGCCACGATCGCCCTGCCGATCCTGATGACCCGCCGAGCCGATCCGCTCATCCCGCCCGAGCTGTTCAGGTCGCGCAACTTCACGGTCACGAACATCTCGACGTTCCTGATCTACGGCGCGCTCTACGTCCTCGGCTACTTCATCACGCTGTTCGTGCAGGGGACCATCGGGTTCACCGCCGCGGCCGCGGGGCTCGCGTTCATCCCCTCGGGCCTGTTCCTCGTAGTCCTGAGCTCGCGGTTCGGCGCGCTGGCCGGGAAGTACGGACCAAAGGTGTTCATGGCCGTCGGCCCGGCGCTGATGTGCATCGGGACGCTGTGGTACCTGCGGGTGCCGGCCACGACGAGCCCGTGGTCGTTCTCGTTCGGCGATCCGGGCACGTATCTGCCGCCGGCCAGCTGGCTCGTCGACTTCCTGCCGGCGACGCTGCTGTTCGGCTTCGGCCTCTCGATCATGGTCGCGCCGCTCACCACCGCGCTCATGACGAGCGTGCCGTCACGCAACTCGGGCGTCGCCTCGGCGATCAACAACGCGATCTCGCGGGTCGGCCCGCAGCTCGCCGGCGCCGTGATCTTCGTCGCGATCACCACGAGCTTCTACGCGGGGTTGCACCAGCGGGTGCCGTCGATCGACGTGGAGGATCCGGAGGTCAGGAAGACGTATGCGCCCCTCAATGTGAAGGACGTGTGCGGGCAGAACGTCCCGTGCCCACAGCCGGCCGCCGAACGGGCGCAGGCGCAGCGCGAAGCGTCGACCGACGCGTTCCATCTGGCGATGTTCATCGCGGCGTTGCTGCTCGCCGCCGGGGCGGCCACCAACGCGCTCGGCATCGTCAACAAGCCCGCACCGCAGGCGGCCGAGGCCGAGGCGGCGGCTTAGAGCCCGAGCGGCTTCAGCGCGTCGGCGAGCTGCTTGCGATGCTCGGCGGTCTCGAAGTCCAGGAGCGGGTTCGACGGCAAGAGATGCTCCGTCACCACGTTGTTCCTCCGCACGTAGATCGCGGGGTACAGCTCGCCGGCGGGATTCGCCTCGACCGCCGCCGCGACGCCATCCGTCCCGCCGCTGTCGACGAACAGCTGGAGCGGCAGGATCCCGTCGTCGATGATCCCGCGTACGGGGTCGATCAGGATCGTGCGCGACAGATACGACTTCTGGTGCCACAGCTCCGGCGCCCGGGTCACCTCGCGCAACACATACGACAGGACCTCGTCCGCCTTGAGGACCGGCCGGGCCGGGTCCACGCCGAAGTACTTCTGCGCGATGTGCCGGGCCAGGATCCGGGCGTTGTACCGGTGGCCGTGGACCGCGCCCGAGCTGCTCGGCAGCCCGTGCTTCTTGAGGCCGGGCGCGCCTCGGGTCGCGGTGCCGGCGAAGTACAGGTTGGGCACGCCGATGCTCTCGAACATCGCCGTCTGCGACGGGATGCGCTCGCGGCCGGCCACGGGCACGCCGAGCTCGGGCAGATCGCCCAGCGGCGGCGTGAACCCGGTCGTCGCGATCACGTCGTCGACCTCGAAGATCAGCGCCCCGCCGCCGTCGCTCCGGGACGTGCGGACCCGGAAGCCACTCGGGGTGCGGTCGACGCCGTCGATCGAGGCATTGACGAGCACGACCCCGCCGCCGAGCACGTGGTCCTCATACGGCTGGACGTAGCGCGCGCGCACTCCGACGAGCGATCGCGTCACCACCGACAGGGCGACGGGCCGCGGCGACGCGAGGACGATCTGTTTCGCCCACGGCAGGAAGCCGTTGGCGAGCTCGAACGCCGAGACCTCCTTGCCGATGATGAGGATCCGCTTTCCGGCGTACGTCTCTGGCGCGCGCGTGTCCGCGTAGTGCGGCACCGCGTCCATGCCGGGGATGTCCGGCTTCCACGGCTGCGAGATCCCGAACGCGAACACCGGCACGCGGCACCGGTACTCGCCATCGGACGTCTCGAGCACGAAGGCGTCGCCGTCGCGGCGGGTGCCGGTCCACCGGCAGCCGTAGCGCACGGCGACGCCGCCCTCGCGGGCGAAGGTCGCGAGGTTCTGCTCCATCTCCGCGCGCGCGGGAAAGTACGACGAGCCGTCCATGAGCCCGGGCTGGAGCGCGCGCAGCCGGTCCTCCTCGCCGATGAGGGAGTTCCAGTCGTATCGCTCGTAGTAGCGCGTGCCCCGGGCCTCTGGCGCGTACGGCTTCGTCCACGAGAGCAGGCGCTGGAAGAACGGCCACTTGCGGAACATGCCGCCGGGCGAGGGATCCGCGGAGATGACCGCATGCGGCACGCCCGCCCGGCCGAGCGAATACGACAGCTGCAACCCGCCGGGCCCGCTGCCAACGACGACCACCGGGTATTCGCCAGGCGGATGGATCGAGGCTACGTCCGCCAGCTGGTCGCCTTCTGGAGCTTGCGCGCCTCGGCCTTCAGCATCCGATAGAGCACGGTCGGGTGGGCGAGCATGAAGCCCTCGAGGTCCGGGCCGGCCACGATCGCGCAGCGAAGGATGTGTAAAGCGACGATGTCCGCGATCGGAGGCTCGCCCAGCAGGGCGGAGATCTCGCCGAAGAACTCGCCGCGTCCGAGGGTGCCATAGTCCTTGCCGCTCACGCGGATGGCCGCCTCACCCTCGAGGATGATGTAGAACGCCGAGCCGCTGATGCCCTGGCGGATGATCCGCTCGCCTTCCGCGTAGCGGCGCTCCTCGACGATGTGGGCGATCGATTGGAGCTCCGCCGCGCCGACGTCCGCGAACAGCGCGATGCCGGCCAGGGTCTCGGTCAGGTCGCTCCGTGCCGTCGCCATCGAGCATGGTCTAACGGCCCTGCGGCCATGGTGGCAACCGGCAGGTCGGCAGCGGACAATTCACCCGTGGCGACCGGCCCGCTCCCGCGCGGCACCCTGACCTTCCTGTTCACCGACATCGAGGGCTCGACGAAGCTGCTCAACGGCCTCGGCACCGACCGCTACCACGAGGTCCTCGAGGCCCACACCGATGCCCTGCGCGCGTCGTTCGCGAAGGGCTACGAGGTCCGGATCGAGGGCGACGCCCTGTTCATGGTGTTCGCGACCGCCACGGACGCGCTCGAGGCCACGGCGAACGCGCAGCGCGCCCTCGCCAGGACCGCCTTCCCGCACGGTGCCGTCGTGCGCGTGCGGATGGGGATGCACACCGGGGACGGCACGCCGGCCAGCGAGAAGGCCGGCGCCGATTACGTCGGCATCGACGTCCATCGCGCGGCGCGGATCGCCGCCGTCGCCCACGGCGGGCAGGTCCTCACCTCCGCCGCGACTCGCATGCTCGCCGGCGCGGATCTGCCCGACGGCGTCCAGCTGCGCGACCTCGGCGACCACCGGCTCAAGGACCTCGCGCAGCCGGAGCGGATCTACCAGCTGGTCATCGACGGCCTGCCGAGCGACTTTCCCGCACTTCATACGTTGGACCGGACCCCGAACAATCTCCCGACCCAGATCACGACGTTCATCGGCCGCGAAGGCGAGATCCGCGACGGCCTCAAGCTCCTGGACGGCACGCGGCTCCTCACCCTCACCGGGCCCGGTGGCACGGGAAAGACGCGGCTCTCGCTGCAGCTCGCGGCGGAGGCGGCGGCGTCGTTCCCCGACGGCGCATTCTGGGTGCCGCTCGCGCCGATCAGCGACCCCGAGCTCGTGCCGTCGACGATCGCGCACTCGCTCGGCGTGCAGGTCAGCGGCAGCGAGCTCCCGATCGAGCGGGTCACCGAGCACCTGCGCGACAAGACCCTGCTCCTCGTGCTCGACAACTTCGAGCAGGTCCTCGGCGCCGCCCCGACGGTGTCGACCCTGCTCGACGCTGCGCGCGGCATCAAGGTGGTGACGTCGAGCCGGGCCCCGCTGCGGATCTCCGGCGAGCAGGAGCTGCCGGTGCCGCCGCTCGAGCTGCCCGATCCGGAGCGCCTGCCGTCGCTGGAGGTGCTCGCGCAATCCGACGCGGTCCGGCTGTTCATCGAGCGCGCGCGCGCGGTCAAGCCGGACTTCATGGTGACCCCGGAGAACGCCGCCGCGCTCGCGGAGATCGTGTTCCGGCTCGACGGCCTGCCGCTCGCCATCGAGCTCGCGGCGGCGCGGATCAAGATCCTCACGCCGCAGGCCATGCTCCCGAGGCTCAAACAGGGGCTCGATCTGCTCTCGAGCGCCGGCCGTGACCGGACCGATCGGCAACGTACGCTCCGCGGCGCGATCGCGTGGAGCTACGACCTGCTCGATCCCGGGATGCAGCGGCTGTTCACGCGCTGCGCGGTCTTCGTCGGCGGCGCGCAGCTCGAGCAGCTCGAAGCGGTGTGCGGACCGTCGAGCGAGATCGGCCGCGAGCCGCTGGACGGCGTGAGCGAGCTCGTCGACCAGAGCCTGCTCCGGCAGGTCGAGGCCGGCGGCGAGCCGCGGTTCCGGATGCTCGTCACGATCCGCGACTACGCGCTCGAGCGGCTGGCCGAGCGCGGCGAGGCGACGGACCTACGGGCGCGGCATCTTGGGGCATACCTGGCGCTCGCCGAACGCGCGCGGCCGGAGCTCCAGGGAACGGATCAGAAGCGCTGGCTGGACCGGGTCGAGCTCGAGCACGACAACCTTCGCGCCGCGCTTGAATTCGCGATCTCCGACGGTCACACCGATGAGGCGGCGCGACTCGTATTCGCGCTGTGGCGCTTCTGGCAGAGCCGCGGCTACCTCCGCGAGGGGCGGAGCTGGGCCGAGCGCGCGGTCGCCGTACCGGGTGGAACGAAGGAGCTCCGCCTGCGCGCGCTCGAGGCCCTCGGCGGGCTCGCCTATTGGATGGGCGATATCGCCATGCTCACGCACTACCGTGCCGCCCTCGACCTCGCGCGCGAGCTCGGCGACAAGAAGGAGATCGCCCTCGCCGCCTACAACCTGTCGTTCGCCTACACGATCCCGACCGGCGACATGGCCCAGGGTCGCGTCCTTCTCGAAGAGGCGCTCGGGCTGTTCCGCGAGCTCGGCGACGGTGCGGCGATCGGGCGGGCGTCGTTCGCCCTGTCGAACGTCGCCTCAGGCGGCCAGGGCCACAGCCGCGAGGACCTCCTGTTCGCAAAGCAACGGGTGGATGAGGCGCTCGAGCACCACCGGAAGCTCGCGAACCAGTTCGATCTCGCATGGGACCTGCACATGGCCGGGCTGGTGGATCTCAAGCTCGGCGACCTTGCGAGCGCGCGCGCGCGGTGGACCGAGGCGACGAGCCTGTTCGACGCGGCAGGCGACATCAGCGGGATGGTGCTCATGCTGAGTGACTTCGGCGAGCTCGCCAAGGCGGCGGGCGATCTCGAACGTCACGACGTGCTGGTGGGCGCCTGGGCGGCCCTGGCCCGGAAGACCGGCATCGGGCTCACCGCGCTCTTCGGGCAGACCGAGGATCGCGCGCAGCCGGAGACGATCCCGGCGGAGCGGCAGCCGGCCGTGGAGCGCGGGCTCGCGATGAAGCTCGATGACGCGGTCGCGTACGCGCTCGCGACGGAGCCCGCGAAGACCGTCTGACGCGTGCGGCGATATCCTCGCCGTCGAAGGAGATCGAATGCTCGCAGTGAAGGACAAGGCCTACTCGAACGCCCACGTCGTCGCGTGGGTCAACGAGATGGCGAAGATGTGCCAGCCGGACCAGATCTACTGGTGCGACGGCTCAGACGACGAGGCGAAGGCGCTCCTCGACGAAGCGATCGCGACCGGCGTGCTGATCCCGCTCGATCCGGAGAAGCGGCCGAACTCCTACCTGCATCGCTCGAACCCGAACGACGTCGCGCGCACGGAGGAGCTCACGTTCGTCTGCACGCCGACGAAGGCCGAGGCCGGGCCGACGAACAACTGGATGGAGCCCGCCGACGCGTACCGCAAGCTCGCCGGCATCTTCGACGGCGCGATGAAGGGTCGCACGCTGTACGTCGTGCCCTACGTGATGGGTGCGCCCGACTCCCCGTTCGCGAAGGTTGGCATCGAGCTGACCGATTCGATCTACGTCGTGCTGAACATGCGGAAGATGGCCCGCATGGGCAAGGTCGCGCTCGACCGTCTCGGGGGCTCGGACGACTTCAACCGCGGGCTGCACTCCGTCGCGGACTGCGATCCCGAGCGGCGGTTCATCTGCCACTTCCCGCAGGACGACACCATCTGGTCCGTGGGCTCGGGCTACGGCGGCAATGCCCTGCTCGGCAAGAAGTGCCTCGCGCTGCGGATCGCGAGCTACCAGGCACGGAACGAGGGCTGGCTCGCGGAGCACATGATGCTGCTCGAGGCCGAGAGCCCCGAAGGCGAGACGCACTTCGTGGCCGGCGCGTTCCCGAGCGCGTCCGGAAAGACGAACCTCGCGATGCTCGTCCCGCCCCCAGCGCTCGATGGCTGGAAGATCCGAACGATCGGTGACGACATCGCGTGGATGCGCGTCGGCGACGACGGCCGGCTGTACGCGGTGAACCCGGAGTTCGGCTTCTTCGGCGTCGCGCCCGGCACGAATTACCACACGAACCCCACGGCCATGCGGATGCTCGAGCACGACGCCTTCTTCACGAACGTCGCGCTGACCGAGGACGGCGACATCTGGTGGGAGGGCATGGACGGCGAGGTTCCGGACCGTCTGACGGACTGGCGCGGGCGGCCGTGGACCAAGGGCTCGCGCGAGTACGCCGCGCACCCGAACAGCCGGTTCACCGTGCAGATGTCCAACAACGACGCGCTGTCGCGCTTCGCGACGGATCCGAAGGGCGTGCCGATCTCGGCCATCCTGTTCGGTGGCCGGCGGTCGTCGACAGTGCCGTTGGTCGTCCAGTCGTTCAACTGGACCGAGGGCGTGTACCTCGGGGCGACCGCCGGCGCGGAGACCACCGCGGCCATCACCGGTCAGGTGGGCGTCGTCCGGCGGGACCCGATGGCGATGCTCGCGTTCTGCGGCTACGACATGGGCTCGTACTTCGAGCACTGGCTCGAGATGTCGGCGCGCATCCCCGATCCGCCCAAGCTGTTCATCGTCAACTGGTTCCGGAAGGACGCTTCCGGCACGTATCTCTGGCCCGGCTATGGGGAGAACATGCGGGTGCTCGAGTGGATCATCGGTCGAGCGACCGGCCACGCGGGCGCGATCGAGACACCGATCGGCTGGGTGCCTCGCCCGACCGACCTCGACCTGCACGGCCTCGACCTGTTGCCGGAGCGCCTCGCTGCCGCGCTCCGCGTCGATCCCTCCGAGTGGTCGGCTGAGCTCGGGGCGCACGGCGATTGGTTCGCGAAGCTCGGCCGGACCGTTCCCGACGCGCTCGAGCTGCAGCGCAAGCTGCTCCTCGCGGCCATCGGCATCGCGAGAAGCTAACCCGCCGGCGACCCCATGCGCGCCTCGTCTCGGACCGCGCGCGCGATGACGAGCCCGAAGATCGCGGCGACCGGCACGGCGAGCGCGATCGTCACGAGCATCGGCAGCCGCGGGTCCTCGTTGTACAGCGAGCCGGCCGCGATCCCGCCGATGCCGAAGCCGACCGCGTACACGAGCTGGAAGGTCGCGTAGCCGAGGGCGGCGCGGGCCGGCGGGACGATCCGCTCGAGCAGCGCGGCGAAGACCGGATTCGAGGCGACGTTCGCGCCGGCGAGCACGAGGCCGACCGCGACGAGCATGCCGTTCGCAGCGAGGAGCGCGGCCATGGCGCAGCCGACCGTCAGCACGACGGCGTTCAGGACGACGGCGGGCGCGGCGCCATAACGGTCGGCCAGCCGGCCGGCGAGGGTCGAGAAGAGCGCCGATCCGAGGCTGAGGCACGCCACGTAGAGACCGACGACCTCGAGCGGCGCGTCGACGATGTCGCGCACGTACACCGGCAGGAGGGGCGTCGGCAGGACCGCGACGAACGCGCCGACCGGCGCGAGCGCGAGCAGCACCCAGAACGCGCGCGGAAACCGCGCGTCGCCGAGGAGGTGCGCGCCCCGTCCGGCGCCGAGGCCGAGCGTCGTGACCGTCGAGAGCGCGAAGAACGCCGCGCCCGCCAGGATCGCGGCGCGCATCCCGAAGCGCGCGGCGAGCGCCCCGGACAGCGGCGACGCGACGATGAAGCCGACGAAGAACGATCCGTAGACCGCGCCCATCGCGCGGCCCAGCACCGCCCGCGGCGCGCTCGCCGACACGTGCGCGCTCATGACCGGGAGCGCGGCGGTGCCGGCCCAGTAGAGGATCGAGCTGGCGAACGACCACTCCCAGTGATCGAGCAGCACGAGCGACGCGGCCCCGATGGTCCCGCAGATGCCGCTCGCGACGATGACCAGCCGCCGGCCCCGCCGGTCGGCGAGCACGCCGGCCGGGATCACGAGGAGGCCGCCGACGATGTTGCCGACGCCGAACACGAGGCCGATCTGTCCCGGATCGGCGCCGAGGGTCTGCAGGTAGAGCGGCTGCAGCGGACCGACCAGCCCGAAGCCGAGTCCCCACAGGATCTGCACGACGACGAGGAGTCGCACATCGCGTGGCAGACGCGGGCTCGGTCCCACCGCGGGTGAGCCTACCGATGCGCGCGTAATGTGGCTGAATGGCTTCGGCGAGCGGAACCCGCGTGCTGTTCTACACGGGTAAGGGCGGGGTGGGGAAGACGAGCGTGGCGGCCGCGACAGCGCTGCGCTGTTCGCGACGTGGCGCACGGACGATGGTCATCTCCACGGACCTTGCGCACTCGCTGGGCGACGCGTTCGACCGCAAGCTCGGCGCGGAGCCGATCCTGATCGCGCCGAACCTCTGGGCGCACGAGTCGGACGTGATGCACGAGGTCGCGAAGTCGTGGGGAGCGATCCAGGAGTACATCAAGACGATCTTCCAGTGGCGCGGGATCGACGAGGTCCTGTCGGAGGAGATGAGCGTGCTCCCCGGCATGGACGAGCTCGCCGCGCTGCTGCGGATCATCGAGCACCATGACAGCGGGAAGTACGACGTCATCGTGGTCGACGCCGCACCGACCGGCGAGACCCTGCGCCTCCTGTCGCTACCGGAGGCGTCGAAGTGGTGGCTCGAGCGGATCGTCCCGCTCCAGCAGAAGCTCACGAAGGTCGCCGGGCCGATCGTGCGGCGCATGATCGGGATGCCGATGCCAAGCGATGCGGTCTTCGCCGCAGGCGATCGGCTCTTCCGGCAGCTCGAGCACCTGCACGAGCTGCTTGTCGATCCGGTGCGGACGTCGGTCCGGATCGTCCTCAACCTCGAGAAGATGGTCATCAAGGAAGCGCAGCGCTCGTTCACCTACTTTCACCTGTACGGCTACGCGACCGACCTCGCGGTGGTCAACCGGCTGCTGCCGATCGATCCGGGCCCGTATTTCGCGGCCTGGCAGGAGGCCCAGCAGCGCTATCTCCCGATGGTCGAGGAGTCGTTCGCGCCGGTCCCGGTGCGGACCGTCCCGTTCTTCGATCGTGAGGTCGTCGGCCTGGAGATGCTCGATCGCCTGGCGTCCGCGCTCTTCGCGGACGAGGACCCGGCCCAGGCGTTCTATCGCGGCCAGCCGTACCGGGTCGACCGCAGCGGCAGCGGGTACACGCTCGCGATCGAGCTGCCGTTCGCCGAGAAGTCGGACGTCTCGCTCACCCGAAATGCGGACGAGCTGACCGTGCACGTCGGCGCGTTTCGGCGCAATCTGATCCTGCCGCGGATACTGGTCACCGCACCGACGCAGGGGGCGACGTTCGAGGATCGAACGCTCAAGATCCAGTTCGGGATGCCGCGAGCCGAAGTTGGAGGTACGACGTGACGGATCAGAAGGTGCTCGAAGCGCGGATCAAGGAGCTCGAGGCCCGGCTCGCCCGACTGGAGCGCCCGGCCGATCGGATCGGCGACCAGATCGAGACCGTCATCCGAACGGTCGTCCCGGATGA
>Ga0310811_10007433_pt1 | contig 14032 bp, 11 predicted proteins | sample YCmetagenome_FD_207642 | JGI IMG/M metagenome (GOLD analysis project Ga0310811, IMG submission 207642) | Soil microbial communities from experimental microcosm in Duke University, North Carolina, United States - YC | ecosystem: Engineered > Artificial ecosystem > Soil microcosm > Unclassified ... | reverse complement strand
TCATTCACGGTGCAACAAACGGCCGATGGCATTCCCACCCTGTGGGTGGCGCCGGACCGGCTGTTGCAGACGCTGCATTTGGTGAAGAACGAGCTGCCCAACCCCTACCGGATGCTGTTCGATCTCACCGCGATCGACGAGCGCTCACACACGCACCGCGAGGGCCAGCCGGCCGCGGATTTTGCCGCCGTCTATCATCTCATCTCGTTCGGCCGCAACGAGGATCTGCGCCTGAAAGTCGCGCTTGCCGGCGCCACGCCACATCTGCCGAGCATCTGCCGTTTATGGTCGAACGCCAATTGGTACGAGCGTGAAGCATGGGACATGTTCGGCATTGTCTTCGACGATCATCCGCATCTCACGCGCATCCTCACACCGCGCCACTGGAGCGGCCACCCGCTGCGCAAGGAACATTATGCCCGCGCCACGGAAATGGGGGTCTATGATCTGACCGAGGACAAGGAGATTGCCGAACAGGAGGCGCTGCGCTTCCGCCCCGAAGAATGGGGCCTGGCCCGGCGCAGCGAGACCAGCGATTTCATGTTCCTCAATCTGGGCCCGAACCATCCTAGCGTGCATGGCGTGTTTCGCCTGATTCTGCAGCTCGAGGGCGAAGAAATCCTCGATGTCGTGCCGGAAATCGGCTTTCACCATCGCGGCGCCGAGAAAATGGGCGAACGGCAATCCTGGCACACCTTCATCCCTTATACCGACCGCATCGACTATCTCAGCGGCGTGATGAACAACTTTCCCTATGTGCTCGCGGTGGAGCAGCTCGCCGGCATCACCATCCCGCCGCGCGCGCAGATGATCCGCATCATGCTGGCCGAGTTGTTCCGGATCATTAGCCATCTCGTGTTTTTCGGCACGATGTCGCAGGATGTCGGCCAGCTTTCGCCTGTGTTTTATATGTTTACCGACCGCGAGCGTGCGTTCGAAATCATCGAAGCGATCTGCGGCTTTCGGATGCATCCCTCCTGGTTCCGCATCGGCGGCGTCGCGGCCGATCTGCCGCAGGGCTGGCAAAAAATGATCAGCGATTTCTGCGACTATCTGCCGAAGCGGCTCGATGAATATGAGCGGCTGGTGATGCGCAACCGCATCTTCAAAGCCCGCACGGTCGGGATCGGCGCTTATACGCTGGACGAGGCGATCGAATGGGGGGTCACCGGCCCGGGCTTGCGCGCCTGCGGCTTCGCGTGGGACTGGCGCAAGGCGCGGCCCTATTCCGGCTACGACCAGCTGGACTTCGACGTGCCGACCGCGACCCATGGCGATTGCTACGACCGCGTGGTGGTGCATCTTGAGGAAATGCGCCAGAGCCTGCGCATCATCCGCCAATGCCTGGCCAACATGCCCGGCGGCGCCTATAAATCCGACCATCCTTTGACGACGCCCCCGCCACGGGCGCGCACGCTGCACGATATTGAGACGCTGATCACGCATTTTCTCAATGTCAGCTGGGGCCCGGTGATCCCGCCCGGCGAAGGCAGTTTCACCATCGAAGCAAGCAAAGGGATGAACGCCTATTATCTTGTCAGCGATGGTGACACGATGTCGTACCGCACGCGCATCCGTACCCCGTCTTTTCCCCATCTGCAGATGATCCCGCTGATCAGCCGCGGCAGTTTCGTCGCCGATCTGATCGCGCTCATCGGCAGCATTGACTTCGTGATGGCCGATGTCGACCGTTGATGTCCCGGCCCCGCTGAGCGGCGAGGAGCGGGAGCACATCGCCGCCATGGCCGGGCATGGCGAAACCGCGCGTTCCGCTTGTATCGAAGCACTCAAATATGTGCAGTCGCGCCATGGCTGGGTGAATGACGCGCAGCTTGCCGAAATTGCGGATCTGCTCGGCCTGTCCGCCGCCGAACTCGACAGCGTCGCCACCTTCTACAATCTGATTTTTCGCAAGCCGGTTGGCCAGCACGTGATTTTTCTCTGCGACAGCGTGTCGTGCTGGATCATGGGACGGGAGCGCGTGTGCGCGCAGCTGCACCAGCGCCTCGGCATCTCGCAAGGCGAAACCACGAAGGACGGCGCCTATACGCTGCTGCCGATCGTGTGCCTCGGCCATTGCGACCATGCGCCGGCCATGCTGATCGACGAGACGCTGTACGGCGATGTCGATGCCGCGAAACTCGACGCCATCTTCCCTCCGGAGGCGCACGGAACATGACGGAAACGCCGCTCACCGCGAATATCCGCCCCGGCGAACCGCTCGATGTAGGCGCCTATGAACGGGCCGGCGGCTACCGGGCGGCGCGCCGGGCGGTTATGCAGATGACACCGGCGGAAGTGATCGATCTCGTCACCCAATCCAAGTTGCGGGGCCGTGGCGGCGCCGGTTTTTCCACCGGCCTCAAATGGAGCCTGGTCCCACAGCGCGACGCTGTGCCGCCGCCGCGTTATCTGGTGGTGAACGCGGATGAGATGGAGCCCGGCACGTTCAAGGACCGGCTGCTGCTGGAAGGCGATCCGCACCAGATGATCGAGGCCGTCATCATCGCCGCCTATGCGATCCAGGCCGACAGGGCCTATATTTTTCTGCGCGGCGAATATCATCTCGCCGCCCGGCGCCTGCAGCGGGCGATCGACGAGGCGCAGGCGCGAGACTATATCGGCCCACGTTGTTTCGGCGGGGACTTCAGCCTGGCGGTGCATGTGCATACCAGCGGCGGCCGCTATATTTGCGGCGAAGAAACGGCTTTGCTCACCGCGCTGGAGGGCCACCGCGCCATTCCCCGCGCCAAGCCGCCCTTTCCGCAGGTCAGCGGCCTGTGGGGCCGGCCCACCGTGGTCAACAACGTCGAAACCCTCTGCAATGTGCCGCATATCGTCAATAATGGTGCTTCCTGGTTCATCGGCCTTGGTGAGGGCGTCGATAGCGGCACGAAGATTTTCGGCGCGAGCGGCCGCGTGCGGCGGCCCGGCGCCTGGGAGCTGCCGATGGGAACGCCCCTGCGCGAAATCCTCGAAGACCATGCCGGCGGCATGCAGGACGGCTACGAGCTGCGCGCCGTTCTGCCCGGCGGCGCCTCCACCGGCTTCATCATGGCCGCCGATCTCGACGTGCCGATGAGTTTTGCCGCGGTGGAAAAATGCGGCAGCCGGCTCGGCACCGGGGCGGCCATCGTCCTCGACCAGCGCACCTGCCCGGTGGGCATGCTGCGCAATCTGGAACATTTTTTCGCGCAGGAATCCTGTGGCTGGTGCACACCCTGCCGCGACGGCCTGCCCTGGGTGGAACGCCTGCTCGCCGGCCTCGAGGCCGGCGAGGGGGTGGAAGAAGATCTCACCATTCTCGAAGAACATGTCGGCTTGCTCGGCCCCGGCCGCACCTTCTGCGCGCACGCGCCCGGCGCGATGGCGCCGCTCGCCACCGGGCTCAAATATTTCCGTGCCGATTTCGAACGGCATGTGCATGACCAACATTGTCCGTGGAGGTGAGCCATGGCGCGCATCCAGATTGACGGGCGAGACATCGAGGCCGATCCACGGCACAATCTGCTGCAGGTGGCGCTCGCCCACGGGTTCAACCTGCCTTATTTCTGCTGGCATCCGGCGCTGGGCTCGGTCGGCGCCTGCCGCCAATGCGCGGTGAAGCAATTTTCGTCACCCGAAGACCAGCAGGGACGGCTGGTCATGGCCTGCATGACGCCGGCCACCGAGAATACCCGCATTTCCGTGGCGGACACGGAAGCGGCCACGTTTCGCGCCCGCGTCATCGAATGGATGATGACCAACCACCCGCATGACTGCCCGGTCTGCGAAGAAGGCGGTGAATGCCATCTGCAGGACATGACGGTGATGACCGGACATGCCTACCGCCGCTACCGTTTCACCAAGCGCACGCATCGCAACCAATATCTCGGCCCGTTCGTGAAACATGAGATGAATCGCTGCATCGCCTGCTATCGCTGCGTGCGGTTCTACCGGGATTATGCCGGCGGCGACGATCTCGACGTTTACGCCGCCCACAACGATGTTTATTTCGGCCGCGAAGCCGACGGTGTTTTGCACAGCCCGTTCAGCGGCAATCTGGTGGAAGTCTGCCCGACCGGCGTGTTCACCGACAAGACGCTCTCCGCCGCTTATAACCGCAAATGGGATCTGCGCAGCGCGCCGTCCATCTGCGTGCATTGCGGCCATGGCTGCAACACGCAGGTAAGCGAGCGCGGCGGCCAGGTGCGGCGCATTCTCAATCGCTTTCATGCGCAAGTGAACGGCTATTTCCTCTGCGATCGCGGACGCTTCGGCTATGGTTTTACCAATGATGCACATCGCCCCAACGTGCCGATGATGCGCGATGGTTCCGGCGTCCTCCGGGTGACACCGAAAAAACTTGTGCTCGAACATTTAGCCGACGTGGCGCGCGGGCCTGGGCACATCATCGGCATCGGCTCGCCACGCGCCTCGCTGGAAGCGAATTTCTGCCTGCGCGAGCTGGTCGGCGCCGACCACTTCTTCGCCGGTATTGCCGCCGCAGAGGCGGATTGCCTGGCGGACATCCTTGGCGCCTACCGTGCCGGGCTGCCCGCCGCACGCTTGGAGGAGATTGAAACGGCCGATGCCGTTCTGGTGCTGGGCGAGGATGTCGCCAACACCGCACCACGCCTGGCGCTGGCCTTGCGCCAGGCGGCGCGCTCAGCCGCGCAGGCGGTGGCCAACCGGCTGAAACTATCGCCCTGGCAGGATGCGGCGATCCGCACGGCGGCCCAGGATGCCAGCGCGCCGCTCTTCATCGCCTCCCCCTTCCCCACGCCGCTGGACGACATCGCCCATACCGTCCTGCGCATGACCCCGGCGCAGATGGTTGAATTTGCACGGGCGCTGGATCAGGCGCTCACCGGCCCAACGCCCGGCGATGACGGCGAGGTCGCGACCATCGCCCGGATTTTACGCGCCGCGAAAAACCCCCTCATCGTCGCCGGCTGCGCGCTCGGCGTGAGGGCGCTACCGGCCAGCGCGGCGATGATCGTGCAAAGGCTGCGGGCGCAGAATATCGATGCGCGGCTGACCTTCGCCGTTCCCGAATGCAACAGTTTGGGCCTGGCGATCATGGAGCCGGACAATATCGAAGCGGCGCTGCAAGCGGCGGCGCAGCCCGATATTGCGGCCGTGATCGTCCTGGAAAATGACCTTGTCCGCCGGGCGCCGCCGCACGCGGCTTCCGCCTTGTTCAGCCGCAAAACGCCTCTCGTGGTGCTCGACCATGTGCAGACGGCGACCACCGCACGCGCGGATTTTCTGCTCCCCTGCGGCAATTTCGCGGAATGCGAGGGCAGCTATGTGAACGCGGAAGGGCGGGCGCAGCGCGGCTTTCCCGCGGCAAAGCTGCCAGACGAAGCCGCCCCCGCCTGGATGTGGCTGCGCGACATCGCCGCCGCCATCGGCCGTCCGGTGCCTCCCGCGGATTTCGATGGGGTGATGCTAAAGCTCAGTGCGGCGCTGCCGGCGTTTGCCGGCATCCCGGCAGCCGCCCCGGGGGCGGATTTCCGCATCGCCGGGCGACGCCTGCGCAGCGAGCCGCACCGCTATACCGGCCGCACCGCAGTGGATGCCGCGCGCACCGTGTTTGAGCCGAAGGCTTTCCGGCCGGAAGCCGCGCCGTTCACCGGCACGATGGAAGGCTATTACGGCCCCATGCCGGCGGCGCTGTATCCTTTCTTCTGGGCACCCGGCTGGAACTCCGGGCAGTCCCTGCATAAATTCCAAGAGGAAAGCGGGGCATTACGCTCCGGCCCTGCAGGCGTCAGGCTATTCGACAATGGCGCCGCCGGGATGCAAGCTGTGCCGGCAACGCCGCCGGAACCAGAACCGCCACCGGAACCAGAACATACGAACGGCGCGTTTCTGCTTTTGCCGCAACAGCATGTTTTCGGCAGCGAGGAGCTGAGCGCCCGCGCCGCTCCTGTCGCTGAACTCATATCCCCCGCCGCGCTCTCCGTGAACGCGGCCGATGCCGGCCGGCTCGGCCTGCAACAGGACATGCCGGCTTCCCTGTCGATCGGCCCGGACACGCTGCGGTTGAATGTCAACATCGTTGCCGGCCTCAGCGCCGGCACCGCCACGGTCAGCGCCGGCTGGCCGCAAACCGCGTGGCTCTGCGGTCCCGTGCGGGCCACGCTCCGCCGCGCCGACGGAGAAGAGGTGGGGCCATGATCCTGCTCAACTTGGCTGACATTCTCGGCATTCTGCTTGTCCTGGTCCTCGCCGCCGCCTTGCTCACCTGGATCGAGCGGCGCCTGCTCGGATTCTGGCAAGATCGCCGCGGCCCCAACCGCGTCGGCCCGTTCGGCTCGCTGCAAGTGGTGGCGGACATGCTGAAGATTCTCTTCAAACAGGATTGGGTGCCACCTTTCGCCGACCGCGCCATCTTCGTCATGGCGCCGGCGATGGTGATGGCAACGGCGCTGCTCGCCTTCGCGGTCGTGCCGGTTACCCCGGCCATCGGCATTGTCGGCAACCTCAATATCGGCGTGCTGTTTTTCCTCGCCGTCACGTCGCTCTCGGTCTATGGCGTGGTGCTCGCCGGCTGGGCGTCCAACAACAAATTCTCGCTTTTGGGCGGCATGCGGGCCACCGCGCAGCTGGTCAGCTACGAAGTGTTCATGGGCCTGTCGCTGATCGGCGTGGTCATGCTCGCCGGTTCGTTCAGCCTCGCCGACATCGTGCGCGCGCAGCGCCATGTCTGGTTCATCTTGCCGCAGTTTGCTGGGTTCTTGCTCTTCCTCATCGCCGGAATCGCGGAAACGCACCGCCTGCCCTTCGATCTGCCGGAAGGCGAAAACGAACTCGGCGCGGGGTTTCACACCGAATATTCGAGCATGAAATTCGGCATGTTCTTTATTGGCGAATATGTCGGCATCCTGGTCATCTCGGCGATGATCACCATTCTCTTCCTCGGCGGCTGGCTGGGCCCCGTGCTGCCGCCGCTCTTCTGGTTCCTGGCAAAAACCGGCGTCCTTGTCGCTTTCTTCATCCTGCTGCGCGCCGCCTTGCCCAGGCCGCGCTATGATCAGCTGATGGCCCTTGGCTGGAAGCTCATGCTGCCGCTCTGTTTGCTCAACGTCGCCGCCACCGGGGCGATCATGCTGTCCTCATCCGGGGGATAGGAGGTTTCATGTTCAGCGCGCTGCAAACCCTCTGGCTGACATTCCTGCACCTCTTCCACCGCAGCGAAACCGTGCAATATCCCGAGCAGAAGCCCTATCTGGCGCCACGCTATCGCGGCCGCATCGTGCTCACGCGCGATCCGGACGGCGCGGAGCGCTGCGTCTCCTGCTATCTCTGCGCCGTGGCCTGCCCCGTCGCCTGCATCAGCCTGCAAAAAACCGAAGAAGCCGGACGCTGGTATCCGGAACATTTCCGCATCAACTTCTCCCGCTGCATTTTCTGCGGCTTTTGCGAGGAAGCCTGCCCGACCAACGCCATCCAGCTCACCCCGGATTTCGAGATGTGCGAATATGAGCGGCCAAACCTCGTCTATGAGAAGGAGGATTTGCTGATCAGCGGCACCGGCAAATATCCGGGCTATAATTTCTATCGCGTCGCCGGCCTGGCCGTTCCTGGCAAAGGCAAGGGCGAGGCGGAGCATGAACGGCCGCCGGTCGATATTCATTCCCTTCTCCCATGAGGAGCGCGCCATGAGCACCACCTTCTATATCGCCGCCGCCGTCGCCGTGCTCGCCACGCTGCTCACCATCACCCGCGCCAATGGCGTGCATGCGCTGCTTTATCTCATCGTCTCGCTGCTCGCCGTGGCGCTGGTCTTCTATACGCTCGGCGCCGGCTTCGCCGCGGCGCTGGAAGTCATTATCTATGCCGGCGCCATCATGGTGCTGTTCGTGTTCGTGGTCATGATGCTGAATCTCGGCGAGAAGGCCGCCGGCCGCGAGGCGACATGGATCGCGCCGCAGATCTGGATCGGCCCATCGATCCTCTCCGCCGTTCTCGCTTTGCAGCTCCTGCTGACCCTCGCGCATCAGAAGGCGTGGCCGATGGCGCAACATGCGGTGCCACCGCGTGAGGTCGGCATCGTGCTGTTCGGCCCCTATCTTCTGTGCATCGAACTTGCCTCGATGCTGCTGCTCGCCGCCCTGGTCGCCGCCTATCACATCGCCCATAGCGAGCGGAGCATCACGTCATGATGACCGTTCCCCTGCAGCACGCGCTCTATCTCGCGATTGTCCTGTTCGCGCTCGGCGTCACCGGCGTGCTGGTGCGGCGCAACCTGCTGTTCATCCTGATGTCGATCGAAATCATGCTGAACGCCGCAGGTCTCGCTTTCATCACCGCCGCCGCCCGCTGGGGCCAGGCGGACGGGCAGGTGATGTTCCTGTTCGTGCTCTCCCTTGCCGCCGCCGAAGTTTCGGTCGGCCTCGCCTTGATCATCCGCATCCGCCACCGGCTGACGACGCTCGACGCCGACGCCGCCAATCTCATGCACGGGTGACGCGCCATGTTTTTTCTGGTCCTGGTTCCGCTGCTCCCCCTCCTCGGCTCAGCGCTTCTGACTTTAAGCGAGGGGCGGTTGGCGCCTCGCCTCGTCGCCTTCGTCGGCGTCGGCAGCGTCGGGCTTTCGGCGCTTGTCGCCACACTCATTGCGATCGCCTTCCTCACCGGACCGGACCAACATTTGACGATCACGCTCTGGCAATGGATCCGCATCGGCAGTTTCGCGCCGACCGTCAGCCTCTATCTCGACCCGCTTTCGCTGGTGATGATGCTCATCGTCACCATCATCGGCAGCCTGATCCTGCTCTATGCCGTGGATTTCATGGCAGGAGACGAAGGCTATAGCCGCTTCTTCGCCTATATGGATCTGTTCGTCGCGGCGATGTTGCTGCTGGTGCTGGCCGGCGACCTGCTGGCGCTCTATGTCGGCTGGGAAGGGGTGGGCCTGTGCAGCTATCTGCTCATCGGCTTCTGGTATCAGGACCCGGCCAATGGCCTCGCGGCGCGCAAGGCCTTTATCGTCACCCGCGTCGGCGACACCGGCTTCATATTGGGTCTGTTGCTCCTCTTCACGCAATTGCACACGCTGCAAATCCAACCCTTGCTGGCCCAGGCACAAACGTCCTGGGCCGTAAGCTCACTGCCCGCCACGCTCGCCGCCGCCTTGGTGCTGACCGGCGCCGTCGGCAAATCCGCGCAAGTGCCATTGCAAACCTGGCTGCCGGACGCCATGGCCGGACCCACGCCCGTGAGCGCGCTGATCCATGCCGCCACCATGGTCACCGCCGGCGTCTATCTCATCGCCCGCACCCACACCTTATTCACCTTGGCGCCCGCGGTGCTCGCGGCCGTGGGCGTCATCGGCACCATCACTTTGCTCATCTCGGCCTTTGCCGCCCTGAATCAGACCGACATCAAGCGCATTCTCGCTTATTCCACGGTCAGCCAGATCGGCTACATGTTTCTGGCGCTTGGGCTCGGCGCCTGGGGCGCGGCGATTTTTCATCTCATGGTGCATGCTTTCTTCAAGGCGCTGCTGTTCCTCGCCGCCGGCGCCATCACCATGCGGCTGCATCACGAGCATAATATCTTCCGCATGGGCGGGCTGGCCCGGCGCCTGCCGCTTGCCTTCTGGAGTTTTCTCATCGGCAGCGCCTCCCTCGCCGCCCTGCCTTTGATCACCGCCGGTTTCTACAGCAAGGATGCCATTCTTGCCGCTGCCTGGGCGCCAGGGGGCGCTGCCCGCCTGCTCTGGCTCGGCGGCATCGTCACCGCCTTCGTCACCGCCTTGTATATTTTCCGCGCCGTCTTCGTCGTGTTTTTCGGTACCGCGAAAACGGAACCCTCCGGCCGCTATAGCTGGCGCGTCGCCGTACCGCTCACTTTGCTTTCCGTGCTGGCGCTCGGCGGCGGGCTGGTGGAAACACCGCCGGTCCTCGGCGATATAACGTTGTTCTCGCGCCTGCTGGCGCCGGTTTTTCCCACCGCCCCGCCGCCCGCGCCGGTCATGCTGATCCTGTTCACCGCGGTGATTTCCCTGCTCGGCCTTGGCCTTGCCTACACGCTTTATTGGCGCATCGGGCCGCGCTTCGCGGCCTGGGCCAACGCGCCTCCCATCACCGCATTTCGTACGTTTTTCGCCGAAGGCTGGGCGTTCGATGCGCTGTATCATCAGCTCGTGGTCGCGCCGTTCCTGGCGCTGGTCAGCGCCAACCACGCGGACATCATTGACCGTTTCTACACCGGCATCGCCTGGACCTGCCGCTGGCTGCATCGGCGCCTGGGCGCACAGCAAACCGGGCAGATCCGCTGGTATGCGAGCTGGATCGCCGCCGGCTCGGTCGTCACCATTGCCGTCGCGGTGCTGCGATGATGCTGCTCTGGCTCATCCTCATCCCCTTCCTCGGCGGGTGTCTCGCTTGGGCCTTTCGCGGGCGCCATGCCGATGCGTCGCGCTGGGTTTCCATCGCCGCGCTGAGCCTGGATCTGCCGGTGCTGGCGCTGGCCACCCGCGCGCCGTCCGGCGCCTGGCTCGACCGCTTAAACCTGCCTTGGATACCGCAACTTGGCATCAATTTCGAGCTGGGGCTGGACGGGCTGAGCCTGCTCCTGGTGCTGCTCACTTTGTTGCTCGGCATTGTCGCGGTCATCATCTCATGGAGCGAGATCACCGAGCGCACCGGCTTTTTTCATTTCAACCTGATGATGTCTCTCACCGGCACCATCGCCGTGTTCCTGGCGCTGGATCTGTTCCTGTTCTTCTTCGCCTGGGAAGTGATGCTGGTGCCGATGTATTTCCTCATCGCTTTGTGGGGGCATGAGCGCCGCATCTACGCGGCGATCAAATTCTTTCTCTTCACCCAGGGCAGCGGGCTACTGATGCTGGTTGCCATTCTGGCCCTCGCCTTCGTGCATCAGGCCAAAACCGGGGTGTTCACCTTCGACTATTTCGCGCTGCTCGGCACGCCCATGTCCCGGGCCACGGAATTCTGGATCATGCTCGGCTTCTTCATCGCCTTTGCCGTGAAGCTCGCCGCCGTGCCGTTCCATAGCTGGCTGCCCGACGCGCACACCGAGGCGCCGACGGCCGGCAGCGTCATCCTGGCGGGCGTGCTGCTGAAGACCGGCGCCTACGGGCTGTTGCGCTTTGCCGTGCCGCTGTTTCCACAGGCGGCGATGGCATTCGCCCCCACTGCCATGCTGCTCGGCGTTATCGCCATCATTTACGGGGCGCTGCTCGCTTTCGGCCAGGCTGATTTCAAGCGGCTGGTGGCCTATAGCAGCGTCAGCCATCTCGGCTTCGTCCTGCTCGGCATCTATGCCTGGAACACGCTGGCGCTGCAGGGCGTGGTGGTGCAGATGCTCGCCCACGGCATCAGCACCGGCGCGCTGTTCATCCTCGCCGGGGCCCTGCAGGAGCGTCTGCATACGCGTAATTTTGCCCAGCTTGGCGGGCTCTGGGCCAGCCTGCCGCGCCTCTCCAGTTGGGGGTTGTTCTTCGCCATCGCCTCGCTCGGCCTGCCCGGGCTTGGCAATTTCATCGGCGAATTTCTGGTCCTGCTCGGCACCTTTCAGAGGCATCCGGTCTTCGCGGTCATCGGCGCGTTCGGCACCGTCACCGCCGCGGCCTACGCGCTGCTGCTGGTGCAGCGTGCCTTCCATGGCACGCCGCGCAAGGTGGAGGTGCCGGATCTACGCGCCCGGCATATTGCGGTCATGGCCGGGCTGGCCGTCGCCATCATCTGGCTCGGCATCACCCCGCAGCCGGTGGTCGACACCGCCGCCCCCAGCCTGGCGGCACTACAGGCCAGCGCCGCCACGCCTGGCCCGGGAGCCAAGTGATGAATTCATCCACCCTGCCCTTCCTGATCCTGACCATCACGCCGGTGATCGTGATGTTGCTGATCGCCGCCAAGCGCGACCATCGCCTCACGGCCAGCGTCACCGCCGCGGGGCTGATCGCCGCCCTCGCCTCGATTTTTTTGGTCCTGCCCGCCGGAACAATCACCGTCACCCCGCTGTTCCTCATCGACGGCTACACGCTGTTTTTTCTGTTTCTGATCCTCACCTCGACGCTCGCCGTGCTGCTGCTCTCCTACCACTATCTCGAACGCATGCAGGACGGGCCCTATGAAGAATACTATCTGCTCCTGCTGCTCACCGCCCTCGGCGGCGCCGCCCTGCTCGCGAGCCTGCATTTCGCCGCCTTCTTCCTCGGGCTCGAGACTCTGAGCATCGGGCTGATCGGCCTGATCGCCTATCCCAGGCGGCGCGAACGCGCGTTGGAAGCCGGGCTCAAATATCTCATCCTCACCGGCGTTTCGTCCTCCTTCCTGCTCTTCGGCATGGCGCTGATCTACCTGGATTACGGCACCATGTCCTTCGCCGCCCTTGGCCGGCTTTGGGATTCGTCGCCCGCGAGTGACATTTATGCTTATGCCGGTTTCGCGTTGCTGCTCACCGGCATCGGCTTCAAGCTTTCGCTGGTGCCGTTCCATATGTGGGCGCCGGACATTTACGAGGGCGCGCCGGCGCCGGTGACGGCCCTGGTCGCCGTGGTGTCGAAAATCGCCATTTTCGCGCTGCTGTTCCGCTTCTTCGTGCTGCTGGGCGGTTATCGTAGCCCATCTTTGCTCTGGGTGCTCTCGCTCGTCGCCATCATCTCCATGCTCGCCGGCAATCTGCTCGCGCTGTTGCAGGACAATCTGAAACGCATCTTCGCCTATGCCTCGATCTCCCATGTCGGCTACGTGCTGGTCGCGTTGCTGGCCGGCAGCGCCACGGCGCTGGCCGCCGCCTTCACCTACCTCGCCGCCTATGCGGTCACGATGATCGGCGTGTTCGGCGTCATCACGTTACTGTCCCAGCCGGGGCCCGGCCACGACGCCGACCAGCTCGAGACCTATCGCGGCCTGATGTGGGAACGCCCCTGGCTCGCCGGCGCCTTCACCGTCATGCTGCTCTCGCTCGCCGGGCTGCCGCCCACCATGGGGTTCATCGCCGAAATCTATGTGATCGCCGCCGGCGTCGGCAGGCATCTGGTGCTCCCTCTGGCGGCGCTGATCATCGGCAGCGCCATCGGCCTGTATTACTACCTGCGGATCATCGTCGTCATGCTCTCCCCCGCGCCTCGGCGCGTCGCACCTGCCCCGCGCGCACGCCTCGGCGGCGCGACCGTCGCGGTGCTGCTCGTCCTGCTCGTCTGGTTCGGCGTCTTTCCCGCGCCGATGATCGCGGGCGTGCAGCAGACCGTCGCGAGCCTAAGCTTTGCCCCACGGACCGCACCCGGGTCTGGCGATATTTTTGCACCGCAGCGTCCTGCCAAGGCGTTTGCCGACAGAGAGTCAAAAGCGCGCACATCCAACATGTTCAATTTCTAATGTCGGCCCGGCGGCGAAGCGCGCTATAAATTTTGATCGCCGCCCGTTTCGGAAACGATCGGCTTTATCCGCCGACGCGAACGGCGCGAATCGGATCATCCAAGCAATGATCAGGAGCTGTTCATGGAAACCCGTGTGAGGTCGATCCTCAAATATAAAGGAGCCAAAGTCGTTACCGCGGTGCCGGAACAAACCATCGCCTCCTTCGCCGCCCTTCTCTACGCGCACAAAATCGGCGCGACGCCGGTGGTCGATTCTGAAAATCATCTCGTCGGCATCATTTCCGAACGCGACGTGATCCGCGGCCTCATCGAACACGGCGCCGCCCTCCTGACGATGCCGGTCAAAGCGCTGATGACCAAGCTCGTCTCCACGTGCCGGCTCGACGACAAGATCGGCGACGTGCTGGAGATGATCACGCAGAACCGCACGCGCCACATCCCCGTGATCGACGAAGACAAGCTGGTCGGCCTGATCTCGATCGGTGACGTGGTCAAACAATTGCTGGAGGAAGCACAGTTCGAAGTGACATCGCTGCGCACCTATATCACCACGCCGTAAACGCGGCCTCTCGAGACAGAAAGTGGCCGCTTTTTGGGGTCTGTTGGGATTTAAGGGATTCCCCTGGTCTGGGTAGTTGTGATTCACGCTGTTTATGGATCGCCTTATTCTGACCGATGCTCAATGGGCAC
>Ga0310811_10007432_pt1 | contig 14032 bp, 9 predicted proteins | sample YCmetagenome_FD_207642 | JGI IMG/M metagenome (GOLD analysis project Ga0310811, IMG submission 207642) | Soil microbial communities from experimental microcosm in Duke University, North Carolina, United States - YC | ecosystem: Engineered > Artificial ecosystem > Soil microcosm > Unclassified ... | reverse complement strand
CGGGCAGTTGCCCTCCGCCGCGAGCAATGCTAGTTGGGCGCCGCCCCACCTGCTGGGGGATAGTTTAGCGGTAGAACTCCCGGCTCTGACCCGGGCAGCCTTGGTTCGAATCCAGGTCCCCCAGCCAGCACATTGCAAACTCCACGGAAACACTGGCTTTCACGCCCCGGTCAACCCGCCGGACTTTCCACGTGGCCATATGTTCCCACAAACGTTCCCACAATTGTTCCCACATCGCTAGCAAGCGTGGCGTTTACCACTACCGCCGCAGGCTTCCCGGCACACGAGACCGTGAAGTATGTTTGAGCCTTGGGACCCGCCAATTTCGTGAAGCCGAACATCGCGCGGCGTTGCTGGACGGGGTGTTTGAGGCTGCGTTACGCCGAGCGAGGGTACGAGTGACCGAGACGACAGACCTGAATACGATACTGCGGGAATACCTACAGGACAGCCTGAAGCGCGACCTTGAGAGACGCCTGGACCGCCCACCCGGTTCGCCCGTGTATGCTCATTGGTGGGAACCGGGGGACAAGCAAACGGCAATGGAGGCGGACCTCCGGGCCATTCGGGACGCTCGAGACAGTCTGAAGCGAGACCTTACCGAGAATGACCCGAAGGAGCTGGCCGACTACGCCGAGGAACTAATCCAGATGCACGCCCTGTCGCCGGAGCTGCACGCCCCCCTGACATACGGGCTAATCGAAGCGGCCATACGGAGCTGGGACGTGGCGGAGCGCAGGACTCTCGGAACTGAGCCGCTTGTGTTCGAGGCTGAGGCAGAAGTCACAACCGTGGGCACGCCGATTGGGGCCACTAAGGCCACCTCCCCTGCTGTCTCAAGTCTTATCGACGCATTTGGTAACTGGGGCTTGCAGTCCGGCGGCTGGAGGCCGGGGGCTGAGAACCAAGCGAAAGCCTCCTTGAGGCTATTCATTGAGATCTGTGGTGACAGGCCTATCGACAGCTTTACCCGCGCGGACGGCGACAAGTTCCGTACAAAGATACGCCAGTTGCCTGCAATCTATAGAAAGTCCGCGCAGGACAAGCTGAAGCCGATTCATGAGATTATCGCTGAGGCCGAGGCGAAGGGGGCACCAAAGATCACGGAGACGACCGTCAAGCGTCACTTCTGGGGCTTGTCGCGATTCTTTGCCTTCCTGCTCGAAACAGGTCGCTTGCCGCGCGACGCGGAGAACCTGGGTCGTGGCTTCTCGTTTAACACCAAGGGGCCGGCCAGAGACAAGCGGGACATGTGGGAGAAGCAAGAGCTGACGGCACTATTCGCTTCCCCAGTCTGGACAGGCTGTCATGGTTACTTCAGGTCTCAGGCTGGGGACCAAATCATCAGGGATTCACTGTTCTGGCTCCCCCTGCTCGGCCTTTACCACGGGAATCGTCTTGAGGAGTTCGCTCAGCTACGCCGTGCCGATGTCGCGGAGATTGAGTGCGTTTGGTTCCTGGACATCACCGACGAAGACGGGCGGCAGCTGAAGAACGCCCAGTCACGGCGCAAGGTGCCGCTGCACTCTGAACTCATCAGGCTCGGCTTTCTTGACTACGTGGCCAAGACGACAGCCAAAGCGGAAGACCAAGTCTTCCCAGACCTCAAACCGGGAGGGAAGGACCGGAAGCTCGGCTATTACTTCAGTAAGAAGTTCAGTGCCTATCGAAAGTCTATCGGCGTCCACCGATCGGGCCTCGACTACCACTCGTTTCGGCATGGCGTGACGACAAAGCTCTACCGGGCCAAGGTCACCGAGGGCTGGATCGACCTGCTGACAGGCCATGAGAGCGGTGGCGAGAGCCGTCGACGGTACCTCAAAGACATCCCACTGCCACAGCTGAAGGAGGCCATCGACCTCGTGGCGTGGCCGGAGATTGACCTCTCCTCGCTTTACACAACGTGATGTCGAGAATGAGACCTGCGTATCGCTAATCTCGTAACCGATAGTGCCTCCGATGTTCCCGCTGGGTACACTCCAGCCATCCCTCGGCCACAGCGGCAATATTATGGCTTTGGTTTGTGCTTTTCGATGCGGGCAATCCCCTTCAAAGTATATCGGTGTAACCTCTTGACCTGCGCCCTCATTATTAAACTGTCGAGTTCATCCGCTGAACGCCGTGCATAAGATAGAAAGTTTCTGGCCCCAACGTGGGTCAATTTGGCCCTCAACTTACGAGTAAAGATCTTCTCCCCCTTGCCTTCGGCGAGATGGGTTAGTCCCTTACGCTCGGCGTTTCGAATCGCGCGCTTGGCGCTTCTCCACTGCTTTGACAGCGATCCAGGACGGATCTGTGCCCCCACGTACCCCATATGGTAGCCCAGGTACTGAAACGTTAACCGATCTTTGCCTGTTAATAGACAGCGCTCGGTTTTCTTTGGCTGAACTTCGAGCGCTTCTTCGGCAAGTGAAGCCAACACAAGCGCCTCAAGTGCGTCCGCCTGTCCTGGCGAGCACGCCACCAGAATGTCATCGGAATACCGCTGGAAGAGCGCCCCACACTCCTCCGCAGCAGTTTTGAGCTTCAAATCGAACTCCGCCATGTAGAGATTGGACATGCTGGCGCTGATCGGTGTGCCTTGCGGTATGCCGTGTTTGTTGGCGTTGTGCTGGATCGGAATGGCGGCTGCCTTAATCTCTTCTATCGTCGCAATTGGTCTCCTCGCCGAGCCTCGTGCCATCCGAGAAGCTATAAGCTCATCTTTTTTGAGGTCATCGCGCGCGATGCAACGGTATTTGGTAATGAAGCGAAATACTTTATACCAATCGTCAGGCAGCTCAGCGACGTCCAATAGCCACTTGAGCCGTATTTTAAGTCTTCCGTGTTCGATGTTGTCAAAAAAACCCGTAACGTCGAAACAAAGAATCATAACGGGGTCATGAGACCGAACATAATCCTGTACGACCTTAGCGAAATGGTAGTTTGATTTGCCTAATGAACGGTACGCAATCGCTACGTTGTTAAGCCCAACGTCGTTGTACCATGCGTCAAGTCGACAGACTAAATCAGCTGAGTATTTGGCTAAAATAGCTGCATCGCGATGAGAAGCGAACATAATGTCGCGCTTCTTTGGCACGGTCTTCCTCTCCGCAACTTTATACCTTTTTGTTTCTTTGACGTAGTGGATTAACGGTGACCACGCATGTCTGGCAACCAAATATGGATTGATTGATTCGGCCCACTTGAGCCCGACGGGCACATCGAAGTGCCCATACCCACGGCTCTTGAACCACGCCCTAACGCTCATAGGGTTCCCATGGTTCTAGCAGTGTCCGGAAGCCAGTTCTGGCTCGGAACCCCAGACTAAACTGGATGCTCCCGGACGCACGCCACTATCCACAGGTACAAAGGTCATTTTTACCCGCGCGAGCCTGAAACGCTAAGTGGTATAGTCTGATCGAGGAGATCCGAACGATGAAGCTCGAAGTCTCGTATCTGCAACTCGCGGTATGGCTGGTACGCGGCGTAGCCGTGTTCCTGTCATGTTGGCGGATTGACAAATGTAACAATCTTACCCTTCAGCCGATTCTGAGGGCAAAGGTCTCTTAATCGATACCAGATCGATTCGCAAGGTGGCTAAGAGTGGGTTAGAAACATTTTTCTAATACGTGCTGCCGTGGCCCTGATTGAGTCGGCAGCCCGTTGGTGTAGCTTCACGGAGCCTACCAATTAATAACTTCGAAAACCCTGCCCAGTACTGCCGGTTCTCAACGACGCACCCGGTAATCAGCCAGATCATCTTCAGCCTCTCCCCCGGCCCTCCCCAGGGTGTGGGTCTAGTCGTGGGCTGGGTGGCTGGTGGAGGTGCTGATCGCCCCCGGAGGGTCAGCATTCACCGGGTTTTTCCGTAACACCGACAGTGGGGCGATGATGAGGACGAAAACAACCAACTGAAGCCGGATAATTTGAAATCGCTGTGGATTGCTGCCCGGTACCCATGATTTCGTCGTGATCAATTTACGCATGTCCCGCGCGCGATCACAGCGATTACATCAAACGGTTAGCGTGCGATTAGCGGACGACGCTACGATACCGCTGTGTGGTCTACTGTCCGACTGCATCATGGTTGCAGTGAGCCGCTGACCCGCCACGGCCATCGAGTCATGCGTTTGGCGAATCACACCGATTCCGAATGGACTCACCTGATCCAATTCGTGCCGCTGTAAGAACTCTCTCACCGGACGGAGACGGTCTTCATACGGTTTTACGACGAGGGCACACATGGCGCACCGATACATTTCGTACCTACGCGTCAGCACCGATAAACAGGGCAGGTCTGGCCTGGGGCTTGAAGCACAGCGTACGGCGGTGATGGCGTTCCTGAGAGACGGCGCGGTGTTGTTGAGTGAGGTCATCGAGGTGGAGTCCGGCAAGCGGTCGGACCGGCCAAAGCTGGCAGAGGCGCTGCTGTCGTGCCAGCGCACGGGTGCCACGCTGCTGATCGCCAAGCTGGACCGGCTGAGCCGTGACGCACACTTCCTGCTGGGTCTACAGCGCGCTGGGACGGCATTCAGGGCATTGGATATCCCGAGCGCCGATAATTTCAGCGTTGGTCTGATGGCCCTTATGGCACAGCGTGAGCGTGAGCTGATCAGCGAGCGGACCAAGGCTGCCCTGACGGCGGCTAAGGCGCGTGGGGTGACGATGGGCGGCTTCCGTGGTCGCCTGCCTGATGGACGGCTTGGCGCGGCAGCTAACGCCGACGCAGCGCGTGACTACGCGGAGCTTGTAGGGCCAATGATTAAGGCGGGCATCGAGGCCGGACAGAGCCTGCGGCAGGTGGCTGCAAAGATGGCTGAAGCGGGCATCAGAACGCCACGGGGCGGGCAGTGGTCGGCGGCTGCCGTGCGCTCTGTCCTGCTACGGCTCCGAGCTACCGCAGGAACAGCTAGCGAGGCTGAAAGGCAGGTCGAGATGGACCGACCGATCTTGATAACCCTGGCTATTAAGTAGATTTAAATACGAGGTATCCTGATGTTCGAGAGCCTCACGATGCAAACAAAAAGCCAACAGTGGAGACTTGCCTTGACGAAGGCTTATTGAACAACAATTGGCGCAACCCTTTGACATAACGGACCTTAACGCGGCTGTGAGCCTCGCCGCTGACCTGGGGATGCCCATGATGATCGGCCTGGACCACGCTGGGGCGGCAGACGCCGAGGTGTTGGAGATTCCTTACGGCACGCCCAGATCCGGAGATCTGCGTGCAGGTGATGATCTGGAACGATGCTGACGGGTCTGGATGTGTGCTGATGGACAATTCGACGACGGAATACCGCACCAAGGTCTTCTCCGACGTCCTGGCGGCGGTCCGCTTCGCCGACTTGATCAACCGGGAAGGTTGGCCTGGATGATCTGAGTCCGACGCGCCTGTTGGAAACTTTAGGAAATTCCAGCAGGTTTCAGGATGCACTTCAATAGGTGCGCTACTAGAGAAGAAACGTCCTGCGGCAGTTAACACGCAAGCACGCTATAGAGGAAAAAGCGCCCAGCACACCTGTACCTCAACAGCTGACCTACTAGAGAAGAACGCCGGCGCGTGTCGTCGAGCTAATCCGGTAGCCGTCGCGGCCCAGGAGCCGTACGTCGTAAGCTTCTGATAACGCACATCTTTTGCCGCATGCACCTCAACAGGGACGCTACTAGAGAAGAAAAGCCCGGCGCAGCGTGTGCATGCCAAACGGTGCTCTAGAAGAGAACACCGGTGAACGGGGCAGAGACCAGCCACGGCAGCCCCGAAGGCTGCTTACCGATCAACCCCATGAGCCTCCGGCACAGACGCTGCGGGCTCTTTTATTTCTGGAACAACATCATGAAGACTAACCGACAGGCATCGAGCCTGAAGACGACGACGCACGCAGCCCATCCGCCAGAAGCGGCGTATGGACTCATATGGGCGTTCCGGAAGGCTCCCGGTAGGGGGCCTGGCGGCGCGGCTATGACTGCTCCTGCGCGCTTCTGTGAGTCAGCAAGCGCCGTACATCAGTAGCCATGCTATTAGGGAAGAATAGCGACTAACCGCTGAGATCGTCTCGCCCGAGAGGCTGCCGCCAGCGGAACCCACACCAACCAACCGAACCCATCAGGCACCAGGAGCGCAACCCCCGCGTCTCCTGCCGTCTGCCTATGGCTTATCCACAGGATTATGGAATGTCTAATCTAGCAGATACCGCCTTCGCTTCGCTCCAAGCGTTCAACGCCGCCCATGGTCACAGCCCAGACGAGAAGCATATCAAAGCACTACGCGCGATCCCCGACACTCTGAGCGCCATGGCGGAAGGCAAAGCTGCCAACCGGGTGTATCTAAGCGCCTTGGACCCAGGCGTGGGGAAGAGCCAGGCTACCGCTCACTTTGCGCGCGCGCTGGTTCATTCCCCAGACCACCGCGAGGTCGGGATGCTCATCATGGTGGGTCGTATCGATGAGGCGTCAGGCATTGCACGTACGTTGCAGGATGTCCGAGAGAATCTCGCAGTGTTCACTTCCGATGACAAGGTGAATGCGCTGGGTGGGACGGGCAAAGACGCGCAAAGCTCCGCCCAAATCCTCATAACGACCCATCAGCGCGCCGAGCGCTTGATCCGAGAGCACCGGACGTTTTCCAGCATCGAAGCCTTCCACTTCAGAGGACAGCCCCGAGCCGTCCGCGTATGGGACGAAGCCTACCTGCCGGGCGTTCCGATCTCACAGGATCGTACCGCTTTGCTTGGCCTCGTGCGGCCCCTGCTGATCCCTTACCGCAAACTGGCCGATGTCATTGAGACCTTCGCGACGCAGCTCAGAGACGTCGCAAACGATCAGCTGATCTGTGTTCCCGACTTTGAAGCAGAAGCGGGGGCCTCATTCATCGAGGTCGTGAACAATGTGGACCTGAGCGACGAGCAGTTGAGCAGCTTGATGGGGCTGTACGCCGTCGGGGGGACGAATGTTCGTGCCGCTTCTGACGACAAGATGGGGGTGTCGTTGGTGTCGTTCGAAGATGTATGGCCGACCGACTTCCGGCCGGTGCTGGTCTTGGATGCATCAGGTCGCGTCCGCACGACCTACAGCGACATGGAGAAGTACCGGGGTACGATCGAGCGTTTGCCCACAGCGGTGAAGCGTTACGAGCCGCTGACGATCCATGCATGGAAGACACAAGGGGGAAAGCATGCCTTCCATGACCGTAAGAAGCGGGAGTACCTACTCGACGGCATCGTTGAGCTGATCCAGACGAAGCCGGACGAGAAGTGGCTTATCGTGGCCCATAAAGACGCCAAGGGTTCGTCGCCAACCATCGATGCGTTGCGGAAGCGCCTGCCAAGCATCAGTGTGGGCGGACCGACTCCGGAAGGATCCGATGAGAATCCGGTAGACGACGAAGAGGCAACCGTTCGAGTGATCACTTGGGGTAACCACATGGCGGTGAACGCTTACCGGGACTTCCCCAACGTGATCTTGGCTGGGACGCTATTCATGCGAGACTCAAGCTATATCGCCATGACCCACCTGTCCCAGGGGAGACCAACGAGGGATGGCTTCAGGCCACGCTCCGAGATCATGGCAACCCAAAAGGGTGAGCACGCTCACTTCCTTCTCCAGGCCCTCTGTCGCGGTCGGGTGCGCCAGCTCGATGGTGAATACTGCAAACCCATGGATGCCTACATCATCGCTTCGGAGCGCAGTGGTGTGATTCAGCAGCTCCCGGAGATCTTCCCCGGCTGCACGATGAAGACTTGGCGCGAAGAGCCGAAAGCCATACCGAAGCAGGTTCGCATTGCCGTCGCTTACTTGAGGGCCATGATGGCAGAGGGGGTCATGCGGATCACCTACGAGACTTTGGCTGCCGTCGTGAAGGTGAGCAGACAGAACCTCGCTAGGGACGTCCTAAGCCATCCTGAGTGGAAGGCCGCAGCGCAAGCTCTGGGATGGAATACATCGGGCAAAGGCAGGCAGGCTCGCATGCTGTACCGCCTCGTGTGACCCCTAAGTTGTCGCTTCAGTTTTGCTTATAGGGCAATAGCAACTTTGAAGAGACAACCGGACCTCAGACGACGCCACGATGACCTGTAAGGCCGACAGACATCATCGTTAGTCATCTCATGTAGCTGAAGGACAACCACCAGAACCGCGTTTGGTACGCTCGGCGTGGTTCCGGTGGTCACCTGCCAACGACGTCGAGCTCAGGGGGCCGACCGGGCTCACTAAATAGCCACTCAGCCGGATCTAGGGCAGTCAGATTGGACTGACCAAAACTCTTACCCCACCAAGGGGCGCACTCGGACCGCAGCTATGTCCCCCTGCCCCCTGTCCTCAGCCTCCAGGTTGTCATTCTCAGTCCCATCACACAAAATCCCTTCCGACGGCTTTGGCCGCGAATCGGAGGCTTAATGGGACGTGAATCGCTGCATGATCGCTTTCTGGAGGTTCTGGGAGACCTCGGAGGCCGCGCGGGTAATGGCAAGCTCCAGGCCGAACTCGGCTGGAAGGAAGCCACTTACTTGCGTGTTCAGACAGCCCTTTTAGAGGCCGGAAAGATCATTAAAGGCCGGGGCCAGGGTGGCTCTGTGGCCCTCGTAGAGTCCTCCAACCAGAAGAAACCGGAGCCAGTGCAGCAGGCGGTCCCACTGACGACCGCCGTCCCCCGGCCAGCCGCCCCTTCCCGCGCCACCAACGGCAATGGCAGCAGCTTCGAGCAGATATTCAAGAATATCGACGACGTGCTCTGGAAAGAGGCCGGTTGTACGACCGAGCTGGACTACACAGAGCAAACCTCCTGGATGCTCTTTTTGAAGTACCTGGACGACCTGGAGGACGGCCGCGCCATAGCCGCAGAGCTGCACGGCGATGTCTATTCTCGCATCATTGATGAGTCGCATAACTGGGCCTCCTGGGCCGCGCCCAAGAAGGCCGACGGCTCCTTTGACCATGACCGCGCCCTCATCGGCTCGGACCTCATCGACTACGTGAACCGCGACCTCTTCCCCTACCTCCAGGGCTTCAAGGCCCGTGCAGCTGGGCCGGGTACCATCGAGTACAAGATCGGCGAGATTTTCTCGGAAATCCGTAACAAATTCCAAAGCGGCTATTCACTCCGGGACGCGCTGGAACTGATCGACGGGTTGCATTTCCGCTCTCAGGCCGAGAAGCACGAGCTGTCCCACCTCTACGAAGCCAAGATCAAGAACATGGGCAATGCGGGGCGCAATGGGGGCGAGTATTACACCCCGCGCCCGCTCATCCGCGCCATGATCCGGGTGGTGAAGCCTCAAATCGGCGAGCGCATCTATGACGGCGCGGCCGGGTCAGCTGGGTTCCTGTGCGAGGCGTTCGACTATCTGGCCCCCAAAGCCAAGACCACGGCGGAGCGGGAAATTCTGCAAAAGCGTACCTTCTACGCCAAGGAGAAGAAGAGCCTCGCCTATGTCATCGCCATCATGAACATGATCCTCCATGGCATCGGGGCACCCAACGTCGTCCACACCAACACCCTGGCCGAGAACATCGCCGACATTCAGGACAAGGACCGCTTCGAGGTCATCCTCACCAACCCGCCCTTTGGCGGCAAGGAGCGACCGGAGGTGCAGCAGAACTTCCCCATCAAAACCGGGGAAACTGCCTTCCTATTCCTCCAGCACTTCATCAAATCGCTGAAGGCCGGTGGCCGGGCCGCCATCGTCATCAAGAACACATTCCTCTCCAACTCGGACACGGCTTCGCGCTCGCTGCGGCAAGAGCTGTTGGAGAACTGCAATTTGCACACGGTGCTGGACTGTCCCGGTGGCACCTTCCAGGGGGCTGGTGTGAAGACGGTGGTGCTGTTCTTCGAGAAGGGCGCCCCGACGCGGCGGGTTTGGTATTATCAGCTCGACCCTGGCCGCAGCATGGGCAAGACCAGCGCCTTGAATGACGCGGATCTGGCCGAGTTTGTCACGCTCCAGGCCAGCTTTGCGGACTCTGAGAAATCCTGGTCCGTGGATGCCGCTAGCATCGACCCGGCCAACTTTGACCTTTCGGTAAAGAACCCCAACAAGGTCGAGGAGGTGGCACTGCGCGACCCGCAGCACATCATCGCTGAGATTTTGCGCCTGGATACGGAGAGCGCGGGAATCCTCGAAGGTATCAGGGGGCTGCTGTGACTGTTACTTGGGAAACAAAAGAATTAGGTGAAGTCGCTTATCTCGCTGGTCGCATTGGATGGAAGGGATTAACCGCGAAAGAATACACTACCAGCGGCCCTCTGTTCACGTCTGTTCACTCACTGAACCACGGCGACTATGTAGATTTTAGTGAGGCATTCCATATCACTCAGGAAAGATATGAGGAAAGCCCCGAGATCATGCTTGAGTCCGACGACATCCTTATTTGCAAGGATGGCGCGGGGATTGGGAAGGTAGGAATTGTCGGAAAACTTCCCGGACCTGCTACGATTAACTCCTCTCTGCTTCTCATAAGGGCAGCCAAAGGCGTTCATCCAAAATTTCTCTATTACGATCTTTGTAGTCCCTCCTTTCAGAAAATTGTACAAGACAAGATCGACGGCGCCACAACACCGCATCTGTATCAAAGAGAAATTCGGCAATTTCCTATACCCATCCCGCCGCTCCCCGAGCAGAAGCGTATTGTCGCCATTCTCGATGACGCCTTTGCGGGCATCGCAGCCGCAACCGCCAACGTCGAGAAGAACCTCGCCAACGCCCGCGAGCTGTTTGAGACCCACCTGAACTCGACATTCGACGTTGCCCCGGATCATTGGACGCAAAAACCTATGCGTAGTCTTGTGCAGATCAAGCACGGTTTTGCTTTCAAGAGCGAATACTTCACGGACGCTGGCAGCTATGTGCTTCTCACTCCCGGTAATTTCTACGAGGGGGGCGGATACCGTGACCGAGGTGGGAAGCAGAAATTCTATGTCGGAGAGGTCCCTGACGGCTTCGTCTTGGGCAAAGGTGCGTTTTTGATTGCAATGACGGAACAGGCTCCCGGGTTGCTAGGCAGCTCAATCATCGTTCCAGAGAGTGATAAATTCCTCCACAACCAACGGCTGGGACTGGTTTGCGTGAGGCCAGGAGCCCCGTGGTGCAATGAGTTTTTCTTTCACGCTTTCAACACGCGGCGATTTCGGCTGGCGGTGCATGACGGAGCATCAGGGGTGAAGGTTAGGCACACATCGCCAGATAAGCTGGGGCTTGTGGAAGTCAGCTTTCCAGAGAGCATCAAAGAACAGCAGAGCATTGCCGAAAACTTGGACGCCCTTCTGGATGAGACAAGGCGACTTGCTGGCATTTATAACCAGAAACTTCTTCGGCTGGCAGAACTCAAACAGGCTATCCTCCAAAAAGCCTTCTCCGGCGAACTCACAGGGCTGCCCGAAGAGGCCCTGCAAGAGGCAGCCGCATGAACGAGGCCGAAACCCGCGCTGAGCTGATCGACCCCGTGCTGAAAGAAGCAGGCTGGGGCGTGGTGGAGGCCAGCCGGGTCCGCCGGGAGGAAATAACGCTCGGCCGCCTGCAAGGGGCGGGCAAACGTTCTCGCGGGGATATCGCCGATTACGTGCTGACCTACCGTAACCACAAGCTAGCGGTGATAGAGGCCAAACGGCGGGACCTGTCCGACACCGAAGGCGTGGGTCAGGCCAAGAAATATGCCGAAAAACTCCAGGCCCGCTTCGCTTACTCCACCAACGGCGTGGGCATCTATGAGATTGACATGCATACCGGGGCGGAAGGCTATGTCACCCGCTACCCCACCCCGGACGAACTCTGGAACCGCGTCTTTGCATTGCAGAACGCCTGGCGCGACCGCTTCGCCGCCATCCCCTTCGAAGACAAAAGCGGCACCTGGCAGGCCCGCTATTACCAACACAATGCGGTGGAGAACACACTGGAGGCCATCGCCAATGGCCGCAACAGAATTCTGCTCACCCTCGCCACCGGCACCGGCAAGACATTCATCGCCTTCCAACTCGCCTGGAAGCTGTTCCAAAGCCGCTGGAATATCAGCCGCGAGCCCTCCCGCCGACCGCGCATCCTGTTCCTGGCGGACCGCAACATCTTGGCGGACCAAGCCTACAACGCCTTCTCGGCCTTTCCCGAGGACGCTCTGGTCCGCATAGCCCCGGATGCCATACGTAAAAAGGGCCGCGTGCCGAAGAATGGCAGCATCTTCTTTACCATTTTTCAGACCTTCATGAGCGGCCGGAATGCCGAGGGGAATCCCGCCCCAAGCTTTGGCGAATACCCGGCGGACTTCTTCGACTTCATTATCATCGACGAGTGCCACCGAGGCGGGGCAAATGACCAAAGCGAATGGCGGGACATCCTGGAGCATTTTGCGCCGGCCGTGCAGCTAGGCCTGACTGCCACGCCCAAGCGCCGGGACAATGTGGACACCTACGCCTATTTCGGCGAGCCGGTTTACACGTACTCGCTGAAGGATGGCATCAATGATGGCTTCTTGACTCCCTTCAAGGTCCGGCAATTCGCCACCACGCTGGATGACTACGTGTACACGCCTGATGACGAGTTGATTGAAGGGCAAATCGTCGAGGGCAAGCGTTATACGGAGTCCGAATTCAACCGGATAATCGAGATCAAGGCGCGGGAGGAGTACCGTGTCCGCACCTTCATGGCGGAGATCGACCAGCGACAGAAAACACTCGTGTTCTGTGCCACACAGGATCATGCGGCGGCCGTACGGGACCTCATCAACCAGGTGAAGACAGCCAAGGACCCGAATTATTGCGTCCGCGTGACGGCCAATGACGGTGCGCTGGGCGAGCAGTTCCTACGCACCTTCCAAGACAACGAGAAGACCATCCCCACGATCCTCACGACGAGTCAGAAGCTCTCAACAGGCGTAGACGCCCGCAATGTCCGGAACATCGTGCTCATGCGGCCGGTGAACTCCATGATCGAGTTCAAGCAGATCATCGGGCGCGGGACGCGGCTGTATGAGGGCAAGGACTATTTCACGATCCTGGACTTCGTGAAAGCCTATGAGCTGTTCAACGACCCGGAATGGGATGGCGAGCCAGTTGAGCCGGTTGTAACGCCTCCACGCGGCCCCTCAGGCCCCAGCGAGCCCAACCCGGAGGCACCAGACCCGACCGAGCCGGATCCTACAGAGCCGCAACGGCCTCAACGGGTTAAGATCAAGCTGGCAGACGGCAAGGAGCGCACCATACAGCACATCAGTGCCACCAGCTTTTGGGGGCCAGATGGCAGGCCGATTTCCGCCAAGCAGTTCATGGAGAGCCTATTTGGACAACTTCCGGAGCTGTTCAGGGATGAGACTGAGCTGCGGGCCATCTGGGGTCGCCCGGATACACGCAAGGCACTGCTGAACACGTTGGCCGAGCGGGGCTTTGGTGGCGAGCAGCTTGCGGAGATGGGCAGGGTCATTGACGCCCAGAGGAGCGATGTATTCGACATCCTCGCCTACATCGCCTTCGCTCTGCCCCCGATTACCCGTGCCGAGCGTGTGGAGAAGCATCGGAGCGAAATCCTCCCCCGGTACGACGCCAAGCTCCAGGCGTTCATCGACTTCGTGCTGGGCCAATATGTGGCGCAGGGCGTGGAGGAACTGGACCAGGACAAGCTCGCCCGCCTGCTGGAGCTTCGATACCAAACCCTGGCTGATGCCACGGCAGAACTGGGGGCCGCACCTGTCATCCGGTCCGCCTTTGTCGGGTTCCAAGAGTTCCTGTTCAACCGGGATTCACCACCAGCACAGGCTTAGGTCCACCTAGTGCGACATCCGCCGGGCTCTGGTTCCCCCTGGCAACGTATGTCTATGTGATCAGCCGTGGCGGGCTCTGACCCAGTTGACACGTTCCCACAAACGTTCCCACATGCAGCTATAGTTTAACCCTCCGGGCTTTCAGAGGCTGGGCTTTCCCTAGAGTTGCTGCGGTCAGGACCGTATCCAGGTCCCCCAGCCAAGTTTTTCATCATCTGGACGATGTCGTCCGGCTTATCGGCCAATTGCACTAGCGATTAGTTTCGCGGCTTTCGGCATGGCGGTCGCCTCGGAACGACACGGGACGTTT
>Ga0310811_10007431_pt1 | contig 14033 bp, 14 predicted proteins | sample YCmetagenome_FD_207642 | JGI IMG/M metagenome (GOLD analysis project Ga0310811, IMG submission 207642) | Soil microbial communities from experimental microcosm in Duke University, North Carolina, United States - YC | ecosystem: Engineered > Artificial ecosystem > Soil microcosm > Unclassified ... | reverse complement strand
ATACGATTAGCACAGCCTGGGAAAAAACTTACGGTGCAAAAGCAACATTCTGGGGCGCAATTCTCATACTCGCCGCAATCATGTTTGGTATCGGAGTTCTAGAAGGCATAAGCTCACAATCATCAGTCATTTCAGGCTTATTTCAAGTAATTGGAAATATACTCGGTTACTTTTTACAACTAGGCATCATTTACATTGGCATTACCCGCGCCAAAGATTTGCCCATCAATTATAAAATGATGTTTACCACATTTGACTTGATGCTGGCATTGAGGCTAATTGGTTTATACATCCTGCAAACACTGATCTTCCTGATCCCAATTGCCATCGGTGCAATCGGTGTTTACATCTACATGATGGGAAGCTCAAGCACCACCTTCATCGGCGGCTTAATATTCTTGATCAGTGTCATTATCGGGATAGTAATTGCCATACGTTTGAGTCTCAGCATGGCTTTCATACTTGATACCAGAGAAGGACCTGTTGCAGCCATCAAACATTCCCTGGCAGCTACAAATCATAACTTCTGGAATTTGGTTGGGATTTATTTACTCCAGGTTATCATTATCATCGTCAGCATCATTCCACTAGGCATAGGTTTGATCTGGTCGATTCCATTCGTATTAATTAACTACGGCATGATTTACAAAATATTGCGCGTGAACACATAAAAATTAATTCAATAAAAAACCCCGGCACTTAAACAGTCCGGGGTTTTTCTTTTATATATCATGCTACGCTGCTGACGGCCTGAGATAACACTGCATTAATAGCAGCCACAGCAACATCCACTTGTTCCGTTGTAATAATCAACGGCGGCGCCAAACGAATTACCGTGCCATGTGTTTCCTTGGTTAATACGCCATGTTTCAGCAAATCCAAAACAAGACTATGCGCCGGAACACGCTTATCGATTTCCAAACCAATTAAAAGGCCTTTACCTCGTACATCTTTCACCAGCGGCGATTTCAGATTACGTAATGATTCTTGAAAATATTCACCCATTTTCACAGCATTTTGTATTAAACCATCTTCTAGCAGCACATTGATCGCCGCGAGACCAACTGAAGCTGCCAATGGATTACCACCAAATGTACTACCATGGTCTCCGGGTGTGAAAACATTCATGACATCATTACGTGTCAGGAAAACAGAAACTGGTAATATACCGCCGCCTAATGCCTTCCCCAATGTTACCCCGTCAGGCTTAATGCCTTCATGTTCGTAACACAACATCTTGCCAGTGCGGCCAAGCCCAGTCTGAATTTCATCGCAAATTAATAACACATTATGCTTACGGCAAATTTCTTCGCATTTTTTTAAATATCCTGCGGGCGGCATATTGATTCCACCTTCACCCTGTATAGGCTCGACAAGAAATGCTGCCGTGTTCGGCGTGATTGCTTTTTCCAATGCATCTGCGTCACCGAATGGAATTGTTTTCAATCCAGCAGGAAATGGACCAAAACCATCACGATACTGCGCCTCAGTAGACAGACCTACAATAGAAATTGTGCGCCCATGAAAGTTACCATTGCAGGCAATTATTTCCGCCTGATCTTTTGGCACCCCCTTCACTTTATACGCCCATTTGCGCGCAGCTTTCACAGCGGTTTCCACCGCTTCCACACCAGTATTCATTGCTAATGCACGCTCATAGCCAGTGACTTCACACAGCTTTTGCAAAAACGGGCCCAGTTTGTCAGTGTAAAAAGCACGGGAAACAATATTCAATTGACCTGCCTGCTGCCTCAGCACTTCAACCAGTTTGGGGTGGCAATGTCCATGACTCACCGCTGAATATGCGCTCATCATATCGAGATACCGATTACCCTGATCATCCCAAACATAAACTCCCTCGCCGCGAGTAAGAACAACAGGCAATGGCGCATAATTATGTGCACCGACTTTAGATTCGAGCTCAATATATTTGTTAGTCATGATGGAAATCCTGATATTTGAAAATAGCTTGTAGCGTAACTTACGAAATTTTACCAGATTTTACAAGCCGGATGGGTAAAAAGTGGACGCATAAAAAGAGTGCTTTCAGGGAGTCCACGGAACCTCGCTTTGTTACTTTGGAGATATCTTCGAAGTTTTAGGCTTTCCTCTACAAGGAGGACTTGCACACCGCTCCGAAATCAAATCTCCTTTCTCTCATCATTTATAAGGTTTCGGACATATCCATAAAAGCACTCTTTTTATGACACTCTTTTTATTTAACTCTATTTTAAGTATAGTGCCTTTTTATGTGTGTTCAAGAAATAAACAAATTGTTTTTTCTCTTGACTCAATATATAGTTTTTACCTTTTAACGTGATACATCAAGTGGTATTTTTAACCATATGAATAATAGAACAAAACATGACCATCAAAAAATGCCCGAACAAGTCACAATTCATGGGCTTAGTCACGATGGCAGAGGCATTGCCAATATCCTGAATAAAACGACTTTTATTGCAGGAGCCCTGCCGCAAGAATCAGTGACTTACCGCATCCATCAAAAAAAATCGAATTACATGGAGGGCGAGGCGCTTGAGATTCTAACCCCCTCACCCGAAAGAGCGACACCCCCATGCCCGCATTTTGGGGTCTGCGGCGGATGCAGCCTGCAGCATATGAACATTGATCTGCAAACCAGTCTCAAAGAAAAAACACTGCTCGAGCAGCTCACGCATTTTGGGAAAGTCACACCCAAAGAAGTTCTATCTCCGCTTCAATCGACGGGAACTGGTTACCGCCGCAAAGCCAGACTGGGTGTAAAATTTGTCATTAAGAAAGACAAGTTACTTGTTGGTTTTAGAGAAAAATCCAGTCGCTACCTTGCCGACCTTACACAATGCAAAGTTTTATATCCCAGGGTTGGCGAACACCTTGAAACTTTCGCCGCACTGATACGCTCGATGGACTGCTACATGGATATTCCACAGATTGAAGTGGCAGTCGGCGATGAAACCGCAGCACTCGTTTTCCGTCACCTGAAGCCATTGTCAGCAGATGACTTAATGAAACTATCCGATTTCGGCAAAGAACACACTTTCAACATTTACCTGCAGCCTAACCCGCCGGCACCTGTCAGCAAATTATATCCTTCTGACGGCAATGATCGTCTTACCTATACTCTTCCCGACTTCGATTTGGAATTCTTGTTTCACCCGCTGGATTTCACTCAGATCAACCTGGGAATGAACCGCTTAATGGTTAGGCAGGCAATTAATTTATTGGAACTCACCCCCAATGATACTGTTCTCGACTTATTTTGCGGCATTGGTAATTTCACCCTTCCTATCGCGCGCCACGCCAAAGAAGTCATCGGTATTGAGGGTGCGGAAGAAATGACGGTGCGAGCAGGTGATAACGCAGCTCACAATCATATTCACAATATCCAATTCTTTGCTGCCAATTTAATGAATCCCCCGGTATCTGCACACTGGTTAAACCGTGAGTACGATAAAATCCTTCTCGATCCGCCGCGCGCGGGTGCAATCGAAATATTGCCGCACTTAGCCAGGATGAATGCTTCACGAATTGTGTATATTTCCTGCAATCCAGCCACTCTGGCCCGTGATGCGGGTGAATTATGCAATAAATACGGATATCAGTTGCAAAAAGTCGGGATCATGAATATGTTTCCACATACCTCACACATTGAAGCAATGGCTGTATTTGAAAGAATCAAATAAAACCGAGGATAGGAGCACAAGGATGCAAATGGACAAACTGGAAAGCATGCCGGTAATTGATTGGGAAGAAGGCATAAGACTTGCTGGACACAAAAAGGAACTGGCGAGAGATATATTAAATTTATTGACCCGTGATCTGACGCGTGACCTCAACGTAATCCACGAACTATATCAGTCTAAAAAATATCAGGAACTAGCGAAAGCTGTACATAAACTTCACGGAGCTGTATGTTATGCCGGCACCCCCCGTTTAAAAACAGTTTTAGCAGCTCTTGAAACCAGACTTAAAACAAATATAATGGATGGTTCATCGTCACTTTTCGATCAATTAGATACTGAGGTTGGCCGGTTACTTGAGCAAGTTTCGGAACATAACAAGAAGCTCACTGAATAGCCGGTAAAAAGAACTAACTGTATTAAACGTATTTACCCGCGGAGACAACATTTTATGAGTCAGGTACGGGCTAAGAAGACTTTACTTCAAAAATACCAGGATGTGATGCCTAGCGGAGCCGGAGCGCTCTTTCTAATCCAGATTTTCGCAACACTGGGTTTTAGTGTCCTTTATTCCACACTGATCCTGTATGCAACCAAAGGGCTGCATATGAGCGACACACTGGCGACCAGCATCACGGGATCATTTGTCGCTCTCAACTACTTTTTGCACTTGCTTGGCGGATATATCGGCGGGCGCTACCTTAGCTATCGCAGCCTGTTTTGCCTGGGGATGCTGGCCCAGGTTATCGGCTGCGTCCTCATTTCTGTCCCTGACAACACTCACCTCCTCTGGGGACTCTCAGCGTTCCTCGGCGGCAGCGGCCTGAACGTAACCTGCATCAACTGCATGGTCACCCAATTATTTGAACCAGACGACAAACGCCGCGAAGCTGCCTTCCTCTGGAATTACAGCGGTATGAACATCGGCTTCTTTGTCGGCTTTTCTCTGGGCGGGTACTTCCACCTGAACCAGGGGTATCATGAATTATTCCTGTTAAGCGCTCTCGGCAACATCATTGCCATGGCCATGCTGTTCTACAACTGGAAAAAACTGAAAGACCGCGACACTTCTTTCATCGCCATGCCCGCAAGTAATCAGCGCAATTACCGCCTGCTTGGCCTTACCATGGTTATTGCACTCGTATTGTCCTTGCGCATCCTGCTTGAACACACTACTTTCTGTAACCAACTCATCATGGTCATCGGCGCCCTGATGCTTGCTCTCATGGTTTTCCTTTCCCTCAAGGAACCAGGTCACGCCCAGCGCAACAAGATGCGCGCTTATATCATTCTTGCCTTGTCATCCGTGATTTTCTGGACGCTTTACCAGCTTGCGCCTATGGGCATGAACTTGTTCATTGAACGTAATGTTGACCGCCATTTCATGGGCATCCTGATTGCTCCGCAATGGGTGCAGAATATCAATACCATTGTCATCATTATCGGCGGCCCGCTTCTGAGCGTAGTATTCACTCATATGCGCGAGCGCGGCAAAAACATCAGCATTCCATTCCAGTTTTCACTAGCGTTACTGCTGATTGGTACTGCATTCGCAATCCTGCCTATCGGTATCAGCTTTGCTGATTCTCAAGGTTACGTAAATTTCACCTGGATACTCGCCAGCTACGTTCTGCAAAGCGCTGGTGAATTATTCATCTCTCCAATCGGCTACGCCATGGTTGGACAACTTGCTCCTTTGCATCTGCGAGGATTAATGATGGGCATGTGGATGATGATTACTGGTATTGCGGCAATCCTCTCAGACCACTTCTCCAAAATGGCACTGGGCACTGCAATCAGTACCGATCCCCTGGCAACAAATGCTAGCTATAGCCACACATTTGGCATGCTGGGCTGGGCGGCGATTGCTGCTGGCATTGCACTCTTGCTAGCTGTGCCGCTAGTATCCAGACTGACCCATGAAAAGAAAAACAATATTGATCCAGCGGCTGACCGTGATATCAATATGGAAACACTGGAAGAAGAATTAGCTTAAAGGTTGTCATCCCGAGGAGTGTTTTTTACGACGAGGGACCTCCCAGATAGAACCGTGCACTATCAAGGAGATCCTTCGGCGCAAAGAACGCGCCTCTGGATGACAGACTCCTTGGGGTGACGACACCTACTACCCAAACGCAGCCTGCACTTCATCCCAGCAAAATGATTCTGACTCCCCACTGCCCTGCTCTTTTTCCAATTCCTTAAAATGCCAGTGATCCTTATCCATTAACTGACTGGGTTTCACACTAGACAATGCATGCAGCATATTACTCGGGATTTTGGGGTTTTCTTCCGCCAATTGATGTATGAGAGCCTTCACACGCTTACGCATAAGGTTTTCCTGAGAGCCGCATAAGCTGCATGGAATAATTGGAAACCCCATTAACGCTGCAAATGCAGCTATATCCGCTTCCTGACAGTAGACCAACGGCCGAATAATCATATTTTTTTTGTTATCACTTAATAATTTTGGCGGCATGGATTTGATTTCGCCGTTATAAAAAATAGACATTAGCAGTGACGTTATCAAATCATCTCGATGATGGCCCAATGCGATTTTGTTGAATCCATGTTCTTCCGCATAGCGGTAAATAATGCCGCGGCGTAAACGCGAACACATCGCGCAGTATGTCTGGCCTTCAGGAGTTTTATCCTTAACGATGGTATAGGTGTCGCGGGTTAATACTTCATGCGGAATCTGGTTTTGCACAAGCCATGCCTTCAGCCTGCTGTCATCCCAGCCGGGCTGCGCCTGATCCAGCGTAAATGCGAAAATTTCGAAATTTACTTTCGCCCTGAGCTGAAGCAGCCGCAGTATACGCAGCATAGTAAAGGAGTCTTTGCCGCCAGAGAGGCATACCATGACTCTGTCACCGTGACGGATCATATTAAAATCTGCAATCGCCTTACCAGTGTAATGCAGCAGCTTCTTTTCAAGTTCGGCTAGTTTTGCCATGACTTCCCCGCTCTTATTCTTATCGTTCAGCGGGCAAGTATAACTCATGGAGAGAAAATGATGTAACGACTTTAGCGCAAGCAATCGTTGTAGTTATTGCACACACTTAGAGATGGTTTGTTATCGACAGAACAAGGTTCTCACCCTGCTCTGTCGAATAGACTTGCCTTATTTAACGACTGACACGTCTTCAGCTTGCAGTCCTTTCTGGCCCTGCGTCACATTGAACTCAACCCGCATACCTTCTTCCAGGCTGCGATAACCATCACCGCGGATCGCACGGTAATGCACGAATACATCGCCGCCCTGATCACGTTGAATAAAACCATAGCCTTTGCTGTTGTTGAACCATTTAACCGTGCCATTTTCACGTGCTGACATATCATCTACCTTTACTGATTAAACATAAAACCTACATCGGAGATATCTTACCGCGGGGATAAACCTTAAGGCAGGACATACTGATGACAATAAAAGTATAGCACAAGAAATTAACAAGAAAATACTACAACAAAGTTACGCAGCATTAGTACAGTTGGAACCGTGACAAAACAACATCGTATTTCCTGCAATCCGCATCAAATTCCGCGCTTTTCAAATAATCATATTCAAGACCGCGCGAGAAGTGTATCGGATCATTTTTGTCATCGGAATGTCTGCCGGGATGGCACATAATCATGCCGTGGTCAGTACTGTCGCGTAAAAATTTCTGGAAATATTTACGATAATGTTTTGCGTTGCCGAAAGGGTAAATACCGCCAAAAGATGTGTTGTGCGGAATTCCGAACAAATCCAGATGCTCAGCAAAGTCTGCGCCGCCAGTGAAATGGATCAACAGTTTTTTAACATTAATGAAGAAAAAACTGAATATCCCGATGTCTTGTGTAACCGCACGCATATACACCGTTTCATCTTTAAGCCTCTCCCGATACACTTCTGTAATCGCATCACGTATCACCGGAAGATGATGCACATGCTGATGGCCATCAAAATATTTCGGCAAGAATCCCATTGCATTGACGAATGCATCCAGCTGCGCTTCAATCTCAGCCTTGATTGCTTTTGGATAAAGAAGATTAGAGCCTGTCATGGCATTCCAGATCAATGATGGCAGCGACATGAATTTTGGATCAATATATTTGCGGTATGATTTTGAAAGAGGTTCGCCGTGGGTGAAATTCAAATGCAACCCGATATCGGCTTTTTCCTTGTAGGGCTTCAGCCACCCTGCATGCTCCTGCCAACAAGGCTCGTTTACCAAACATGTGGTAGCCGTCAAATGCCCCATATCCAGCAAGTCTAGAATACCCCTGGATATCGCTTCAGCTTGCCCATAATCGTCTGCGCAAAGTACAATGCGTTTCGTCATTCATACAGAATAAAGTAACCATTGGGAAACTAGCAAGTGCAGCCTGCAAAACAAGCGTCAAATCGGTCTAACTGGGTGTCAGATATCATTATTCTTGGTGTCATTTTCGCCGCGTTCTATTTCCTCAAGCTGGGCAGTTATCCCTTCTTTACCCCCGATGAAGGGCGATATTCAGAAGTCGCACGCGAAATGCTCGCAACCGGTGACTTCATCACACCGCGTGTCAACGGTATCGCATTTCTGGATAAACCCATTTTGTATTACTGGATGCAGGCCGCGTCCATGGGAACATTTGGAGTTCATGAATGGTCGGTACGTTTTTTTCCGGTTTTTTACGGCTTATTCGGCTGCATCGCAGTCTACCTTGCTGCACGCAGGCTTTTCAACAGACAGACTGGCATTTTGTCTGCAATCATTCTAGGTTTATCGCCTTTATATTTCGGTGCATCTCATTATGCCAATCTGGATCTTGAGGTGGCTGTACTCATCAGTATTTCACTTCTTGCATTCCTGACTGCAGCAGAAACCAAAGATCAGAATAATAAAATTTTATTCATTACTGCATATCTGTTTGCCGGATTAGCTTTTCTGACAAAGGGATTAATCGGCGCTGCATTTCCCGCCATGATTATCGGCGCATGGATTGCATTAACACGGCGCTGGCGATTACTTGCAAGCATGCATTTAGGCAAAGGTATACTGATATTCGCGCTGATCACACTTCCCTGGTTTGCTCTGGTTCAACGCGCCAATCCTGAATTTCTACATTTCTTTTTTGTTACCCAGCAAGTTTCACGGTTTTTGTCTGCAGCAGAATTCAATAACAAAGCGCCCATCTGGTTTTATCTTCCTGTAATCATGGTTGGCTTTATCCCCTGGACAGGATTTGTTTTACAAGCTCTTGCCGGGCAAATACGCAACTGTTTGCTGCACCTGAAAACAAGAGCGCATACATCTGAATTATTTCTCCTGTTCTGGATTGTTATCATCTTCACTTTCTTTTCTATTCCCCACTCCAAAACTGTGAGCTACATCCTGCCAGTCTTCCCACCGCTCGCAATCCTGACAGGTAAATATCTCGCAGATGCGTGGGAAACTCAGATCCGTCCACGCGGTATTACGCTAGGCATCATATTAGTCATGATCATTAACTTACTGATCGCTGCGCTCGTATTTGCACTTCCGTATTTCTGGGTCGATTTGCCGGTAAATTTTACACCAACATTATTCGCAGTCGGAGTAGAACTTTTATGCTCCGCTTTACTGTTGGCATTCCTTATGCGCAAGCTGCGTACACCAGTTTTATTTACTATCGTCCAATGCTAAAACCAACGGACACCGTCGCAAATTATTTTAAATTCTATCAGGATATTCCTCTTTATCTCGGCAGAACGATGGTGCTGGTTTATGACTGGCAAAGTCCTGATATTGAAATGCGCGACAACTGGGTGCGGGAATTATGGTATAGCATGCCATTTCAGAAAACCGATGACATTTTATTGAATGAATCTGCTTTCTGGAAACGCTGGAACAGCAGTGAACGCGTTTACGTGTTCGTAAATAGTAATTACTTCAACCAGTTTCGCAGTCATACACACCAGTATTATCTGGTTGGGCGGCACAATGACATTATCTTATTGAGCAATCAGCGTCCTTATAGTGTTTAACTCTGAAACACCCAGAATTTATTCATTACGAATGTAAACGCAGGCAGGATAGATAAAACGATAAGCAGTGCCAATGGATAGGGCAGGTTATAACTCAGGAAAAAGTAAAACAAATATTCGTTCATGCAGAAATTTAATACCTGCACCATCACCAGCTTTGGATAAGCTTCACGGTGCGACACATCCGTTTCACTAAATGTCCACAAACGATGGCCCCAGTAACTCACTTGAAACGACACGACAAAACCGCCGACATTAGCAATAAGCGGCGCGTAATTCAGCAGCTGCACCAGCAATACAACAATTGTGAAATGCACAGTTGCCGCACCCACACCCACCGTCAGAAAACGTGCAACTTGCAACAGCTGCAGCTTATTCATCAAAACCTTCCTTAAGTTGCAATAAATATTTCGGGCGCGCTTTTACTTCAGTAAAAATACGCGCGATATATTCACCCAAAATTCCAACAGACAATAACTGAATGCCGCCTAAAAACATAATCGCGACAACCAGCGTTGGGAAGCCCGGCAAGTCTGCGCCAAATAATAATGTCACAGTCACTATGTAAATTGCGTAAATTAATGATATTAACGAGATCACGAAGCCGATTAACCCCCACACACGCAGCGGCACGTCAGAAAATGATGTAATGCCAGTAATGGCAAGTTCGGTTAAGCGCGTAAAATGCCAGGAACTTTTACCTGCCGCACGCTCTTGCACTTCATACGGCACGCCTATGGTTTTGAAACCCACCCATGCATACAACCCTTTCATAAAACGCGTGCGCTCCGGAAATTGCCTGATCGCATCCACAATTTTTTTATCCATCAATCGAAAATCACCGGCGTTATTCGGGATTTTAATTTTGGTGATTTTTTGCATCGTCCAGTAAAACAGACGCGCGGAATTTCGTTTGATAACAGATTCTGATTCGCGGTCGCGCCGCTCACCATAAACCATGTCATAGCCTTCAGCCCATTTTTGCAGAAATGTCGTTAACACTTCGACTGGATGTTGAAAATCTGCGTCCAGCAAAATCACTACATCACCATTCGCATGCTCAATGCCAGCTGTCAGTGCCGTTTCTTTACCAAAATTACGCGACAATCCTAACATCTTCACGCAGCATTCTTTTGGCAGCGCCTGAATTTTTTCAACGGTATGATCGCGGCTGCCATCATCTACAACAATCATTTCAAAATGATTGGTTAACTCGCGCATTGCACTCGCAAGTTTTTCCGCGAAAGCCGTAATCACTTCCTGCTCGTTATACACTGGTACAACGCAGGAAATGCGGACTGATTTATTTTGCAGCGCTGTTTTTCGTTGCTGGATTTGCATGATCAACCTGTCTCATTAATTTGCGGGAATTATAGCATATCGTCATTCCCGCGAAAGCGGGAATCTCCCTCCCGTGTGCCCATCGTCATTCCCGCGAAAGCGGGAATCTCCCTCCCGTGTGCCCATCGTCATTCCCGCGAAAGCGGGAATCTCCCTCCCGTGTGCCCATCGTCATTCCCGCGAAAGCGGGAATCTCCCTCCGTTTATTTGCACGGTTACATCAGGAGGTCCCCGCTTTCGCGGGGATGACGATATTTTATGGCGCCTTTGCAATAATCCTCGGCCACCTGTCATGACAAACGTCTAATAATTCAGGAATGATCGTCACCAGATACACGCGGTATTCCTGCTCGCACTGCGCCAGCAACCCCTGGATATACTGCCCCTTGGTAATGTCATACCAGTGCACTTTACCCTCATAATCTGTCTTCATGAACTTGGTGACCGGCACACAGACCGGCTTGGGCGTATACAGGCTCCACTTGCCGCCGTGAATCGCATCCAGCCGCGCCCAGCCGCCCAGCGGCATTTCGCTATTCTCATGCTGCCTGCGCCCCCACGCCGCCAGCTTCACTTCGCCGTTCGCGAGCCGCACTGGCAGCATGGCTTGCGGCCGCGCAAAATACACCGTATACACTTTTCCCTGATGTTTAAAAATCACTGCTTCCGGCATACCCACCCCCATGAGTTTTTTATATGGTTTGCCTATGCCCATCCGGCTTCCACGCCGGCGCAATCACATTCGGCATGGCAGAGCGAAACAAAAGCGGTACTGGCGCGATAGTAAATTCGCCAAAGCGGTCATTGATATCATCCAGCACTTGATTCACCTGCTCCCGCTTTTCATCCGGCTGCACAAAAAAATCAAGCTGCAAGCCGTCAGAAGATGGATCAAGCGCCGTCACCTGAATCTGACAGACAGGCTCACCCTGCCAGCACTGCGCAAGAATAAATGCGCCAAGATGATAAATTTCCCTGCCATCCTGCGTCGGCTGCAAAGTCTGGCTCACTGTACCCAGCCAGCCAAAATCATGACTACGCACACCCACATAAAAATGCTGGGCACGATATAAATGATGCCGCAAACGTGCACCGAGTTTTTCACACATATGCATCAAGAATGTTTCTATCACTTGCGGTGAGCGCGTGTACGGCGGCATCACCTTGCCATGCCCCATGGATTTTGGACTCGCCACTTTCGTGTGTATCGGATCAGGATCCGCTCCCTGACACATATACCAGATACGCCGCCCCAAATTACCAAAACGTTTCGCCAAAATACTGATCGGAACTTTTTCCATGTCACCGCATGTCAGCACACCATGACGCGCCAGAAATCCGCCGATACCAGATTTGATACCGCACAATTCTGTCACCGGCACACGGCGCAAACGTTCTTTTGCTTCCCACGGTGGAATAACAGTAAGACCGTCTGGCTTTTGCAATTTTGCCGCAAACTTTGCTGTCGTTTTATCACCGCTAACACCAACGGAACATTGAAGCTCCGATACGTCATAAATAATTTTTTTCACCATGCGGCCAATTTTTTCTGGTGAACCAAATAACAATTGGCAGCGCGTCACATCCAGGAATGCTTCATCAATAGAAAATACTTCGATATCAGGCGTCACAGCTGTCAGCGCATCCATGATGTCGCGCGATACTTTTACGTAACGCTCTGGATCTGCAGGCACTTGCACCAGATCGGGACACAAGCGTTTTGCCTCATACAAACGCATTCCTGTTTTCACGCCATACGCACGCGCTTCATAAGAACAAGTGATCACGCACGTACCCTGTTTGCCATTCGTCACAGCAAGCGCACGCCCTCGCCATTCAGGATGATGCAGCTGCTCAACTGAAGCGAAAAATGCATTCATATCGACAAGAATGATGGCACGCTGCCAATGCCCTGAAGCTAATGGAGTGTGCTGCCACATGACGGTTATTTTCTTAGCCGCAACAATCCCACGAACACACCCTGAATTTGCACGCGATGCGGCAGATATGCTTTTGGCTTCAATGCTACATTAGCGGGAATAAGTGTGACGCGGTCTGTAATTTGAAAAGAAATGCGCTTGAGTGTTGCTTCCAGATTATCAATCAGCGCAACAACAATATCACCTTCGCGCGCATCGCGGGCATGACGGCAAATGACAAGATCACCGTCAAATATCCCTTCATCCACCATGGAGTCACCACGCACCTCCAGAACGAAGTGATCACTCTCCTTAAGCAAAGCACCCAAATCCACACTGCTGCGGTCTTCAATAGCTTCAATGGGAGCACCGGCAGCAATACGTCCCATCAGCGGCAAAGTTAACGCTCCACCCCCTGCCACCTGAACACTGCGATACCCTTTTTTATCGAATTTAAGACGCCCGGCGGCTACCAGGGCATGAATGCTGCGGCTGACCAGGCTGATAGACTTGGGACTAATGCCTATGCCGCGTGCAACTTCGCTGAGTGACGGCGAATAGCCGTGTTCGCCGATGTGGTCCTGTATATACTCGTATATCTTTTGCTGTACTGGAGTTACCATGTTCCTTCACCTTTTGTTCACTACATTCAGGTTAGTGAAAAAAGAGTGAAATGGCAATAAGTATTTTTACCGATATCACTAAAAATTAATTAATTACCCCTATTTATTTGCGTAAATAAAAAAATGTATACTACGCGACGGCTTATCAAAAAGGTAAAAGTAAGCCAACATTTACATAACGGAATTAAAACCAAGGAGATTCCAAATGAAGAAGTTAGTATTGGCAATTTGCGCATCAGCTTTAGTTGCCGTAGCAGCCCCAAGCTTTGCTGACGACATGACGCCAGCAACAGATACAGCAGCTGCGACATCCACAGAAAACACAGCAACAGATGCAGCCAAACCAGCTAAGAAAGCCAAGCACCACAAACGCATGAGCAAAAAAAAGAAGCACATGAAGAAACAGGAAGTAGCCAAGCAAACAACAACTGAAACCGGAATGGATGCAACACAAACAAACTAAGTAATCAGTTGTACG
>Ga0310811_10007430_pt1 | contig 14033 bp, 12 predicted proteins | sample YCmetagenome_FD_207642 | JGI IMG/M metagenome (GOLD analysis project Ga0310811, IMG submission 207642) | Soil microbial communities from experimental microcosm in Duke University, North Carolina, United States - YC | ecosystem: Engineered > Artificial ecosystem > Soil microcosm > Unclassified ... | reverse complement strand
AGGGTGGTCTGCGTCGCGTTGTTTAGCAGCGGGCTCGGGTTCTGCTTGTTGAGCTGGGTGTCGACCTCGCTGAGCTTGGTGGTGTCGAGCACCGCGAGCTGGTTCGGGTCGTAGCTCGGGTAGGAAGCCATTGCCAGGATCGCGCCGGTGGATGGGTTGAGCGCGACCACGCCGCCCACCTGCTGCACGCCGTTGATGGTCTTGCCCTGGAGGGTCTGCTGCAGCTGCTCGTAGGCCGCCTTCTGGGCCTTGGAGTTGATCGTGACCTGGACGGTCGCGCCCTTCTGCGGCTTGTTGGTCAGCGTGTCGACGAAGTTGCGGAACGCAAGCTGCGAACCGGTGCCGGTCAGCAGGCTGTTCTCCGCGAGCTCAACGCCGGTGGCGTAGTTGGGCGCCTGCGCTGCTGACGAGTACACGGTCTTGTACCCGGTGACCGGCGCGTACGTCGGGCCTGCCGGGTAGACCCGCTGCCACGGATACAGGCTGGTGCTGCCGCCCGCTTGCTTGGAGGTAGCGATCGTCACGCCGTCGGCGGTCACGATGTTGCCGCGCTGCACCTTGTTTTGGTCATAGGTTGCCCGGCTGTTCTCTGGCTTGCTCGCCAGGCTCGGTGCCTCCACCGCCTGCAGGTAGTTCACGTTGACCATCAGGACCAGGAACATCACAAGGGCCGCGAGGGCTACCCGCTTCACGGAGCGGTTCATGCCGTTCATCGGAGCGACACCACCTGGGTCATCCCCTCGTCCTGGATCGGCTTGGGTGCGGGACGGCGCGCGGTATCGCTAATCCGCGCGAAAATCCCGACCAGCAGCCAACTCGCGATCAGGCTCGACCCGCCCTGCGACAGGAACGGCGTCGTGATGCCGGTAAGCGGGAGCAACCGGGTCACGCCGCCGACGATCACGAAGACCTGCAGCGTGAACATGAAGGACAACCCGGTGGCCACCAGCTTGGAGTAGTCGTCCTTGACGACCATCGCGGTCCGCAGGCCGCGCTGCACGAACAGGCCGTAGAGCAGCAGCAGCGCCATCACGCCGGCCAGGCCGAGTTCCTCGCCGAACGCGGTGAAGATGAGGTCGCTCTGTACGAGCGGGGTCCAGAACGGCTGCCCGCCGCCAAGCCCCTTGCCGAGCAGGCCGCCGTTGCCCATCCCGTACAAGCCCTGGACGAGCTGGTAAGAAGGCTGCGTGCCCTGGATAAGCTGCGCGCTGCTGAACGGGTGCAGCCAGGACTCGAACCGCGGCTTTACGTGGGGGATGAGCAGTCCGGCCATGAGGGCACCCAGGATGTACATCAGGAAGCCGAGGACCGCCCAGTACCTGCGCCCGGTCGAGACGTAGAGCATCGCCACGAACAGCCCCATGAAGACCGCGCTCGTGCCGATGTCGCCTTCGAAGACCAGCAACAGCATGCTGAGTGCCCAGACCGCCAGGATCGGGGCGAGGTCACGCCGCCGCGGCAGGGTGAAGATCCACCACTTCTCGGTGAGAAGCGACAGCTTCTTGCCGTTCATCACCAGATAGCTGGCGAAGGAGGCGGCGAGCATCAGCTTGCCGAACTCTTCCGGCTGGAAGGAGAACCCGCCGATGCTGATCTGGATCTTGGCGGTGGTCCCCGCCACTTGGCTGATGCTGGCCGGCAGTATTGCGGGCAGCCCGATGAGAATGAGGCCCGCCAGGCCAAGCAGGTAGGTGTAGGGCTGCAGGCGCTTGACATCCGGAATGAACTTCAGGAACAGCACCAAGCCGACGATGCCGATCACCGAGTAGATGATCTGCGTGACGGTGGCGCTGTGGCTGAGCGTCGAGATCGGGTGCCCGTTGGCGCTCGGGTTGCCGTCCCGCCCAACCTGGTTGAGCCGGTAGATCATCACGATGCCGAGCCCGTTGAGCACCGTCGCGATCGGGAGCAGCAGTGGGTCGGCGTACGGGGCCCAGAAGCGGATCGCGAGGTGCGCGCCGAGGACGATCACCAGGAAGGCGACCATGTACTCAAAGACCGTCGACAGGTGCTGGTCCTTGAGGCTGCCCACCACGTTTAGGAACGCGAACAGCACGATGCCGCACGCGAACAGCATCATCCACAGCTCAGTTGACCGTCGGTTGGTCGCCGCCTCGTCCGGCGGCTGGTCACCCAGCGCGGGAGAGGGCATTGTCATGCTGCTCACCCGGCCGCCGAGGTCGGAGACGCCGTGGGATGAGTGGCAGGCGACTTAGTCGTCGTGGGAGCCGGCGGCGCAGTCGCTGCGGTCTCCCCCTGAGTGGGCAGCGCCGCTGGCGCGATGCCGAACTCCGTGGAGGGGGCGCACTGGTCCTGGTTCGGCAACTGAGTTGGCATCGGCCCGGCAGGCGCGACAACGGCCGGTGCCTTGGTCTTGTGCGCGGTCGCCTGTGCCTTCGCCGTCAGGTAGTTCTTGTAGTTGGTGTTTGCCTGCTGCCAGTTCTTCAGTTCCGTGTACGTCTGCTGGCACTGCCTGGCCTCGCCCGCGAGCTGGTTGATCTTCTGCTGCGCGTCCTGGACGCTGCTGCGCGAGATCGTCTGCATAAGCTCGGCCTGGTCGTTGGGCGTGAGCTGGCTGGCCTTAAGCGTCGAGTCGCTGTAGAGGCTGGACAGGTTGATGCCGGCCAGGCTCTGGTTCGTGCCCTGGAAGATGGCGACGGCCCCGGTCTTGGTGTCAACGCCCACGTAGTACTGGCTCTTGTTGTACCGCCAGAATCCGTAGCCGCCAGCGGCGACAAGAACCACGAGAAGCACCAGCGAACCGGTCACGATCGGCCACCGGCGCTTGCGCGACCGGTAGTCGTCGTCTTCACCGTCGTTGCGGGTCCGCTTGCGGTGGCCGCCGCCCCGCCTGCCCCGGTCATCTTCCTGCCCGTACCAGCCGTTGTCCCGGCCTGGGTACCCGTCGGGCCGGTCATAGGCGGCGGTGTCCCGCATCCGGTCCTGGGTGTCCGTGTTCTCGAACTCAAACGAGCTCGTGTCGAACGTCCCGGTGTAGCCGTCTTGGTATCCCGAGGCCGCCTGTCCCATGGGTGCGGTCTGCCAGACGCCGGTAGGCGGCTCGTTCGGCACAGTCGGCTGCGGCGCGGTTCTGCTCAGCCGCATCGCCCTCGTCGCCGGGGAACTCTGCCTGGTCGGCGGGCGCAGGTCGGCCGGGGCGCCGTTCGCCGCCGCGCCGGCGAACACGGGCTGCCAGGTCGGCGGTACCCGGCTACTGCGGGAGTCGATGACGTCGGCCACGATGCAGGTGATGTTGTCGGGCCCGCCGCCCTTGATGGCGAGCTCGATCAGCCGCAGTGCCGCCTTTTCCGGCTCCTCGATCGAAGCGAGTGTCTGGTGCAGGGTCTGCTCAGTCACGACGCCGGACAGGCCATCGGAGCACAGCATGTAGCGGTCGCCGGGGTATGTCTCAAGCGGGGCCAGGTCAGGCTCGGCGATCGTCCGGCCGTCGAGGGCACGCAGCAGCAGTGACCGATGAGGGTGCGTGGCGACGTCGTCCTCGGTGATCTTGCCCTCGTCGACCAGCGACTGGACAAGCGTGTGATCGTGCGTGATCTGGACGAACTGCCCGTCGCGCAGCAGGTAGGCCCGCGAGTCGCCGATGTGGCAGAGCGCGGCATAGCCCTCCACCCACAGCAGCGCCGTGAGCGTGGTGCCCATCCCTTCGATCGCCGGGTCGGAGATGATCAACTCCTGCAGCCGCAGGTTCGCTGTGGCGACCGCGTCGGCGAGCGCGTTGACGAGATCAGGTCCCGGATCTTCCGCGTCGAGCGGAGCGATCGTGGTAATCGTGGCGGCGCTTGCCACCTCACCGGCTGCGTGGCCACCCATGCCATCGGCAACCGCGAGCAGGTGCGGTCCCGCATATGCCGAGTCCTCGTTCCCCTCTCGGAGGAGACCGACGTCGGACCGTACCGCGTATCTGAGGGCTAGTGTCATCTGCGCAGTTCCAGAACGGTCTTTCCAATACGAATAGGCACGCCTACAGAGACCGGGGTGGGCCGTGTCACCTTCTGCCGGTCCAGATAGGTACCGTTTGTCGACCCAAGGTCCTCAACGAGCCACTGTCCGTCCTGCGGAAATATCCGGGCATGGTACGTCGAAGCGTAGTCGTCATTCAGCACTAGCGTGGCGTCATTCGCCCGGCCCATCGTTATCTGCTGGTCAGCCAGGTCTATGCTCACGCCTTGCAAGCCGCCCTCGGTTACGACGAGGAAGCGTGGCGTCCCGCGTCCAGGTTTCACCTGCCGCGGCGGCTTAGGAGGTTGCTGTGGCAGCGGCATCGCCTGGTTCTGCCCCCGGCGCATCTTCGAGGCCACCGTGCCGAGTAGGTCTGTCCGTACCACGCCGATGGCCGCGATGACGAAAAGCCACAAGACGGCCAGGAAGGCCACCCTGATGAGGGTAAGGGTGAGCGCGTTCATTCCGTGCTGAGTCCTCGGCTTCTACGTCGCTGTCAGTTGGGCTGCCCTAAGGGTAGTCACTCCTCGGTCATCTGGCGCATGCTCTAGCTACTCCCTAGTACCTAGGGACTGCTGATCAATACCTCATGTCTTGGTGGAAAACCATAGTGGTGCGGCCGAGCGTCACATTCGTGCCGTCAGTCAGCACCACGTGACGCATCGGTTGCCCGTTTACCAGGGTCCCGTTGGTGGACCCGAGGTCGACGAGGACGACCTGGCCGTCCTCCACACGCAGCTCGCAGTGGTGCCGCGAGACTCCGGGATCAACCATGCGCAGGTCGCAGTCGGTGCCGCGGCCCAGCAGGGTGACGGGCGTCTGAAGCTCATAGGTGCTGCCCGTCTCCAAGCCGGTGCCCGGGTGCGAGCCGGCGACCACCAGCCGGGGCCTGCCTGGGTAATGGTTGGCGCCGCCGCGCGGCAGGTCGCTGACGGGCTGCCGGACTTCGCCGCCCTCCACCGTGTGCCCGCGGATAACCCCAGACCGGATGCGGAACATGCCAAGCGCGAGGTCGGGAACCCCTTCGAACCGGATCCGCACGGGTCCAACGAACGAGTAACCCTGCTCCTTGGCGTGATCCTTAGCAAGTGCGACAAGCTCAACGATGAGGCTTTCGACCATAATGTCGAGTCGTTCGGCATCGGTCTGTGAGATCTCGACGACGAAATCGTTAGGAACCAACGTCCGGCCCTGCGCCACGATGGCCGCGCGCTCATCCATCTCATGCTGGATCGCGCTCGCCACCTCAACTGGTTGGAGCTCGGACTTGAACACTCGTGCGACTGTTCCCTCGACCTTGCTCGCAAGCCGTCGTTCGAAGCGCTGCAGAACTCCCACCCGTCGAGCCTCCCTTCGGCTTGTTATCCATCTGATGTTATCCGGGGTCAGAGCACGGAAGCTGCCGTGCTAATGTAAGTCGTCCCACTCGGGCGAGTGGCGGAACGGCAGACGCGCACGGTTCAGGTCCGTGTGCCCGAAAGGGTGTGAGGGTTCAAATCCCTCCTCGCCCACGAGACTCTGACGACCCCTGTACGCAAAAAGCGTGCACAGGGGTCGTCTCGTTATATCCCCCGGGGGGACGACCCCCCGGACCCCCCGATGTGAGGCGCTGCGCGCCTCACGGGCGGCTGGGGTCGGCGCTAGCGCGCCTCTCAGCTCAGAATGGTCAACGGCTCAAAGCCATCAAAAGCCCGGTTCAGAATGGTCAACGGCTTAAGGCCATTAAAAGCCCGCGCAGCGGGCGTCGCGCCCCAGCTTTCGCGGCCGAAGGCCGCATCGGGGGTCCGGGGGTCGTCCCCCGGGAGATATCCGCGAGTGGTGAGGGGAAGTTGGGCGTTAGCCCAACGAACAGGGGAAACCCACGAGCGGAGGGCGTGGGATTCGAACCCACGAGGTCGGTCACCCGACCTAGCAATTTTCAAGACTGCCGCCATCGGCCACTAGGCGAGCCCTCCAGTGGCACCAACTCTACGACAGCGGGAAGGCTTGTGCTGCACCTGCCGCTCATCGGTCCGAGGGGGCGAAAGCGTCCGCTACTGAGGCCGCCAGGGTTAGGTAAGCGTCGGCCGTTTCTGGGTTGAGGTAGTCGAGTTCGAACTCCGCGCCCTCTTCCAGGTGGGGGTCGTAGGGGATGCGCACGACGGCCCGGGAGCGGGCGGCGAAGTGCTGCTCGAGGCGGTCCAGGTCGACCGTGGACTTGCTCCTGTGACGGATGGTGGACAGGGCGACCAAGCCACCGCGCACCAAGTTGCTGTAGCCGTGCGCCTCAAGCCAGTCGAGTGTGGCGCTGGCACTGCGCGCGCCGTCCACGGACGGGGAGCTGACCAGGACGATCTGGTCCGCGAGTTCGAGGATGCCCGCCATGGCCGAGTGCAGCAGGCCGGTGCCGCAGTCGGTGATGCAGATCGAGTAGTAGTGCTCAAGGACGCCGACAACCGCACGGTAGTCATCAGCGCTGAACGCCTTTGAGACTGCTGGGTCGCGGTCCGAGGCGAGGATCTCAAGCCTGCTTGGCATCTGCGACGTGAACGCACGGACGTCGGCGTACCTGCCTATCGTCGCCCGCTCGTTCAGCAGGTCGCGGATGGTCGCCGGCGTCTCAAGCCTGACCTTGTCTGAGAGCGTGCCCCGGTCCGGGTTGCCGTCCACCGCGATGACCCGGTCGCCGCGCAGCGACGCCAGCGTCGAGCCGAGCCCGACGGTGACCGTGGTCTTGCCGACACCGCCCTTGAGGCTGAGCACGGCGATCCGCTGGTGACCGCCCGCGACTGGCGTCCTGATGCGGCCAAGGAGGTCGCGGCGGCGCATGGTGGCGGCGGACTCGCCCACGCGGACGCGGCCACCGGTCGCCCGGTACAGCGTCCGCCGCCAGCCGGGGTCGGGGGAGGCCCGCCTGCCCGGTAGTAGCAGGTCAGACGTGAGCATGTCGGAGGTCGGCCGCCATGCAGGTCCTTCGGGCGGCGGTACGGGGCGCGCGGCCTCGAGCGGAGGGTGTGCGGCCTCAGGCGGATGTGTGGCCTCAAGCGGGTGCGCGGGTGGCTCAGCCACGTGCGGGGGTAGCGACGGCGGCGCGGTTAGCGCGTGACCGGGCGCCTCGTGATCGGCTGCGGCGCGCACCTCCGACCAGGGGACCGACGGGCCATGCAGCGGCGGCGCGTCGTCGGGCGCGCGTGGCGCGGCATACGGGTCAGCCGACCATACGGGCTTGCGCGCCTCCGGATGCACCTCTGCCTGCGGGCCAGTAGGCGCCTCAGGCGACGTCGGCGCCGCGGGCTGGAAGGACGGCGCGGGCGTAAAGGTCGGGACCGTGGGCGGCCACACGGGAGGATGCGGCCAGGACTCGGCTTCCGGGCCGTCCACTGGGTTGGAAAGCGGCTGGTCAGCAACCGACGGGACCGCCACCGGCGGTGGCATCTCCGGGTATTCGGGATCTGGTAGCGCGTCCTGGTCAGGCAACTGCTCCATGTCTGGCACGTCAGGCGCGGTGTGGTCCACGGCCCGCTCCGCACCTGCGGCATAGGGGATAGCGAACTCGGTGGTCGCTAGTTCCTCGGACTTCTCCGGAATATCGCGCTCGCTCGGTGTCATGGGCGGCCCCCCAAGAGCCACCTGTAGAGTAAAACCCTTTACTGGCCTTCCCGCGCAAGGAGCCACCTATGCACGCGGTCGTCATCAGCGAACCCGGGGGTCCGGAAGTTCTCCAGTGGACCGAGGTCCCGGATCCGGTGGCAGGCCCAGGGGAGGTGCTGGTCAACGTGGCCGCGTCCGCGGTGAACCGGGCGGACATGATGCAGCGCCAGGGCTTCTACGACCCGCCGAAGGGCGCATCGCCTTATCCCGGGCTCGAGTGCTCAGGCACCGTCGAAGCGATCGGCGCGGGCGTGACCGGCTGGCAGCCGGGAGACCAGGTGTGCGCATTGCTTTCCGGCGGCGGCTACGCGGAGAAGGTCGCGGTCCCCGCCGGTCAGCTGCTGCCCGTCCCGAAGACCACGCCGCTGGTCGAGGCCGCCGCCCTGCCCGAGACGGTCTGCACCGTGTACTCCAACGTCTTCATGGGCGCCCGCCTCACCCAGGGCGAGATACTGCTCATCCACGGCGGCGGCAGCGGCATCGGCACGACGGCGATTCAACTCGGCAAGCACGCGGGCGCAACGGTGGCGGTCACGGCCGGGTCGCACGAGAAACTCGACGCTTGCAAGGAACTCGGCGCGGACATCCTCATCAACTACCGCGAGGACAGCTTCGTAGAGAAGCTCATGGAGCTTACCGACGGCCACGGCGCGGACGTGATCCTGGACATCATCGGGGCCGGCTACCTCGCCAAGAACATCGCCGCCCTCGCCGTCGGCGGCCGCATCGCCAATATCGGGCTGCAACAGGGTCGCAAGGCGGAACTCGACATGGGCCTGCTGATGACCAAGCGCGCCACGATCATGTCCACCACGCTGCGGGCCCGCCCCGCAGCGCAGAAGGCCAGCATCGTCGCGGCGGTCAAGGAGAACGTCTGGCCGCTCGTAGACGCGGGCGAACTTCGCCCCGTCATCCACCGCGAGTTGCCGATGGCCCAGGCCGACGAAGCACACCGGATCATGACGGCATCCACGCACACCGGCAAAATACTCCTGCGCGCCAGGTAGCTGCCCACACCCGATAGCGTGGGGTCATGAGCGAAATCAGCCCACAGGACCAGGGAAGGCCTCCCCAGGTCGTGGTCGTCGGCCCCGACGGCATGGCCGTGGGGAGCAGCCAGGACGAGCTCGGCGAAGGCCCGCAGGAGCGCCCGATCACCGAGATGGTCGAGCAGCCGGCCAAGGTCATGCGAATCGGCTCCATGATCCGCCAGCTGCTTGATGAGGTTAAGTCCGCGCCGCTTGACGAGAAGAGCCGCGCGCGGCTGAAGGAGATCCACCAGAACTCCATCAAGGAGCTGGAAGACGGGCTCGCGCCCGAGCTCGTCGAGGAGCTTGACCGGCTGTCGCTGCCGTTCGCCGACGACTCCACGCCGAGCGAGGCGGAGCTGCGGGTCGCACAGGCCCAGCTTGTCGGGTGGCTTGAGGGCCTCTTCCACGGCATTCAGACGACGCTGTTCGCGCAGCAGATGGCAGCGCGGGCGCAGCTTGAGCAGATGCGCCGCGCGCTCCCGCCGGGCCTCATGCCCGCTCAGGATCAGGAGCAGCAGAACCGTCCGGGATCTGGTCCCTACCTTTGACTGCCTGACCTGTTCGCAGTAGACGCGCTCGACGGTGAGGCGGTTTTTGCCATCGCGCGCGCCACCTTAGGGGCGGCCGTAGCGCAGCCGGGCCAGCCAGGCGGCTGCCTCGGCGAACTCCGGGTCGGACGTGCCGGGGCGGACGTGTGTCCGCCCCCCGTCGCTGCGCGGGTAGCTGCCGAGGAACCGGACCTCGGCGCACACCCGGCGCACGCCCATCATCGCCTCGCCGACGCGCGCGTCGTCGATGTGCCCCTCCAAGTCGATGAAAAAGAAGTAGCTCCCAAGCCCGTCCCCAGTCGGCCTGGACTGGATCGTGGACAGGTTGATCCCGCGCACCGCGAACTCGGTCAGGATCTCCATCAGCGCGCCAGCATGGTCGTGGGCGAGGAACGCCGCGAGCGAGGTTCGGTCCGCACCGGTCGGCGCAGGCAGCGAGCCGGGCGGTGCGACCTCAACAAACCGGGTCACCGCGTTCGACCGGTCATGCACGTCCGCTACAAGCACGGTCAGCCCGTAACGCGCGGCCGTGGACGCTGACGCCAGCGCGGAGTCCAGTTCCCCTTCGCCGACGCGCCGTGCCGCCTCCGCATTGGACGGGCACGGCACCCACTCGCGCCCGGGAAGGTTGGCCGCCAGCCATCGCCGGCACTGCCCTTCCGCCTGCGGGTGACCGCCGACCGTCTTCACGTCGGCCAGCGTGGTGTCCTCCCGCGTGAGCAAGGCGAACTCGATGGGAAGCCGGGTCTCTGCCTGGATGAGCACGTCGCCGCCCGCGAGGTCATCGACCGTCGCGGTGACGATGCCCTCCACGGACGACTCAATCGGCACCACCGCCCGGTCGGCCGCCCCGGTCCGCACGGCCGTCAGGCTCGCGCCGATCGACGGACACGGTACGAGTTCCACGTCGGCGCTTTTCCGTGAGCGGGCCAGCGCCGTGACCGCTGCCTCGGTAAACGTTCCCTCGGGGCCAAGGTAGGCATAACGCATAGCCCCATCATGCCGTCCTCGGGGGATACGGGGGGTCGTCCCCCCGGAAGACATCGGAGTGTTGCGCGCCCGATACGATGGCGGTCTTTGCCATCGGGCGCGCAACACTGGTGGGGCGTGACGCACGGTCGCTCCGGCCGGCTGGCCCGGGGATCATCGCGGACAGGCCAGTGCCGAGCCGCGCGGTGTGCACAGCCTGCGCTTCTTCTGGCGACAGCTCCTGTTTGCCCTGCCCCGCCACGATCGGCTTCGCGTAGGTGCGCGTCTCTGAGCGCCCGTTGATGGAGCTAAGGACCACGCCGTCGCCTGTCGCGTTGAGCAGTGCAAGCGAGAACGACAGCTGCCCCGACCCCTCGTTCAGCGCGTCGTACCTGACGATCGCGAGGTCCCGGAGTGCCCGCGGATCGACTGTGCCACGCGAGCCCACCGCGCCTTCTACCAGGTCACGACATTCGCGGACGGCCTGCCGCGCCCGCCTGCTCGCGATCACCCCGACCACTACGCCAAGTACCCCGGCCACGACTCCCGCTGCAGCTACCGCCATCATCGTCACGTTCAGCACTATACATATGACGCAACGTAACGATCGAGTGCCGCACCGTAAAAATCATCCAGAACGGGTTCTTGCTCCGCCTAGAAGGCCACCCTTGTTGCGAGCGCGCGGGTGACGTCGAGGAACTGGCGGCCCCGGTGGAGTTGTGCCGCCAGGTCGCCGCCGGTGGCGCGGTGGGCCATGTCCACCTCGACTTCGACGATGCGGAAGCCCTTGCGCTTGAGGTCGATGGTCATCGCGGTCTCGACGCCGAAGCCGCGCGCGAGTGGGCGGGCCGCGTCGAAGGCGGCCCTGGTGAGGCAGCGCTGGCCGTTCAACGGCTGGGCCGGGGTCCAGCCGGTCGCGCGGCGTATCCCACCGCTGGAGAGGCGGACCACGAAGCCGTGCCCGCCGAGCTTGACCCGGCTGGCGAACGCCGCGATCGTCATGTCGGCGGCCCCGGTGGCGACTGGTTCGATCAGCGGGCCGGCGTTCGCTGCGGTCGGCCCGAGGTCAGCGTCGAGGAACAGCAGGTGACGCGGGATGTCTTGCCGGTCGCGCCGGTCGAGGGCGCGCACCGCTTCTGCGCCCGCCAGCATGGCTGCCGCCTTGCCCTGGTTCCGGCGCGCCCGCCACACCGTCGCGCCTGCGTCAAGCGCGACGCGTACTGTGCGATCCGTCGACCCGTCGCTGGCGACCACCACGGTGTCGACGTCAGGCAGCGTGTAGGCGGCCGTAACGGTCTCGCCGATCCGTTCGGCCTCGTTGTAGGCAGGAATGACGACGGCGACAGGCGGCATGCGCCCGATACTAGTTGGCGGGGAAGTCAGCCACTGTGAAGACCGTGTCGAGGCCGGTGACCGCCAGGATCTTGCGCACCGCAGGGCGCGGCGCGGCGAGTTCAAGCTCACCGCCGCGCTCGCGTGCCTGGCGCAGACACGACAAGAGCACGTTCATGCCGGTGGAGTCGCAGAAATCGACTCCTGACATGTCGACGATTACACGGGACGCCGGGGCGGCACTAGCGATAACTGCGGCGAGCTCGCTCTGTAGCCGCGGAGCGGTGTAGAGGTCGATTTCGCCGGTCGCGATCACGAGCTCGTGATCCCCCTGAGATCGACTTGAGACTTTCAGCTCCACGACGGGAACCATACCGCCCCGTACGGGCGAAACGCTAGGCATGGGACCACCTGATGTGGCTAAATTCATAACGGTTTAACTCGCAACCTGTCTTGTATCCCCACGTAACAGGCGTCTGTTGGCGTAACATACGCCCTCTCATGCCACCATCGGCTCCGGCATGACCGCAGGCTCGCGGGCGACCGGGCAGCAGATAGCGCGGGGTCCGCCGCGGCACCCGGACAGCTCCCCGCCCGGAACGCGGATCACGTCGATGCCCGCCGCCTCAAGCCGTGCGTTGGTCAGCGTGTTCCGCTCGTAGGAGACCACGGTCCCCGGGCCGAGGACGAGCAGGTTGCCAGCGTCGTCCCACTGGCCCGCCGGGCCGCCGAGCGCCGTCTGCGGCCCGGCCCGGCCTGGACCCAGGCCGGTCTCGATGACCCGCAGCCGGTCAAGACCCATGGCGCACGCGGCGGCCTCAAGGAACGGCCTCGGATGAGACAGCCGCAGCCCTTCGCCGCGCTGGGTGATCGTGCGGGCCACGAGCGAGTACGCGACCGCCGGGCGCATCACGACGACGTCGGGGCCGGCGAACGTGCACAGGGTGTCCAGGCACTCGGCAGTGGTGCCCTGGTCGGTCAGGACGGCGAGCACGGTGTGCGCCAACCCGCTGTCGAACACCCGCCTGGCCAGCCGCTCCATTCCCGCAGGCGAAGTGTGCGCCCCGATGCCGATCGCCACGACCCCGGGCGCGAGCAGCAGCACGTCGCCCCCCGCCAGCAGTTCCTGCCTCGGCTCGTACAGCCGCTTGGTCCCGGTGAACATCGGGTGGTGGTCGAACACGATCGCGGCGAGCTCTGCCTCCTGGCGGCGGCCCTGCGGGCTCGTCACGGCCACGCTGTCGCCGATCCACACGGCGGTGTCCCTGGCGAAGACCAGGTTCGGCAGCGGGTCGATGACGTAGTCCCAGGCGGCGAGCAGCCCGAAGACCGCACCGTGGCCGCTGCGGAACTCATCGCGGGCCAGGCCCATGATCAGGACCTGGGCGAGCTCTTCCGGGCTCAGCCCGGTCAGGTAGGCGCGCAGCTGGCCGCGCAGTTCATCGCCAAGCCTTGGGTTGCTGCTCACTGTCCCGATCGCCTGCGCCCGCGCCGCCGCGTACTCGAGCGCGTCCTGCAGCAGTTCGGTCAGGTACAGCACGGCAACCCCTGAGGCGCGCAGCGTGTCCGCGAACACGTCGTGCTCGGCCTGCGCGCGCTCGGCCCACGGGAGGTTCGGCAATAGCATTCCGCAGCGTTGCTGTGGAGTAACTCTTCTTAGTTCCGCTCCTGGCCTGTGCACAAGTACCGTGCGTAGCCGGCCAACTTCGCTGTCTACCCCGTAGAATTCAGACACGAATCCCCCCGGATACGTATCATTCGCGCCCGTCGGTTTGCCCGTTGCCCGCCCGATGGCAAAAACCGCCACCGTATCGGGCGGGCAAACCGACCTTGTCTCCCGGGGGGTTGACCCCCCGATTGCGCGCCCTATGGCAAAACCGCCAACGTATCGCGCGCAAACCGTCCTTATCGCCCCGGGGGCTGCATCCCGGACCCCCGCGAAGGTCGCACTATCCCCGCAAAGAGTTACCTTCTCCGTGCGACATCTCTCCCGGGGCAATTATCACCACTTCAGGACGCGCTTACGCATCGCGTGACGAGGCAATTACAAGGTTTGGCCCGGTGCCGCCCCGGCCACGCGGTCCGTTCTCGGCCTGCGTATCCACGGTGAGTGCAGCGTCGCTGCTCAGGGGCAGTGCTGCCCAGACGGTGGTCTCGGCCCCGTCCTGCCGGGAGTGCACTCCCCAGCGGAGTGACAGCCGGTCGACGATGCCTAGCCCGCGCCCGCCGAGTGCATTTGCGGCGGGTTTGTTGATCATGGGCACCGTTGGGCCGCCTCCGTCACTCACCGCGACTTCGACGCAATCGTCACTCAGTCCCCAGCACACCCTGATCAGGCTGCCAGGTAGCGGTGTAGCGTGACGCAGCGCATTACTGATAAGTTCACTAAGGACAAGGCCGGCGTCACACGCCGTAGCCTCGTAGACTCCAGCATCAGTGAGGTCGCCAATCAGCCGTCGGCGAGCCACGCCAACGCTAGAGGCTGTATACGGGAGCATCAACACGCTCGACGTACCCACCTCCATGAACACCCCGCCCCGTCCGTGGAACTGTACGAACCCGG
>Ga0310811_10007428_pt1 | contig 14035 bp, 11 predicted proteins | sample YCmetagenome_FD_207642 | JGI IMG/M metagenome (GOLD analysis project Ga0310811, IMG submission 207642) | Soil microbial communities from experimental microcosm in Duke University, North Carolina, United States - YC | ecosystem: Engineered > Artificial ecosystem > Soil microcosm > Unclassified ... | reverse complement strand
GATAACCGGCGTCATGGGGTCCTGCTCCCGGGCCGCCTGCAGAATGTCGAGCCCCGATACCTGGGGCATTCGCACGTCCGACAGGATGATGTCGTGATTTCCGCTCCGGATCTGCTCCAGTCCGGCCTTGCCGCCTTGCGCCGTGGTGACCTCGAATCCCTCGTTCCGCAGCAGAATGCGGAGCGTGTCGAGAATTCCGGACTCGTCGTCCACCACGAGCACCGAAGGCTTTTGACTCATGCTTCCTCCTCGGACGTCCACTCAGCTGGCAATAGAACCGTAAACGCGGTCCCAGCTCCCGGCTTGGAGTCTACCAGCACCAGCCCCCGATGTGCCTCCACGGCGCGCTGCACAATGGCCAGCCCAAGACCGCTCCCGCCGGGTCGGCCGGACACAAAGGGCTCGAAGACGCGCTCCCTGATCTCTTCCGGAATCCCGGGTCCGTCATCCCGTATCTCGAGCCGAACGGCATGGTCGAGGTGCCCGTGCGGGAGATTCGCGCCCCCGTCCGCTCCACCCACCGACACAGTTACGTGCACCTTGGTTCCCTTTGCCGCCTGCACGGCATTGAGCACCAGGTTCGCGATGACCCGGTGGAGCAGGTCGCCATCCCCATCCAGCACCGTGCGCGGTCCATGCACCTCCAGAACGGCATCCGCCGGACAGTCCGGATGCTCCTTTACCAGCCGCGTGACCGCGAGGGCCACGTCGCGCAAGTCCACCGGCACAAACTCCGTTGCGCGCACCCGGGAGAAATCCAGGAACTCGTTGAGCAGCCGGCTGAGTCGATCGCTCTCGCGCACGATGAGATCGGCCAGGAATCGCTCATCGTTGGTGGCGTACTTCGAGCGGGAGAGCTGCTCCACCGAGCTTCGGATCGACGCGAGCGGGTTGCGGATCTCATGAGCCAGCGAGGCGCTCAGTGCCGCCACCGCCTCCAGCCGCTCGGCCCGCAGATGGAGCTCCTGGAGCTGCTTGAGGTCCGAGATGTCGGTAAAGATCGCCGTCACGGAAGGCGTCTCCTGGCTCTCCTGCTGGAAGACGGTCGTGCTGAGCCCGATGGGAAATTGGCGGCCCTGCGCCGAGGCGACGAGACCCTCGCCACGACTGATCTTCCGGCCGGCGCGGATCCCGCTGTTGATAGCGGCCCACAGCTCGCCGGAGCGGGCCTTGAGCTGCTCGAGGACCGGCTGCCCCAAGAGTGAATGGGCTTCGAGGCGCAGCATTCGTTCAGCGGTTGGGTTGATGAAGGCCAGTCGGCCGCGGCCGTCCACCGTGAGCACGCCCGAGCGGATATTGCGAAGGATGTCGTCCGCCTCGAGCCGCACTCGCGCCAGCTCGGTCTCGAGCGACGCTTGCTCCGCCCCCGCCTCCCGCAGTCGCTGGCTCAGCACGGCAACCAGCATAAATACCACATTGAAAACCGCGAACTGGATCCACAGAGCCGTGTCGGGCCGGGCGGACTGGCCCAGCAGGATGTCGGCCAGGTACATCCCGGATGCCGCCACGGCAGTAAACACTCCGGCGCCGAGGGGCAGGAGCATCGTGTAGACGGCCACGACGAGGACATAAAGGGCCGGGAACGCCGACTTGGGCTCCCCTGCCAGATGCACCAGTGCGGTGACCAGCCCCAGGTCCACCAGTGCCTGTATCTGGAGAAAGGCGCGGCTGGGTATGACGCCGCGCACGAAGACGGCCCACGCACCATAGCCCGTGGACGTGAGCGCGAAAACCACCGCAATGCTGCTGATGAAGGAGACGTCGGGGCGTTGCGTCCACACCAGCGACGCCCCGAGCAGGGTGGCGAGCGCCAGGACGAGCCGGCCCACGAACAGCCAGGTGAGCAGCGTACGCTGGGGAGGGAGCGAAGGCCGGCCGATCCGGTGAGAATGCGTGGGGGGGATCGTCTCGACCCGCCCCGCGGCGGAAGACTCCATCGTGCCTCGGCGCCGGGTTGTCAGGGGAGGGAACGCACGGCAAGATAGCGATACGGCAGGATGGGGGAAACGGGAATGGGGCAAGTGGGACCGTCAATGGCTGCCCTTGTCGCCCACCCTCCAGTCATAGAGGACTCGGTAGAAATCGCGGTTTCGCTGAATGATTCGTACGTAGTCCCGGGTCTCGACGAACGGGATCCGCTCGGCAAACACTTCGGGATCTTCCACTCCCAGCTTGTCATCCCACCGATCCACTCGGCTAATGCCGGCGTTGTACGCGGCGAGAATGCGGGTCTGGTCAGTGTAGCGGGAGACCAGGTCCCTGAGGTGGACGGTCCCGATCGAAATGCTCACATCCGGCTGCCAGAGCAGCACCGGATCCCATTCCGAAAAGCCCAGGCCCCCGGCGACACCCCTCCCGACATCGGGCATGACCTGCATCAGCCCCCGTGCGCCCACGGAGGACGTCGCCGCCGGGTTGAACGACGACTCCTGCCGGATCAGGGCCGCCACCAGCGCGGGATCAAGGCCCTGAGCGGTGGACTCTGTTGTCAACGCGTCGCGCTGCACGACCGGATACAGCAGGCGATAGAGTCGGGTGTCGGCTGGCGCGCCGGCGGCGAGGGCCCGCCGCGCGAGTCGCATGCCCTGATAGGCGTAGCCGGCGCTTCGCAGCGCGTCGGCGGTGGCGAGCAGGCCCTCGACCGACCGATCCGCCTCTCGCACGATCCGGTCGTACTCCCAGCCGGCCTCCTCCGGCATCCCCAGTCGCGCAAGCAACTTTGCCCGACCTACCGCACTGTCCACTCTCGGTACCGGCACGAACGAGTCGGGTGCGGCCGGTGGAGTCCACGTAGGCAGACCGAGCCGGCGCTCGCTCAGGCCGGCGTAATACGAGGTCGGGTCGCGCTCCACCAGTGCGCGCCAGCGGGAGCGCGCCCGCAGCGAGTCATTGCCACGATCCCAGGCCCGGCCGGCCCAGTACCGGGCAGCACGCTCCTCGTCGCCGGCGCGGGGACTGTCGGCCAACGAGTCGAACGCGAGCCCCGCTCGAAACGCATCGTCCCGGATCAGGGTGATGAGGGCCGCGTGGAACCGGGCGCCCGGAGCGAAGCGCGACTGGGGGAACCGCTTCGCCAGGTCGACGTAGACCTTGCGGGCCTCCTCGTCCTGCTGGTCGTCGGCGGAGAGGTCCGCGAGCAGCCAAAGCGCCGGCGGGGCGGCAGCGGTGTCCCGGGGAAACCGGTGCGCGACGTTCTTGAGCTCCTTCTTGGCGGGCTCGAGCTGTCCGTCACGCAGCAGCGACCGCGCCCGTTGGTAGGCGGCGGCGCCGCCGAGCTTGTCGCGGGCCGGCACACGGGTGAACGCCTTGGCCGCCTCTGGGTACTTGCCGAGCCTGAACAGCGCGCTTGCGTAGTCGAATCGGTCTTGAGAAACGCCGAGGCCGCTCTCGAACGCTCTCTCGAACCCGGAGACCGCGCGGCCTGGGATCCCGGCCGGACCGGCCGCCCGCGCTACCGCAAGGTCTTGCTCCGACGTTAGCGGAGCGAGCGCGCTGTCGAGGAGGGCCACGGCGCCGCGAACCAGACCCGTGGGCTGGTCCGGTTCCATCATGGCCAACAGCGCCTGGCGTACCGAGTCTCTCGTCTCGGCATCGGATGCCGCCGCAAGCTGGAGTCGCAGTGCAGCGACAGGATTCCCCAACTTCTGGTAGGACGCCGCGGCGCCGAGCAGGTCACCTGCCTTCTCTCGTGCGGCGGCCTCGGTGATGCTGAGGCGCTCCAGAGTGGCCGGGAGCCGAATCGGGGCATAGCGCTGCGCCCGCTGTGTGCTATCAGCGGTAACCGACGCCGCGCGGAGTCGGAGCCAATCCCCCGCCTGCGGTGCCAGCTTGGCTGCGCTGTCGTACGCCACCACGGCACTATCTCGTTCCCCCAGCCGATCGAGCGCACGCCCCAGCACCACGAGCGCTTCGGCCCGCCGAAGCGGATCAGCCAGCTCTCGCGCCGCCGAACGCGCCTGCGCCGCAGCGGCCGAGTCCGCCCCCAACTCGACCGACGCGCGAGCCGCCAGGAGGTAGGCGGACCCTGCCATGGGTGTCCCCCTCCATGCGACGCCGGCCAGAAGCTGCTGGACCTGCGACCAACCGCCCCACCTGGTGGCTGCGTTCGCCGCCAGTAGCACTGCGTCAGGGGTTCGCCGCGCCGAATCGCGGACGATGCCTTGGAGCATCTGACTCGCCCGCCACGGCAACCCTCGGTCGAGCGCTGCCTGGGCCGCCACCAACACGGAGTCGGGCCCGGCTCGGGCGACCATATGGTCCGAATCGGGCAACAAGGTGGATTGTGCTGCGAGAGACCGCGCCGGCAGCAGCAGGGCGGCAGCGATGAGTACGCGGATCACCATTGAATTTCGCCGCGGCGATAGTGCCTCCGAAAGGGAGGACGGCGGCCTGCGACCGCGGCGGCTCCGCGATATCATTGGGAATGACCGACGAAGAGCGGGTTCGCGTCGATAAGTGGCTCTGGGCCGCGCGGTTCTTCAAGACTCGTTCGCTCGCGAGCGAGGCGGTGGCCGGCGGGAAAGTGGAGGTGAACGGGGAACGAGCCAAGCCAGCCAAGCTGGTGCGGCCGGGGGACGAGGTGCGTTTCCGGACGGGTCCCTACGAGTACGTACTGGTGGTCCAAGGGCTGGCCGAGCGGCGGGGATCCGCAACCGTCGCCGCGACGCTTTACGAAGAGCGGCCCGAGAGCCGCGCCGAGCGAGAGCGGGTGGCGGGGCAGCTACGGCTCGGCGCCGCCGCGTGGACCTACGAGGAAAAAGGCCGGCCCACCAAGCGGGACCGGCGGGCGTTGGAGCGATTCAGGCGACGCGAAGGTTAGGCGCAGGTAGCCTGCCACTGCTCTCGCCGCCAGCGCCTACATGTTCTCGACCATCGCCCTCGCGAAACCGCTGGTGGACACGAGAGTCGCGCCGGGCATGAGGCGCTCGAAGTCGTACGTAACCTTCTTCTGCGCAATGGTCCGCTCCAGCGACGTGATGATCAAGTCCGCCGCCTCGGACCAGCCCAGGTGCCGCAGCATCATCTCGCCCGACAGAATGACCGAGCCTGGATTCACCTTGTCCTGACCGGCGTATTTGGGCGCAGTACCGTGGGTGGCTTCGAAGACGGCATGCCCCGTCACGTAGTTGATGTTCGCCCCCGGAGCGATGCCGATGCCGCCCACCTGCGCGGCCAGCGCGTCCGAGATGTAGTCGCCGTTCAGGTTCATCGTGGCGATTACCCCATACTCCCTGGGCCGCGTCAGAATCTGCTGCAGAAACGCGTCCGCGATCACGTCCTTGATCACGACGCCTTTCGGCAGCCTGCACCACGGCCCGCCGTCCACCTCCGTCGCGCCGTACTCCTCCTTGGCCAGCTGATAACCCCAGTCGCGGAACCCGCCCTCGGTGAACTTCATGATGTTCCCCTTGTGGACGAGCGTGACGCTGGTATTGCCTTCCGTAATGGCGTAGTTGATGGCCGCCCGGATGAGCCGCTTGCTCCCCTCTTCCGAAACCGGCTTGATGCCGACCGCACTCGAGTCGGGAAAACGGATCGTTTGCGCGCCCATCTCCTCACGGAGAAACCGGATCAGCTTGCGAGCCTCCTCGGAGTGCGCCTTGTATTCGATGCCGGCGTAGATGTCTTCCGTATTCTCCCGGAAGATCACCATGTTGACGTCCTGCGGCGCCTTGACAGGTGACGGAACGCCCTCGAAATACCGGACGGGACGGACGCAGGCGTAGAGGTCGAGCTTCTGCCGAAGCGCGACGTTGAGCGATCGGAATCCACCGCCCACGGGTGTCGTGAGCGGACCCTTGATCGCCACCAGGTGGTGCGAGATCGCGGCCAGCGTATCGTCCGGGAGCCAGCTGTTCAGCCGGTTCTTGGCCTTCTCACCGGCGTACACCTCGAACCAGACGATCCGCCGGCCTGACCCGTAGGCCTTGGTCACGGCGCCGTCAAGGACTTGCTGCGCCGCACGCCAGATGTCGGGGCCGGTGCCGTCACCCTCGATGAACGGGATGATTGGATGGCTCGGAACCTCGAGCTTGCCGTCGCGCATCGCGATGGGGTCGCCTTCCGTTGGGGTCCGGAGCTCTTTGTACGTGGGTGCCGAAAGGATGGACATACCAGTGCCAGCGAGAGTGGTCGGTGCCTGATCGGTCTAAGTTAGCCACCCTCCTATGAACGGCAACGTACGCCCCGAGCCGGCAGCGGCAGGTATCTTCGGCGAGTACGAGCTGTGGTATACCGAGTTCGCCGAGGTGACCCGTCGGGCTCGCCGGCGGTTCGAGAGCCGCGACTGGCACGGAACCCAGGCCGATGCTGCCGAGCGGCTCGCGCTGTATCGCCTCCACGTCGAGGCAGCAGCGGACTACTTGGTCCACGTCCTGGGCGCCGGCGCCCAGGGCCGCAAGACCTGGACGCAGGTGCGTTCGCTCTACGCCGGGCTCACGGACGGCCGCGATGACGCCGAGTTGGCGGAAACATTCTTCAATTCGGTCAGCCGGCGCGTGCTGGGCACCATCGGCGCGACGTCCGATGCCGAGTTCATCGAATTTCCGGCCAGTGGCCCGTTGGCCCGCACCGGCCCGATGTTGTTCGACACGTACCGCGGGGAGGGCAGCAGCCGCGAGCTGGTCGCGAGACTGCTCGCAGCTTGCGGATGGGAAGTTCCCTATGCGAATGCGGCCCGCGACGTGGAGCTGGTGTCGCAGGTAATCGACCAGCGGCTCCGCGAGCTGGGCTGGCGCGGCAGCGCCCTCGCTATCGACGTGCTCCGCTCGCTCTTCTATCGCAACAAGGGAGCGTATCTCATCGGCCGCATCCACGGCGCCGACGAGATGATCCCGCTCGTTGTGCCGTTGCTCCATGGCAGCCGCGGGATTCAGGTGGACGCCGTCCTGCTCACCCAGGACGAGGCCAGCGTCGTCTTCGGGTTCAGCTGGTCGTACTTTTTCGTGGACGCGCCTCATCCCCGCGGCCTCATCATGTTCCTCCAGTCAATCATGCCGCACAAGCGCATCGACGAGCTCTACACCTCTATCGGGTACAACAAGCACGGCAAGACCGAGCTGTACCGTTCGCTCATGCGGCATCTCGAGCGGCCGGAAGCCAGGTTTGCGTTCGCCGAAGGCGATGAAGGGATGGTGATGTGCGTCGTCGCGCTGCCGAGCTTCAACCTGGTGTTCAAGATCATCCGGGATCGGTTTGGAGCACCCAAGAACACCACCCGGCGCGCCGTCATGGATCGGTACCACTTCGTGTTCCACCGGGATCGGGTCGGCCGGCTGGCCGACGCCCAGGAGTTCGAGAACCTGGAGTTGCGACGCCGCTGCTTCCCGGAGGACCTGCTGCGCTATCTCGAAAGCGAGGCGGGCCAGAGCGTCGAGGTGAAAGACGAGAGCGTTCTGCTGCGACACGTGTACACCGAGCGGCGAGTCGCGCCGCTGAATCTCTTTCTGCTGCAGGCCGATGCAGGCACCGCACGCGAGGCTATCCTGGACTACGGAAATGCCATCAAGGACCTTGCCGGCGCCAATATCTTCACCGGAGACATGCTGCTCAAGAACTTTGGCGTGACCAGAAATGGTCGAGTGATCTGCTACGACTACGACGAGCTGTGTCTACTCACCGACTGCACCTTTCGCCGGCTGCCGGCTCCGCGCACGCTGGAAGACGAAATGGCCGCCGAGCCGTGGTTCTACGTGGGGGAACACGACGTGTTCCCCGAGGAGTTTGGAGCCTTCCTGATCCCGGGAGATCGGCTCCGGGGCACCTTTCTCGGTGCCCACAGCGACCTACTGACACCCGATTTCTGGACGGGGGTGCAGCAGCAGCTCGCGGCCGGAGAGATCTTCGATTTCTTCCCCTACAAGCAGGCGCGGCGGCTGCATCGCGACGGAGCGAGCCAGGACTTGACCGACGCCTAGCGAGCGTGCTTGGCGGAATCTCCGAGAACCGAAAGGCTCGCGCCGGTTGGGTCGGTGTGCATTTGGACGACCTTCCGGCCCGACTCATCGCGGACCTGCAGCGACGCCCCGTGCGAGTCGGCTTCGATGTGAACCAGGCCCTTCCCTGACTTGCCACCGATGTCGATCAACGCTCCCATGGAATCGGCCCGGATGATGGCGTGCACCGCGGAGTCCGCCAGACTCTTGGCCTGGAGCCGCGTGAGGCGTGTCGTCCGCATCTGCGCGCTGTCGTAGTTCCGCCAGAAGTCGGCGTCGTCCGCCGGCACAAACATGGCCCGAACCACGCCGCCCGGCTCGAACACAACCTCACCGATCAATTTGAGGTGCTGCGCCGCGGAGTCCGCCGAGTTGATGCACTGAAACCCGTTACCCTCGGCGAGCGATGGCGGGTCAAGGAGTGTAAGACGACAATCAGGGAGCCGGGCCGCCGAGACCGAGTCATCCACGCGCACGGTGAAGCGAATCCCCGAAAAATCCCGGGGCGACTTCCGCAACACCTCGAGCCGGCGGACGTTGCCGATCTGGTTACCGCTCAGGCGGAACGGCATGCTCACGACTGGGATCCCGATCGGACGGGTTGACGCCGCCAGCGCCCGCACCTCTGCTATGCTATTACGGGTCAATGCGATAATGCCCATTCCCAGGGCGAAAACCGCCGTCGCGCCCAACGCGATCCGAAGCCAGTACCGTTGCATGGGTCACCTCTCTGTCTGGCAGATCGGGCCCGACCGGGCCGTTGCAAGAAGAAACGAGACCTGACCGGGGTTTGTTTCACTTCCTTTCCCTTGATGCTTGATTTGGAGCCGTGCCTGCCAAAGCCCGCACGATCGATCTCAACGCCGACGTCGGGGAGGGGTACGGTGCCTGGCCAGCGGCCGCCGACACAGAGCTGTTCTCGCTGATCTCCTCCGCCAGCATCGCCTGCGGATTTCATGCAGGCGACCCCACCCGAATGCGTGAAGCCGCCTCGCTCGCGGCCCGAAACCGCGTAATGGTCGGCGCGCATCCAGGGTACCCTGACCTCCTCGGCTTCGGCCGACGCGAGCTCGGAGCATCCGCGCCGGAGGTCCGGGATTACGTCACCTACCAGGTGGGCGCGATGATGGCATGCGCCGCAGCTGCAGGCACCAGAGTGCGCTACGTGAAGCCGCACGGGGCCCTCTACAACCGGGCCGCCCGGGAGCCGGCGATCGCCCGGGCCATTGCCGAAGGCGTTCGAGCCGCCGATCCCAACCTCGCGCTGCTGGGCCTCGCCGGCAGCGCGCTCCTTAGCAGTGCCGACGAAGTCGGCTTGCGGCCGGTTGCCGAGGCTTTCCTCGATCGAGGTTATCGCAAGGACGGTTCGCTCGTTCCGCGCGACGACCCGGGGGCATTGATCCACGATCCGTCGATTGCCGCGACCCGCGCGGTGAGACTGGTCATCGAACGCGTCGTCGAAACGGCGGACGGCGGGGTCATTCCGGTCGCCGCGGAGTCACTGTGTGTCCACGGCGATGGCGCACAGGCAGTCCTGGTTCTGCGAGCAGTGCGGCAGGGACTGGCGGCCGCCGGCATCTCCGTCGCCCCTTTCTCACGGTGACCTACCCGCACATCCTTCCGCTGGGCGACTCGGCGCTGCAGGTAAGCCTCGGTGCCGGGGTTGACGTCGAGTTGAGCGCTCGGGTGAGCCGGCTGGCCAACGAGGTGCGTGCGGCGGGGCTCCGGGGCTTGGGCGGGGTTGTACCCGCGTACTCAGCCCTTGCAGTCCACTTCGATCCCTGCGTAGCCGAGTCGAGCGCCCTGGCCGAGCAGCTGGCGGTGCTTGCGGCTGCGGAGCTGGCCCGACCCGCGCCCGATGGCAACAAAGCCGGCACGCTGCACGTCATCCCGGTTTGTTACGACGGACCTGATCTCGAGGCGGTTGCCCACCAGCTAGAGCTCGCCCCTACCGAAGTAGTTCAGCGTCATGCTGCGCGCACCTATCGGGTACTGTTCCTCGGGTTCGTCCCCGGGTTCGGCTATCTGGGTCCTCTGGATCCTTCCTTAGCGCTGCCGAGAAAAGCGGAGCCCCGCCTGCGGGTATCTGCAGGCGCAGTGGCGATCGCAGGCGAGCAGACCGCGATCTACCCAACGGAGACGCCCGGAGGGTGGCATCTCCTTGGACGCACCAAATCTGTTCTATTCGATCCGCGCCGCAGCCCGCCCAACCTGCTCGCTGCAGGCGACCGGGTGCGCTTCGAGCCGGTTACGTGATCACCATCGTGCGGGCCCCGCCCTTCGCGACGGTACAGGACCTCGGACGCACCGGTTACCTGGAGGCGGCCGTTCCTGCGTCAGGTGCGCTTGATCGGTTTTCCCTTGCGGTCGCCAACGTCCTTGTAGGGAACCCGCGCGGAGCGGCGGGGCTCGAGTGGGGCCTGGGTGGAGGGACGCTTCGTTTCGAGCGGTCGGCCGTGTTCGCCCTCGCGGGCGCACACACGAGGGCGACGCTGAGTAACCGAGCTATCGAGATAGGCCGTGTGGCGCAAGCCGCATCCGGTGACGTTCTCGAGGTCCACCGCTTCGATCGGGGCGCGTGGCTCTACATTGCGGTTGCGGGTGGCATCGACCTGCCCGTTGTGCTGGGTAGTCGGTCCACTTACCTGCCCGGCAACTTTGGCGGCCTCGAGGGGAGGGTCATTCGTTCCGGCGATCGGCTTCCGATCGGCGCTGCGCCGGCCCGATCCGAGAAAGCGTGTGATGCGTTTCGTCTCCAGTCGGAGGTACCCGACGATCCGGTCATCGGGATTCTGCCTGGGCCTGACCAGGATGCGTTCGAGACCGGAGACTGGGACCGATTTGTCACCTCGGAGTACAAGGTGTCCCGGGTGACGAGTCGAATGGGATACCGGCTGGAGGCGGGGGCTCCTCCGCCATCGGTCGTCCAGAACCGTCCTTCTGCCCCTGCGTGCATCGGTACCGTCCAGTTGCCGGCCGGTGGGCAGCCAATCGTGCTCCTCGCCGACGGCCCGACCGTCGGTGGCTATGCGCGCATCGGCGTAGTGGCGACGGCGGACATCGGGCGGCTCGCCCAGCGGCGCCCAGGCGATTCCGTCCGCTTTCGGCCGACCGAGCTCGAGACGGCCGTGCAAGCCCTCAAGCAGCAGACGGCATTGCTGGATCGGCTAGAACAGGGGGCATGAACGTTGCTAGACTTTGGGCCACCATGACTTCATCGCACCAACCCTTCGTCGATCTGCACAATCACCTGATTCCAGCCGTTGACGACGGCGCCAGAACTCTCGCTGAGGCGATCGAATGCTTGCGATCGCTGTCCGAGGACGGCGTGGGAACGGTTGTAGCAACGCCCCACCTCCTCCTTCCGCAACTGGCGAGCGTGACGGCGGTCGAGCGCGAGCTGAGCCGGCACCGTCGCGCGTTTGATGCCCTCCGCATGCTCGTCGAGAGCGAGCCTGGGCTACCGGACCTTGGGCTGGGGCAGGAGATCTGGGCCTCGAGCGCCGAGCTCATCGCGCCGGTGCTGGGGTGCGATGGACTGGGTCTCGCAGGTACACCCTACCTGCTCGTTGAATTCGGATTCGACCTGCAGGGTACCCACACGGACGTAATCGACCAGGTCCTTCAAGGCGGCCGCAAGATCGTGATCGCGCACGCCGAGCGCTACCGATTTCCCGAAAGGCTCGATCCGCTGGAGACGGCTGCCGCCTGGCGCGAGGCCGGTGCGCTGTTGCAGGTGAACACCGGGAGCTTTACCGGTTATTACCGCACGGCGAACCCCCAAGCCCAGGTACTTGCCTGGGATCTTCTCGAGGCCAACTTGGTCGATCTCATCGCGACCGACCATCACGGATCGCGTCGTTCGCGCGGATCGCCGCGAGAAGCGTACGAGGCACTGGCGGCGGCCGACCACGCTGCTCAAGCAGAGCGCCTGCTCAGCACGACACCGGCCGGCCTCCTTGCCGAGGCCGGCGCGCGCGCGAAGTAAGCACCGGCCCGTTCGCGGCAGGACCGGACGGAGATCAAGAGTGCGGGAGCACATCCTCGGCATCGACGACGCACCGTTTCGCAAGGGGCAGGATCGCGAGGTGCCGATCGTTGGGGTCGTGATGGAAGGTCCGGACCTGGTGGAAGCGGTGGCCGTCGGAAGCATCCCGGTGGATGGAGACGACGTGACCGGGTTGCTGAGCGCGTGGATACGAGACCTTCGCACTTTCCGCAGCATTCAGGCAATTCTGTTGGGTGGCATCACAATCGCCGGCCTGGGCGTCGTAGATCTCGATCGGCTCGCGACATCCGTGGGCCGGCCGGCGCTTGCAGTGACCCGTCGTAATCCCGCCGGCTCAGAGCTAAGGCACGCGCTCCGAGCCGCAGGGTTGACCGACCGATTGCCGCTGGTCGATCGGTCGCCCGCCGCCATCGAGGCGGCTCCCGGTTTGTACGTGGCCGCTGCCGGGTTGAGTCCGGCCGAAGCGGCGGCGCTGGTGCGACGAATGCTGGGGAAATCGCGACTGCCCGAACCGCTCCGAATCGCGCACATGGTGGCAGGGGCCCTCGCGACCGGTCAATCGCGCGGCCGAGTCTAAAGAAGAAGAGCGGGCCGCCGCAGCGACCCGCCCTTTCCTATGGATTGTAGAAGACTACTTCGCGACCGCTTCCCCCAGCTTGAGCCGCTCGATCCGATAGCTCTTCGCAGCGGGGTTATAGACGCGCAGAGTAACGACCTCGCCCGGCTTGAAGCCTGCCATTGCCGCCCGCAGTTCCTGAGGCGTGCGCACCGGTTTGCCTTCGAGCGAGACGATCACGTCGGGCCCGCCATTGTCCGGATCCGCTATCGATTCCGCGGCCGGCCCATCAGGCTGCACGTTGGTGACCACCACACCCTTCACGGCCGCCGGGACGCCGAGTTGCTCGGAGGTTTCCCGATCAAGCGGCGCCACCGAGAGGCCGAGCGCGGGCATGGCCGCGGTTCCGGGCTCGGCGCTCGAATCGTTGGAGTTATCCGCAGAGGCAAGCTCGGATTTGTCGCTGATGCGTTGCAGTGGGACGGTGTACGTCTTGTGAACCCCGCCCTTGCGGGCGACCTCGATCTTCACCGACTCACCCGGCTTCCTGAATGCGATGGCTTGCTGCAGCTGGGCGACGTACTGCACCGGCTGCCCGTCAACCGAGACGATGATGTCACCCGCCTCGAGGCCCGCGCGCTCGGCCGCATTGCCGGACGGCGAGAAGTCCTGCACCAGCACACCGCGGATCTCCGGCAGTCCGACGTATTGCGCGTCGTTGGCGGTGGCGTCCCGAACCAGGATGCCGAGCGCGACCCGGTCCACGTGGCCGCTCTTGATCAGCTGGTCCATCACCCGGCGGGCCAGGTTGATGGGGATCGCGAAGCCGTAGCCCGAGTAGAACCCGGTCTCGCTCGCAATGGCGGAGTTCACCCCAATGACTTCACCCCGCACGCCGACCAGCGGTCCCCCGGAGTTGCCGGGGTTGATGGCCGCGTCGGTCTGGATGAAGTCCTGGATGCTTCGATCGGTTCGGTTCGGCAGGTTGAGCGCCCGCCCTTTGGCGCTCACGATACCCTGGGTGACCGTGAACGTCAGATTGTCGCCAAGGGGATTGCCGACGGCGAGCACCCACTCACCCACCCTGGTAGCTTCGCTGTTCCCCAGCGTAGCCGGCGTCAGATTGTCGGCCGCGATCTTGAGTACGGCGACATCGGTTGCGGGATCGGTGCCGATGACCTTGGCCTTGAACTCGCGCCGGTCCAGCAGGCGTACGGTAACCTGCTTGGCGCCGTCCACCACGTGAGCGTTGGTGAGGATATAACCGTCACGAGACACGATGAAGCCCGAGCCCGAAGCCTGCTCCAGCCGTTGCCGTTGATTCCGTTGGTTGGGGTCGAACTGGAAGAAACGTTCGAACCCCGGGGGAAGCTGCATGCGGGGACCGTTCTCGCCGTCATCGGCGTCCGGCCTGCGCTCGGACTTGACGTACACGACGCTCGGCTTCACGTGCTCCGCCACCGACGCGAACGCCTCGCTCAGGTCGTACAGCGTGGCGGCGGCCGGGTTGTCGTTCGAGGGCTTCGTTGCGCTGGC
>Ga0310811_10007427_pt1 | contig 14035 bp, 10 predicted proteins | sample YCmetagenome_FD_207642 | JGI IMG/M metagenome (GOLD analysis project Ga0310811, IMG submission 207642) | Soil microbial communities from experimental microcosm in Duke University, North Carolina, United States - YC | ecosystem: Engineered > Artificial ecosystem > Soil microcosm > Unclassified ... | reverse complement strand
TTTTCCACGCCCGGCACTTCGACGAGGATCCGGCTGTTGCCCTCGGTAATGACCGTGATTTCCTTGGTGCCGCCCGGATCGATGCGGCGGCGAACCACGTCGCGGGCAACTCCCATCGCATCCTTTAGCGCTTGGGCCGTCCCGCTCGCGGTCGGGGTCAAGACAACGCGGGTGGAATCAACCACCGACACATCCCAGTCACGGTTGCCGGTGAGCGCGACCGGCTTGGTCAGGTTGCGCATTCGCTCGACCGCGGCGTCGACTTGCGTCGGATTGCGGACGAGGAACGACAGCTGGCCACCCGCCGTCGAGATATCGCCGATATCGATGCGGGGATCGCGCCGGAGTTCGGTCGCGACCGAATCCTCCATGCCCTGGAGCCGCTGCTTCTGCGCGTCTTGCGCGTCCGCCTCCATCAGGAGATGGCTTCCGCCGGCAAGGTCGAGCCCCCAGCTGATCTTGTAGTCAGGAAGCCACTTCGGCCAGTAGCCCGCAATCGTCGTTCGCTCGATGAGCGTGGGGATCGACAGCAGCACTCCGATCGCGATGACGATCCCGATCAGCCACACTTTCCACTTGGGAAATTCGAGCATCAGTCGTTTGCCGGATTGCTGGTCGGGCTGAGCACCTGGGTAATGGTCGATTTGACCACGCGGACCTTGACGCCCTGCGCGATCTCGACCTCGGCCTCGTCATCCGCGACCTTGGTGACGCGTCCGCGGATTCCGCCCCCCGTGATCACCTCATCGCCCTTCTTCACCGCGTTTATCGCCGCCTGGTGCTGCTTCACGCGCTGGCTCTGGGGGCGAATCCACAGAAGGTAGAAAATGAAGAAAATCGCGACGAGCGGGAAGATTTGAACGAACAAAGCGGTCGAGGTGCTCGGCTGTGCGGCGGGCGCGGCCTGGATCATGGTCATCAGGATTGGTGGGCTGGACATGAACGCGTGCGGACTTCCGTTGAAAGATGATGGTCGGGGCGACTGGATTCGAACCAGCGACCTCCACACCCCCAGTGTGATGCGCTACCAGGCTGCGCTACGCCCCGACTGGCCGGCGCATCTAGGCAGCCCCAGCTTTATAGGCAAGGTGCGGCGGGAGGCGCGATGGCTCGACGGCGGCGAAAAGCGAAAGCAGGCAAGTGGGTTGGGCGGCTGCTCACCGCGCTGCTTGCCTTGCCCGCGCTATATCTCGCCGCGGCGCTGATCGGTTCGGTTGTCCCCATCAACGGAGGCTGGGTGGAACCGGCGAACGGCACCACGGTCTATCTCGCGGATAACGGAGTCCACGTCGACATCATCATGCCGATGCAGGCGGACGGCCTCGACTGGAGACCATTGATCCCCGCCGGCGACTTTGCCGCGGCTGATCCGAACACTCGCTGGATCGCATTCGGAGCGGGCGAAAAGCGAGTCTATCTCGACACTCCGACCTGGTGGGACATCACGCCGCGGACGGTCTGGTCGGCGCTCGCCGGCGGTGAGCGGGTGATGCACGTCGAATATGTGCCGAGCCCCTATTACGCGGTGCGCCAAATCCGGCTGAGGCCCGAGGAATATCGGCGTCTGTGGGCCGCGATCCGCTCCGATTTCGCGCTGGACCAGCGTGGCCAACCGCAGCGGATCGGCCATCCGGGATACAGCCCGTCCGACGCCTTCTATCGCGCCACCGGGCATGCAAGCATGTTCCGGACCTGCAACAGCTGGGCGGCGGGCAAGCTGCGGCTCGCCGGCGTCAGGACGAGCCTGTGGCCGCCATTCGCGTCAGGGCTGGTCTGGCGGTACCGAAGAGTTGCTCAGAGAACGTAGCGGCTGAGGTCGGCGTTTCGGGCGATGCTCGCGAGCTGCTTCTCGACGAAGGCAGCGTCGACGACGAGTGTCTCGCCGCCGCGATTCTCGGCGTCGAAGCTGACGTCCTCCAGCAGCTTTTCCATCACCGTTTGGAGCCGCCGCGCGCCGATATTCTCGACCGCTTCGTTGACCTCGGCCGCGACTCGGGCGAGCGCCTCGATGCCGTCGTCGGCGAACTCGATCGTTACGCCCTCGGTGCCGAGCAGCGCCTGATATTGCTCGGTCAGGCTGGCGCGGGTCGCCGAGAGAATCCGCACGAAATCCTCCTGAGTCAGCGCCTTCAGTTCGACGCGGATTGGAAGGCGGCCCTGAAGCTCCGGCAGCAGGTCGGCGGGCTTGGCGATGTGGAACGCGCCCGATGCGATGAACAGGATATGGTCGGTCTTCAGCGGCCCGTATTTCGTCGCGACGGTCGTTCCCTCGATCAGCGGCAGCAGGTCGCGCTGGACGCCCTCGCGGCTCACGGACCCACCGCGCACGTCGCTGACCGCTATCTTGTCGATCTCATCGAGGAACACGATGCCGTTCGCTTCCGCATCGGCGAGCGCGACACGGTTGATGTCGTCGGGGTCGACGCGCTTGTCGGCTTCCTCTTCGGTGAGGCGAGCGAAGGCATCGGGCACCTTGAGCTTGCGGCGCTTGCGCGGTGCCTGGCCGCCGAGCTTGCCCATCATCGAGCGAAGGTCGAACACCTGCGCGCCCATGCCCGGGATTTCGAACGGCATCGCGGGAGCCTCGTCGACCTCGATCTCGACCTCGGCCTTATCCAGGCTGCCGTCCGAATAGCGCTGCTTGAAACTCTGTCGCGTCGCTTCGCTCGATCCCTTGCCGGTGAGCGCGTCGAGCAACCGGTCCATCGCCGCTTCCTCCGCGGCCGCCTTGACCTTGTTGCGCCGCCGGTCGCGCTCAAGCCGCACCGCCTCCTCGACGAGGTCCCGCGCGATCTGCTCGACGTCGCGGCCGACATAGCCGACCTCGGTGAACTTGGTCGCTTCGACCTTGACGAACGGCGCGTCGGCGAGCTTCGCCAGCCGCCGGCTGATCTCGGTCTTTCCGCATCCGGTCGGCCCGATCATCAGGATGTTCTTGGGCGTGACTTCATCGCGCAGCTCCGGCGCGAGCTGCTGCCTGCGCCAGCGGTTGCGAAGGGCGACCGCGACCGCCTTCTTGGCGTCGTGCTGCCCGACGATATGGTCGTCGAGCGCGGCGACGATCGCCTTGGGTGTGAGCTTGTCCTTCAGCACTTCGGCTTGCTCCCCGCCCTGGGGAAGAGTGGTGTGATAATTCATTTCACCAGGAATGTCGGGGCCGGCCTCGGGCACTTCAAGCCGTGCAGCGGAAGCTTGAGAAGAAGCGCTTGTGAGCGGCGACGATGCGGGCGATCGCCGCCGGGTCGGGCGTCGTATCCCACTGGTCGACTTCGAACGTGCCGCCGAGGATGATCCCGTCGGGCCGCGGGAACATGTAGCCGGGGCCGCCGGTGAAGGCATATTGCACTTCAGACTGCGGCTCGAGGATCGCGAGCTGGCCGCGCGCCGGGTGCAGGTCCTGGTCGTTGAACAGCTCGCGGCTCCCGAGGCCGGTGCAGTTGAACACCAGGGTTTCGGGCAGGGTGGCGATGTCTGCCGGCGTCGCGAACTTGCGGATTGCGAACTTGCCGCCGGCGATCTGGACGTCGCGGATCATCTGTCGGAGGTAGCGTCCGGTCTCGACGTACATCGTGTCGTAGCGGAGGGTGCCGGTCCACGGGAACGGGTGCTCCGCGGCGGTCAGCATACGGTCGATCGGCGGGAAGGTCGCGAGCAGCTTCGCTTCGGGGCTGTCGGTTTCGACATAGGTCGGGAGCCAGCGGATTCCGTAATCGTCGCCGACCATGATCTGGAACCGCCGCCAGCTGTAATCGAGAGCGCGAGTGAACTGGGCCATGAACTCGGGCGGCTGATAGCCATCACGGAAAACGGCGAAGGGGTGAAACTGGCCGCCGGCGATGTTCGAGGTCGTGTCCGGCGGAAGCGCGGCGGCGTAGATAGTCACCGGAAAACCCGCTTCCTGCACCAGCCGCGCGGTCGAAAGGCCCATCACGCCGGAGCCGAGCACCGCGACCGGGCCGCCGTGGCCCTGAAGCCCGATCTCGGTCGCGAGCTTCGAACTGCCCCAGCTGAGGGTAATCCCGCCGCCGCCGTGCCCGTAATTGTGGACCAAGGCCTTTTCGCCCAGCTGCTCGCGGCGGACCACAAAGCCGGGCCGGCGATAGGGGCGCAGGCCGGCGACCGTGCGGATGACTCGACTCTCGTCAACGTCGACCCGCGACAGCGGAGTGCAATCGGTGAAGCGGTGCGCACCGACGGTCGCGCAGCCGGACAGCAGCGCAGCGGAGCCGGCGGCGAAGGTTCGGCGGTCAAGCAGCACGCGGCCAGACTAGCCGCGCTTTGCGTCAGCCTTCAATCGTCTCGATGGTCAGCCGATCGTTGGTGAAGACGCACACCTCCGACGCGATCTGCATCGCCCGGCGGGCGAGGACTTCCGGGTCCTGCTCGTAATCAGCGAGCGCCCGCGCCGCCGACAGCGCATAATTGCCGCCCGAGCCGATCGCGGCGATCCCGCCTTCGGGCTCGAGCACGTCGCCGTTGCCGGTGAGGATGAGCATCTGCTCGGCGTCGGCGACGATCATCAGCGCCTCGAGGTTGCGGAGGTACTTGTCGGTGCGCCAGTCCTTGGCGAGCTCGACCGCGGCGCGCAGCAGCTGGCCGTTGTATTGCTCGAGCTTCTTTTCGAGCCGCTCGAACAAGGTGAATGCATCCGCGGTCGCGCCGGCGAATCCGCCGATGACCGTCCCGTCGCCGATCCGCCGCACCTTCTTCGCATTGGGCTTCATGACGGTGTTGCCCATGCTGACCTGTCCATCCCCGGCGATGACGGTCTTGCCGCCCTTCTTGACGCCGAGGATTGTTGTTCCGTGCCATTGTTCCATGGCGGTCAGGTGGGTTGCGGCCCTTATTGGTGCAAGTCGCGTTGCTGCTCAAACCTCTGGTCCGGAATGAACCAAGCGGCCGCGTTGGCGACATAGATGGCGACCGACAGCAAAGGCGACAGCAGGAATGCGACCGCAATTGCGGTCGCATAGGCGAGGAAGCCCGCCCACTCCTTAAGGCGCGAGCCGGTCGCGGCGCCCACGATCGAACGCTCGCCCTCCGCCGCGATCAAAGTCCTTTCAAGCAGGACATAAGAGAGAGCAGCCATCATCAGGACCCCGCCGTAGGCCGCGACCGGCCAAGCAACGAGCCCGGCCTCCCCCATCCAGCGGATTTCGAACGGCACGAGGCTCAACCAGAAGAGCAGGCAAAGGTTGGCCCACATGACCCGCCCGTCGATCTTGTGGACTCCGTCCAGCAGATGATGGTGGTTGTTCCAGAAAATCCCGACGTTGATGAACGACAGCGCGTAGATGCCGAGCAGCGGGGCCATCGTCAGGAAACCCCTCAACGTCGGCTCGTGCGGCAGGCGGATTTCCAGCACCATGATCGTGATGATGATGGCGATGACCCCGTCGGTAAACGCGTTCAAACGGTCAGGCTTCATCCGCTTCCCCCTGGATCGCCGTTAGCGGTTGTGCGACCGAGATTCCACGCCAGCGCCTCGAGCGCGCGCAGCAGTACGCATGTTCCCGCGGCCCGACGGGATCATCCTCGGCGGCACGCCTAGAAGAACCAACGCGTCACTCCGGGCATCGCTGCCTTACGAAGTAAGAGTGGATCCCTGCTTTCGCGGGGATGACGAGGACCAAGCCGCTCGTTAGACCCGAAGCATGAAGCCACGATTCCTGTTCGCGTTCACCGCTTCCGCCATTCTCTCCTCCCCCGCCGCGGCCGGGCTCAGCAGGCCCGAGCAGGTCATGGTCCAAACCGTCGATGCCGAGCAGCAGCGCACGCTCGCCATGCTGCAGCGCTGGGTCGACCAGAATAGCGGGACCATGAACAAGGCGGGTGTCGTCGCCGTTCGCGACATGATCGAACCTGAGTTCAAGGCGCTCGGGTTCATGACGCAGTGGATCGACATGGGCGCCGTTTCGCGCGCCGGTCATCTGGTCGCGCGCCACGTCGGCAGCCGCCGCGGCAAGCGCCTGCTCCTGATCGGGCACCTCGACACGGTGTTCGAACCCGATTCTCCTTTCCAGCGCTGGGTCCGCGAAGGCGACCTCGCTCGCGGTCCTGGCTCCGGCGACGACAAGGGGGGCGACGCCGTGATCGTCGCGGCGCTGCGCGCAATGAAGGCGGCGGGGACGCTCAAGAACGCCAACATCACCGTCTTCCTGACCGGCGACGAGGAGGATGCCGGGAGGCCGCTCGCGATTTCGCGCCGCGACCTCATCGCCGAGGGCAAGAAGGCCGACGCGGCGCTCGATTTCGAGGATCTCGCCGTCCACGACGGCCCAAACGGGCCTGAGGACATGGGCTCGACGGCACGGCGGAGCGCCGGCAGCTGGACCGTGACGGTCACCGGGCACGCCGCGCATTCGGCCGGTGTCGGCGCCGACGATTATGGCGCGATCTACGATCTTGCGCGGATCATCGACCAGTTCCGGCGCGAGCTTCCCGAGGACAAGCTGACCTACAATGTCGGCCTCATCGGCGGCGGCCAGACGGCGACGCTCGATGCGGGCAAGATCCGGCTCGAGGCGACGGGCAAGACCAACATCATCGCCGCGACCGCCGTTGCGCGCGGCGACCTTCGCGCGATCAGTCAGGACCAGATCGACCGAGCGGAAGCCAAGATGCGCGCGATCGTCGCCCAGCCGATGGCGGGCGCCCACGCCGAGATCAGCTTCGATCCCGACATTTACCCGCCGATGCCGCCGACCGAGGGGAACCGCGCGCTGCTTGCCCATCTCAACGGCGTGAACCGCGACATGGGCCTGCCCGAAATGGGCGAGCTCGATCCCGCCGATCGCGGCGCGGGCGACATCAGCTTCGTCGCCGCAGACGTCGACGGGCTCGCCGGGCTGGGACCGTCGAGCGACGGCTCGCACACCGCTTCGGAAGCAGTGAACATCCCGTCGATCTTCAAGCAAGCAAAGCGAGCCGCGATCCTGATGAGTCGCCTCGCGAAGCAGCATCGCTAGCTGCTGCCGAGCGCTGTTGAAGCCACTCGCGCCTGAAATTCCGTCACCCGGTGCAACCGCGATTGCCCTTCAGGGGTTAATAAGGATTCGAACCCGCGGGAGGGTAAAATTGCGGTGGTGGTGACTTCAACAAACGACGACGCCTTCCGACTGCTCGTCCAGTCCGTCGTCGATTACGCTATCTTTATGCTCGACCCGAAGGGTTTCGTGACGAGCTGGAACGCGGGCGCCGAGCGCATCAAGGGCTACACCACCGAAGAGATCGTCGGCCAGCACTTCTCCAAATTCTACACCGAAGAGGATCGCGCCAACGGCGTTCCGCAAGAAGTGCTCGAAACCGCGCGCAACGAGGGCAAATTCGAAGGCGAAGGCTGGCGAGTGCGCAAGGACGGCTCGCGCTTTTGGGCGAACGTCGTCATCGACGCGATCCGCGACAAGAAGGGCAAGGTCATCGGCTTTGCCAAGATCACTCGCGACCTCACCGAAAAGCGTCAGATCGAGGTGAAGCTCCAGGAATCACGCGAACAACTCTTCCGTTCGCAAAAGATGGAAGCGCTTGGCCAGCTGACCGGCGGCCTCGCCCATGATTTCAACAACCTGTTGACGGCCATCCTCGGCGCAGCGGACCTCGCCGGCCGCAACCTGCATAAGCCCGACAAGCTGCAGCAGATGATCGAAGGCATCCGCAGCTCGGCCCAGCGCGGGGCAAGCCTGACGCGGCAATTGCTCGCCTTCGCGCGTGCCCAGCCGCTCGAAATCAGGTCGGTCGACATGCGGCGCTTCCTCGATGAGGTCACCACGCTGATCCGCCCCTCGCTGCGCAGCAATATCGAAGTGATTATCGAAACGTCGGACCAGCTTTGGAACGCGGACGCGGATTCCGGCGCGCTCGAGCTTTCGCTGCTCAACCTGGCGTTCAACGCGCGCGATGCAATGAAGGACGGCGGGACTCTCCGGATCAGCGCGACCAATCAGCTGCTGACGGGTGAGCCAGAAGGCCTTCGCGGCGAGCACGTTGCCCTGAGCGTCACCGACAGTGGTATCGGCATGTCAGCGGACACGATGGAGCGCGTGTTCGAACCGTTCTTCACGACCAAGAGCTTCGGGGAAGGGACCGGGCTCGGCCTCAGCCAGGTGTTCGGTTTCGCCAAGCAGCTTGGGGGCACGGTCACTGTCACATCCAAGCCGGCCGAAGGCGCGAGCTTCACGATCTATCTCCCTGCGACGCGCACGTCACAGGGCAATGACGTCAAGCCGAATGGGACGCGCTCGCTGGGCCGAGTGCTGATCGTCGAGGATGACGAGCTGGTTGCCGATCTGGCCGCCGGAATGCTGAGTGAGATGGGCTTCGAAAGCACGATCACGCACAGCGCAATGGATGCGCTCGCCCGCCTCGCCGAAGGCCCGAAACCCAAGCTCGTTTTTTCCGACGTGGTGATGCCCGGCGGGATCAGCGGCATCGAGCTCGCCCAGAAGGTGCGCACGCGCTACCCGGAGCTGCCGATCTTGCTCACGACCGGGTACAGTGAGCAGGTCGCGGGAACGCACGGCTTCCCGGTGCTCCAGAAGCCCTACGAGCTGGAGTCGCTGGCGATGGCGCTCGGCAAGCTCCTCAAACAGGAAATCGCAGTCAGCTGAACGGCTTGTCGGCCCGCCATTGACAGGCCCCCGGATTGAGCGCCTCATCCCTTTTGCCGCGCCAGGTGCGGCTTTGAGGGGGACAGCAATGGCGACGACTGCTGAAGGGCGGGGAACACCCGTCCACCTTTGGATCGTTGGTATTCTCGCTCTGCTTTGGAGCGCGTTCGGCTGTTACGATTATTGGATGACCCAGACGGCGAACGCCGCCTATCTCGCCAAAATGCCCGCCGATGCGGTCGCGTACATGAACGGTCTGCCCAAGTGGACCACGGCGATGTGGGCGCTGGGCGTGTGGGGCGGCCTGCTGGGGTCGATCCTCCTGCTCATCCGCAGCCGCTATGCGGTGTGGGCGTACGCGCTGTCATTCATCGGCGCGGTCTTCGGGCTCGGCTATCAGATGTTCATGACCAAGGAGCCGGCGAGCATGACCGCCGGGGGCATGAGGGTGATCCCGTGGGTGATCATCCTCATCTGCGCATTCTTGCTATGGTATTCGTGGAACGCCGAGAAGAAGGGCGTGATTCATTGATATGACGCGGCGGCGCTAGCCGCGCCGCCCGCCGAAACGCGTCCGCTGCTGCTTCCCGAACCGCCCCTTGCGGGTGCCGGGCTTGCCTTCGGTGGAGTGGCCGGGCTGGCGCGGGGCGACGCGCTGGTCGTGCGGGATTCCGAGGTCGTCTTCCTCGAGCCGGCGGATCTCGTCGCGGAGGCGCGCGGCTTCTTCGAATTCGAGGTCGGCGGCGGCCTTGCGCATGCGATCCTCGAGATCGGCGAGGTAGGCCTTGAGATTGTGCCCCACGAGATGCGGCCGCTCCTCGTCGCCGGTGTCGACGACCACGCCGTCGCGCTGCGTCACGTCGGCGAGGAGATCGTGGATCTGCCGCTTGATGCTCTCGGGCGTGATGCCGTGCTCGGCATTATATTCGAGCTGCTTTTCGCGCCGGCGGTTGGTTTCGGCGAGCGCGCGCTCGATCGAGCCGGTGATCGTGTCGGCATAGAGGATTACCCGCCCGTCGACGTTGCGCGCGGCGCGGCCGATGGTCTGGATCAGCGAGGTCTCCGAACGGAGGAAACCTTCCTTGTCCGCATCGAGGATCGCGACGAGACCGCATTCGGGGATGTCCAAGCCCTCGCGCAGCAGGTTGATGCCGACCAGCACGTCATAGACGCCTAAGCGCAGCTCGCGGATGAGCTCGATGCGCTCCAGGGTCTCGACGTCGCTATGCATGTAGCGGACCTTGAGACCCGCCTCGTGCAGATACTCCGTCAAATCCTCGGCCATGCGCTTGGTCAGCGTGGTGACGAGCGTGCGGTAGCCCCTCTTGGCGGTCAGCTTGGCTTCGTTGACGAGGTCGTCGACCTGGTCCTCGACCGGCTTGATCTCTACCGGCGGGTCGATGAGGCCGGTGGGGCGAATGACCTGCTCGGAGAAGACTCCGCCGGTCTCGTTCATTTCCCACGGGCCGGGCGTCGCCGAGACGAAGGTCGTCTGTGGGCGCATCGCGTCCCATTCGTTGAACCTGAGCGGCCGGTTGTCGATGCAGCTCGGCAGCCGGAAGCCGTACTCGGCGAGCGTGATCTTCCGCCGGTGGTCGCCGCGCGCCATCGCGCCGATCTGCGGCACCGTCTGGTGGCTTTCGTCGACGAACAGCAGCGCGTTGTCGGGGAGGTATTCGAACAAGGTCGGCGGCGGCTCGCCGGGCAGACGGCCGGTGAGGAAGCGCGAATAATTCTCGATCCCCGCGCAGGAGCCCGTCGCCGCGATCATCTCGAGGTCGAAGTTGGTGCGCTGTTCCAGCCGTTGCGCTTCGAGCAGCCGGCCTTCGGCAGTCAGCTCCCTCAGCCGCTCGGCGAGCTCATGCTTGATCGCCTCCATCGCCTGCTTCAGCGTCGGGCCGGGCGTCACATAGTGCGAGTTCGCATAGACCTTGATGCTGTCGAGTGACGCGATGGTCTTGCCAGTCAGCGGGTCGAATTCGCTGATGTCCTCGATCTCGTCCCCGAAGAAGCTGACGCGCCACGCCATGTCCTCATAGTGGGACGGAAAGATCTCCAGGCTGTCGCCGCGCACCCGGAAGCTTCCCCGCACGAACGCCGCATCATTCCGGCGATACTGCAGCGCGACGAGCTTGCGGATGACCTCGCGCTGGTCCTCGACCCCGCCCTTCTTGAGGCTGAAGGTCATCGCCGAATAGGTCTCGACCGAGCCGATGCCGTAGAGGCAGGAGACCGACGCGACGATGATCACGTCGTCGCGTTCAAGCAGCGACCGCGTTGCCGAGTGGCGCATGCGGTCGATCGCCTCGTTCACGCTCGACTCCTTCTCGATGTAGGTGTCGGTGCGCGGGACGTAGGCCTCGGGCTGGTAGTAGTCGTAGTACGAGACGAAATATTCGACCGCATTGTCGGGGAAGAAGCTCTTGAACTCGCCGTAGAGCTGCGCGGCGAGGATCTTGTTGGGAGCGATCACCAGCGCCGGCCGCTGCAGAGTCTCGATCACCTTGGCCATAGTGAAGGTCTTGCCCGAGCCGGTGACCCCGAGCAGCACCTGGCTCTTTTCCCCATCCTCGGCCTGCTCGACCAGCTCCTTAATCGCCTGCGGCTGGTCGCCCGCGGGCTCGTACTCCGAGACGATCTTGAACGCCTTGCCGCCTTCGGCCTTGTCGGGGCGCGCGGGCTTGTGCGGCACGAAGGTCTCGGCCGTCTCGGGTTCAGCGAGCGAGGTGCGGATTTGAATCGGCATCGCGATTGATATGGGAGGCCTTGCACTGGCGGGCAATTCGCTTCAGCAGCTAATTCCGGCTTCGGAACGAACTGGCACCCATTCGAAAGGCCGGGCGTTCCTTTCACTCGTGCCAACCGACAGAAGGCGAAATCGTAAAGCTCAGATCCAGACAGCGGATCTTACATGCGACCCATTGAAAAGTAACCGCGTACGTTCATGAACTTCCGTAACATCTCCTCCTGGTGCATCCGGAATCCCGTCGCGCCGATCGTCCTGTTCGTCGGGCTGATGCTCGCGGGGATCATCTCGTTCAGCCAGATGACGGTCACGCAAAACCCGGACATCGATTTCCCGGTTGTCCTGGTCGGCGTGAGTCAGCCCGGCGCGGCACCGGCCGAGATGGAAAAGCAGGTCACGCAGCAGATCGAAGCCGCGGTTCGGGGCGTCAACGGCGTCGACGAAATCGATAGCTCGATCAGCGAAGGCTACAGCCAGACGGTCGTCCAGCTGCAAATCGGGACGCCGATCGACCGCGCGGTCAACGACGTCCGCAACGCCGTGGCTCAGGTCCGCAGCAACCTCCCCGAAGGAATCCTCGAGCCCACGGTCCAACGCATAGACACGTCGGGCAATCCGATCGTGTTCATCGCCGCGGAAACCACGGACATGACGCTCGAGCAGCTAAGCTGGTACGTCGACAATGACGTCGCGAAGAAGCTGCGCGGAATCACTGGCGTGGCCGCGGTCGCCCGCGAAGGCGGGGTCGATCGCGAGATCCGGGTGATCCTCGATCCCGCGGCGCTCCAGGCGCAGGGCCTGACCGCGGCGCAGGTCAATCAGCAACTCTTGCAATCGAACATGAACGGTGCCGGCGGCCGAGCGGAAATCGCGGGATCGGAGCAATCCGTCCGGGTACTCGGCAATGCTCCGACCGCCTACGACCTCTCGCAGACCCAGCTCTCGCTGCCAGGCGGGCGAATGGTCAAGCTCGCCGACATCGCAACCGTCAAGGATTCCTATTCCGAGCAAAGATCGCTGGCGAAGCTCGACGGGCGGCAGGTGATCAGCTTCAACGTGACTCGGGCGAAGGGTGCGTCGGACGTCTCGGTTTACGACGAGGTGTGGAAGGAGCTTCGCAAGATCGAGAAAGCCGATCCGCGGATCAAATTCTCCGAGATCAACAATTCGGTCGACTACACCAAGAACCAGTACAAATCGGCGATGGAAGGGCTGCTCGAAGGCGCGGTACTCGCCGTGCTCGTGGTGCTGCTGTTCCTTCGCGATCTTCGGGCGACGGCCATTTCGGCGCTTGCAATCCCGATGTCGGCCATCCCCGCCTTCTGGTTCATGAGCATGTTGGGGATCAACCTCAACGGCCTCTCGCTCCTCGCCATGAGCCTGGTTGCCGGCGTCCTGGTCGACGACGCAATCGTCGAGATCGAGAACATCGTCCGCCACATGCGCATGGGCAAATCGGCCTATCAGGCGGCGCTCGATGCCGCCGACGAGATCGGCCTTGCGGTGCTTGCGACCACCATGTCGATCGTCGCGGTCTTCCTGCCCGTCGCGCTCATGCCCGGCATTTCTGGTCAGTTTTTCAAGGCGTTCGGCTTCACGGTCGTGGTGGCGGTGCTGATGAGCCTGCTCGTCGCCCGCATGATCACGCCGCTGATCGCGGCCTATTTCCTGCGCAGCAAAGGCGTGCAGCCGCACGCATCCGGCCGGGCGATGGAACGGTATCTCGGGCTGCTCAGCTGGTCGCTGAACACCCGGAAAGCCCACGCCTACGCGTCGAGCCACCCGGGCAAGTGGGGAAAGATCAAGAGCATGCGCTTCGATCACCGGCTGGTCATGGTCGGAGCCGGGATCGGCGCATTGGTCCTTACCGTCGTGCTGATCGCCACGCTCCCGATGACGTTCCAGCCGTCGATCAACCTGGACACGTCCTCGGTGCAGGTCAGCCTTCCCCCCGGCACGACGCTCAAGGAAACCGAAGCCGTCATCGACCATGTGGCGGACATGGTTCGCCAGAACCCGGCCGTCGAAAGCGCATTCGAGCGGATCAACGTCGGCAGCGGCTCGGTCGAGCTCAAGCTCAAGAAGGACCGCAAGGTCACTAGCACTCAGTTCGAGCGTTCGGTTGCCCCGCAGTTCGCCGGGATTCCCGATGCCCGAGTCAATTTCGCGAGCCAGAACGGCGGCGGGCCCGGCGGCTCCTCGCGCGACATCATGCTTTATCTCGGCAGCGACGATCCGGCGAAGCTGGAGGCGACTGCGAACAAGATCGCCGAGCAGATGCAGGCCCTGCCGGAACTTCGCGCGCCGCGTGTTGCCGGCGACACCGCAACGCCGGAAATCGTGATCAGGCCGCGGTTCGACCTCGCGGCCGACCTTGGCGTCACCACGGCCGCGCTGAGCCAGACGATCCGCATCGCGACGCTCGGCGACATCGAGCAGAATAGCGCCAAATTCTCGCTGTCGGACCGCCAGATCCCGATTCAGGTCTCCTTGGCCGAGAGTGAGCGGCAGGACATCTCCACTCTCGAAAACCTGCCGGTGCCGACATCGAACGGTGGGTCGGTGCCGCTCAAGTCCGTCGCCAACATCAGTTTCGGCGCCGGTCCCGTCAGCATCCAGCGGACCGGCCAGCAGCGCCGCATCGCGATTGGAGCGGACCTCGCGCCCGGCTTCGTGTCCGGGC
>Ga0310811_10007426_pt1 | contig 14035 bp, 12 predicted proteins | sample YCmetagenome_FD_207642 | JGI IMG/M metagenome (GOLD analysis project Ga0310811, IMG submission 207642) | Soil microbial communities from experimental microcosm in Duke University, North Carolina, United States - YC | ecosystem: Engineered > Artificial ecosystem > Soil microcosm > Unclassified ... | reverse complement strand
GCCGGCTTGGCCGTCATCGCGGCGGCGCAGCGATGCCCGCGCTCGATCCGCTGGCCGCTCCGTGCGGCCGGTGCGGCGCTGGCGCTCACCGGCATTTCGGGCTGGTCGCCCGCCTATGCGGTTGCCGGAGTGTCTTCCCTCGATGGTCCGGGCGATCGGCCCGCGGAAGCGTCGCGGACCGGATGGTTCGCAGACGCGAGGAGGGGCACCGCGTGACCACGCGTGCGGCCGCTGCGCTCGATGCACTCGCGGAGGCGCGTAACCCGGATCCCTTTGCGGTGCTCGGCCCTCATCAATCCGGCAGCGGGGTCGTGATCCGAACCTATCAGCCGTCGGCCGAGTCCGTGACCGTCGTCCGCGACGGCCGGAGCGCGGCGATGTCGCGCATCCACCGGGCTGGCATTTTCGAGGCGAAGTTTCCGGACGCGCCGGAGGTCTTCGACTACAAGCTCCGCGTGCGGTATCCGGACGAACACTCGTCCGAGCTGGACGATCCCTACCGCTACGGGAGGGTCATCACCGATTACGACCTCTATCTTTTCGGCGAAGGCAAGCACACCAGGATCTACGATCGCCTCGGCGCGCACCCGATGCGGATCGGCGACGCCGACGGGACACACTTCGCCGTCTGGGCGCCGAACGTCGACCGCGCGAGTGTGGTCGGCGATTTCAACGACTGGGACGGACGCGTCCATCCGATGCGCCGGCTCGGCGACAGCGGCGTCTGGGAGATCTTCATTCCCGGTGTCGGCGAAGGAGGCCGATACAAATTCGAACTGCGCCTGCGTCACGGCGAGCTGGCGCTGAAAACCGACCCGTTCGGCTTCGCGTTCGAAGTGCCGCCGCTCTCGGCTTCGATCGTCACGAGCCTCGATTATCAATGGCGCGACGCGCAATGGATGCGCGAACGCGCCGAGGCGAACAACTGGTTCAATCGTCCCTTTGCCGCGTACGAAGTGCACCTGGGCTCGTGGTCCCGCGTCCCCGAACAAGGCGATCGTTATCTCACGTACCGGGAGCTTGCCGACAGGCTGGTTCCGTACGTGAAGGAGATGGGTTACACGCACATCGAGCTGCTGCCGGTGGCGGAGCATCCGTTCGCAGGCTCGTGGGGATACCAGGTCACCGGGTATTACGCTCCAACGAGCCGCTTCGGCGGTCCTCGCGATTTCAAGGCCTTCGTGGATGCCTGCCATCAGCACAGCATCGGCGTGATCCTCGACTGGGTCCCGGGGCATTTTCCAAAGGACCGGTTTGCGCTGGCGCAGTTCGACGGCACGAGCCTGTACGAGCACGCGGACCCGCGGCAGGGAGAGCATCGGGACTGGGGCACGCTCATCTTCAATTACGGGCGCAACGAGGTTCGGAATTTTCTGCTGGCGAACGCCCTGTTCTGGCTCGAGGAGTACCACGTCGACGGGCTGCGCGTGGATGCGGTCGCGTCGATGCTGTACCTCGACTACTCGCGCCGCGCGGGGGAGTGGGTGCCGAACCGTCACGGCGGACGCGAAAACCTCGAAGCGATCGACTTCCTCCGCGAGCTGAACGCGCTCACGCACGGTCAGCATCCCGGCTCGCTCACTGTGGCCGAGGAATCAACCGCGTTTCCGTCGGTCAGCCGCCCCGCGTACCTGGGGGGCCTCGGTTTCACCTACAAATGGAACATGGGGTGGATGAACGACATTCTCGAGTACGTTCGCCAGGACCCCGTCCACCGCAGGTATCATCAGCGCCACCTGACGTTCTCGCTGCTCTACGCGTTCAGCGAGAACTTCATCCTGCCGTTCTCGCACGACGAAGTCGTTCACGGCAAAGGGTCGATGTTCGGCAAGATCCCCGGCGACGACTGGCAGAAGGCGGCGACGCTCAGAGCGTTGTACGGATTCATGTACTCGCATCCAGGGAAAAAGCTCATGTTCATGGGCTGCGAGTTCGGGCAGGGCCGCGAGTGGAACTACGACGCGAGCCTTGACTGGCATCTGCTCTCCGATCCGCTGCACGCGGGCATCCGGCAGTTCGTCCAGGACCTCAACCACGTCTACGCTGGCCAGCCGGCGCTGTACGAGTGCGACTTCGAGCCGCACGGGTTTCAGTGGATCGACTGCAACGACAACGACAACTCCGTCGTCTCGTTCGTGCGGAGGGCCACGAACCAGGACGATTTCGTCGTGTCGGTCCTGAACTTCACACCGGTGCCGCGTGAGGGCTATGTCGTCGGCGTACCGCGTGCGGGCAGCTACGGCGAGTTGATCAACAGCGACGGAGCCGCGTACGGCGGAGGAAACGTCGGCAACGGCGGTGTCGTGTTTACCGAGGCAGCCGCGGCACACGGACAACGGCAGTCGCTCCGGCTCACGCTTCCACCGCTCGCCTGCCTGATGCTCAAGCCGGCGTCATAACCAATCAGAACACGCGCACGGACGATATCTTGTCGCCCCACGACGATCCGAGATTCGGCGTGTCGTGGTTCAGACGTCTCGACTTTCCGTGGAAGTCGTCGTTCACGTAGATCTCCACATTGCGGCCGAACAGGCGGATCGACGATATCCGGTCGTTGAATCCTGCGGGCAGCGATCTGAGCGAGTCTCCTCGTTCGACGCAGAAATACCGACCGCGGTAGTTGGAATCCTCGAAGAAGCAGGCGCCGTTGCGGGTCATCGGGCCATGTCCCCACTGCGGGAGGATGGCGCCGTAACCGCCTTGTCCACGATCGTGCTCCCGCTCGCGAGCCTGATCGCCGCCGCCGAAGACCCCCCCGCCGCCGATCCGGATCGACGAAATGGTGTCGTTCCAGCCGCGACGTTTCAGGTTGTCGGTGTCACCGCCGAACCGCGTGGATGCGCCTCGGAAATCCCGATCCCTGAACACCATGACCTCTGCGCCGCCAAACGTACGGATGGACGAGATCTTGTCTCCCATCCCATTGGGCAGCGTAGCCATCGATTCGCCCGACCCGACGCAGAAGTAACGGCCCTGAAAGTTCGAGTCTTCATAGAAGCACGCGCCTGACCGCGGCGTCGCGCCATGCCCCCATCGGATTTGTGCGGATGCCAGTCCAGCCTGCGAGAGCGACAGCGCAGCTACCGCCGAGGTGATTGCGAGCACTCGTGTCGTATTCATGGATGCCCCTTTATGCCTGAAAGCAATGAGGGCGCCAGTCGATCAGGCCTGGCTCATCTTGACGATCGCGTCCCAGTGTTCGTCCGAGACCGGCATGACGGACAGCCGCGGCATTCTGGTGAGCGGCAGGTCCGAGAAACGCCGGTCGGCCTTGATCGCCGCGAGCGTCACCGGGTTCGCGAGCTTGCGGACGGGCTCAACGTCAACCGCGTACAGCTTACCGTTTCCATCCGCGGGATCCGGATACGCCGCTCCCGCCGCGCGGCAGATCCCGACGACCGCCTTTTCGCTGCCCGTGTGGTAGAAGAAGATGCGGTCGCCCTTCTTCACGGACCTGAGGTGTTTCTGCGCCAGCGGGTTGCGGACGCCGGTCCACGATGTTTTGCCGTCGCGTGCGAGCGCGTCGAAGCTGTAGTTCGACGGCTCCTCTTTGAAGAGCCAGTTCATGGCGGATAGCGATGGTCGATGAGCGATGGTCGATAATCGATCATCCATCGTCGATCATCGAATGCCAAAAATACACCAAAAGGCCGATTGGGCGCACCTGCGGCTGACGGATCGGATCGAGCCAGGCGTCCGCGCGCTGCTGGTCGGCATCAATCCGGGAGTCCGGTCGGCACAGACCGGCCATCATTTCGCGGGGCCGTCGAACCGCTTCTGGAAGCTGCTGTTCGACTCGCGCCTCGTCTCGGAGCCGATCACGTTCGTGGACGATGCGCGGCTGCCGGAATGGGGGCTCGGGATCACGAATCTCGTCGCGCGCCCGAGCCCCGGCATCGACGATCTGCGTCTGCAGGAGTACCTCGAGGGATGGAAAACGCTCGAGCAGAAGATCGATCGTTTCCGTCCGCAGATCGTCGCGTTCGTCGGCGTCACGCTGTATCGCGCGCTGTGGCGCGTGCTGGGGCACTCGCGGGCGCCGGTGATTCGGCCGGGATTCCAATCCGCCACCGTGCACGGCGCGCGCGTGTTCGTGCTGCCGAATCCGTCGGGCCGCAACGCCAATTTCAGCTACGCAGAAATGCTGGCCGCGTTCAGTGCGCTCCGACGGGCCCTCCGCCGCGGCGCGGCCGCTTCATCAGAAGGGTCATCGGCGTCAGCACGATGAAGATCAAACCAAGCAGACGGAACAGCGTCACGAACGCAACCATCGCCGCCTGCTGATTGACCGTTCCGAAGAGCGCCGCGTACGCGCGCTGGGTGGCGGTGGTGACGTCGGCGCCCGCGGCGATGAATCCGGCGCGTGCGGACTCGAAGGCGCGCTGCGTGGCGGCCGAGTAGGCGTCCACCTGCGCGCCGAACACATTGATGTTCGCCTGCTGGTGGCGCGCGAGCATCGAACTGGTGGCCGCGATGCCGACACTGCCTCCGAGATTGCGCATCAGGTTGAAGAGGCTGGTTGCGTTGCCCATCCGCTCTTTCGGAATCGGATCCATGCTGATCGTCGTCAGCGGCACGAACAGCGCCGACATGGCAATGCCCTGGAAGAACTGCGGCCAGAAAACGTCCCAGTAACCGGCGCTCAGATTCAGGTGTCCAAGCCAGATGAGCGTGGCGCCGCCAGCCAGCAGCCCCACGGCGACCAGCTTCCGCGCGTCGATCTTGCCGATCAGCAGGCCGATCACCGGCATCCCGATGATCGATCCCATCCCGCGGGGCGCCATCGCGATGCCCGCCTGCAGCGAGGGATAGCCGAGCAGCGTCTGCAGCATGATCGGCAGGAGCACCAGGCTGCCGTACAGCACGAATCCCAGACATGTCATCAGGAACACGCCGGTGCTGTAGGTGCGCTCCTTGAACACGTGGAGGTCGACAATCGGCTCGGGTATCAGCCATTCCCGCAGGATGAACACGATCGCGCCGGCGACGGCGGTCACGATCAGCGTCGTGATGAACGGAGACGAGAACCAGTCGCGCTCCTGGCCGAGGTCGAGCGCGATCTGCAGCGATCCCACCCACAACGCGAGCAGCCCGATGCCGAGGAAGTCGATCTTCGACGACTCCTGGCGCAGGTAGTCCGGATCGAAGACGTAGAGCTGCGTCATGATGATCGACGTGATGCCGACCGGCAGGTTGATGTAGAACACCCACCGCCACGAATACGTGTCTGTGAGCCATCCGCCCAGCACGGGCCCGAGGATCGGAGCGACGACAATCCCGAGCCCCCAGAAGCCCATCGCCTTGCCGCGATCCTGCGGCGGAAACGCTTCGAGCAGCACCGCCTGCGACAGCGGCTGCATCGCTCCGCCGGTTGCACCCTGAATCAGGCGGAAGACCACCAGCGTCGCCAGATTCGGCGCGAGCCCGCACAGCAGCGATGCGAGCGTGAACCCCGATACGGATGCCATCAGCAGCCGCTTGCGCCCGAAATTGCGCGCGAGCCATCCGGTCATCGGCAGGACGATCGCGTTGGCGACGAGATAGGACGTCAGGACCCACGTCGATTCGTCCACCGTCGCCGACAGATTCCCGGCGATGTGGGGAAGCGACACGTTGACGACCGTCGTGTCGAGCACCTCCATGAACGTCGCGAACATGACGGCGATCGCGACGATCCACGGGTTTACGTGTTTGTGTTCAGACATCGTCAGACGCGCGTTCAGGGTTCATTTCACATAAACCGTTGGCGTCACCGACATGCCGGGGCGGAGCAGCTGGTTCGGGTCCTGACCCGGCTCGAACACGATTTTCACCGGCACCCGCTGCACGACCTTGACGTAGTTCCCCGTCGCGTTCTCCGGCGGCAGAAGGCTGAACTTCGCTCCGGTTGCCGCGGCGATGCTGTCGACGTGCCCCTTGAATTCCTTCCCGCCGAGTCCGTCGACTTCGACGACGGCGCGCTGGCCGGCGCGCATGTCGCGCAGCTGGGTTTCCTTGAAGTTCGCCGTCACCCAGACGTCCTGAAGCGCGACGAGCGCCAGCAGCGGCTGCCCGGCCTGGATGACCTGGCCGACTTCGACGGTTTTCCGGCTGACCACCCCGGCGGTGGGCGCCTTCACGTTCGTGTACTGCAGATTGAACTCTGCCTGCTCGAGCGCCGCCTGCGCCTGCTTCACGCGTGCGTCGGCGGCCGCCGCACGCGCCTGCGTCACCTGGAGCTGCTGCGGCGCCGTCCGGGCCGTCGCGAGACTCGCGCGCGCCTGTGCCGCGGTGGCCCGGGCCTGCGCGGCGCGTTGCTGGGCCACGGCGATTGCCGCCTGCGCGGCGATGACGTCGGACTTGGCGGCGTCGAGGTTGGCTTTCGCGGCGTCCGATGCCGCGACCGCCGCGTCGAACTGCTGCTGCGAGATTTCGTCCTTCTGCACGAGCCCTCGGAACCGCTCGACGTCGTGGGCCGCCTTGGTCGCCGTGGCCTCGCGCTCGCGCTGCCGCGCCTGGGCGGAGGCGAGATTGGCCTTCGCTGCCTCGATCTGCTGCTCGGCGCTGCCGACGCCGGCCTCCGCTTCCTCCACGCCTCCCGATGCGGTGCTCACGCCCGATCGCGTCTCGACCTGCGCGATCGGGACGCCCGTGCGCGCGGCAGCAGCCTGCGCCTCGGCGTCCGCGAGCTCGGCCCGGGCGCGGTCGACTGCCACCGAATAGTCGCGCGGATCGATCTGCACGAGGACGGCACCACCCGCCACTTTGTCGTTGTTGTCGACGGCCACTTTGATCACGGTGCCCCCGACGCGGGCCGCTATCTGCGTGATATGCCCATCGATCTGTGCATCGTCGGTCGATTCGTGACCGCGCGACATCAGCCAGATGACGGCCGCGATGACCACGAGCACGGCCACGACGGCCGCGATGATCCGCGCACGACTCATTACTGTTTTCCTCCGAGATATGACATGACTGCGGATTCCGTGACGCCGAGCGCGCGCGCGAGCGTGGCTTTTGCCAGATTGTGGGTATACAGCGCCGCAATGTAGGTGTCGGACGCGGCGGCCACCGATTCCTGCGCCTGCGTCACTTCGAGATTGCTCGCGACGCCGGCGGCGAACCGGTCGCGCGCCTGCTGCAGCTCCTCGTTCGCCAGCTCCTGGTTCGTGCGCGCGGCCAGCAGCTGTTCCTCCGCCGCCTTCACGTCGAGGAATGCGGACCGGACCTCGTACTCGACGCGGCCATGGAAATCCGACAACTCCGCCTGACGCTGGCGGAGGAGCGCGGACTGCTGGATCTGCCGTGCGTGCGTGCTGCCCGCATCGAAGAGCGGCACCTTGACGTTTGCGCTGAGCGCGTAAGTCCTCAGCGCGTCAGCAGGCGTCTGGCCGATGACGCCATAGTTCGCATCGACATGGAACGTCGGCAGCAGCGCGGCGGATGCAGCCCGAGCAGATGACTGCGCGGCCTCGAGCCGGTTCTGCGCTGCGAGGTAGTCGGGGCGTGTGGAGTACGCGCGCTCCAGCGCGGCATCGAGTGTGAGTTCCGGCGTCGGCGCGTACGGGATCGTGTCCGTGAGCGTGATCGGCTGGCCGACCGGAATCCCGATGGCCCGCGAGAGCTGCAGCAGCGACTTCTGATACGAGTTCTGGGCGGCAATCACGCGCTGGCGTTGCACCTGCAGCTGCACCTGCGATCGCACGACGTCGATGCCCGCGACGAGGCCGTTGGTTTTCAGATCCTGCGCCTGCTGGAACAGCGCCTGCGCAGTGTCGAGTTGCGCGCGGGTCGACTCGAAGCGGCTCGAGGCCGCCAGCGACTCGAGATAGGCGTTCACGGCGACGAGCACCACGAGGTCGCGCGCGTCCTTGATGCCGTACTGTGCGGCCTTGACGTCGTACTCCGCCGCGTGCGCGTCGTTCATCGCCGCCAGATCGATGACCGGCTGCGACACCGCGACGCGGGCATCGAATACGTTGAACGGCCCGACAAGCGGCGGGTTGGCTGGAAAACCGTACGCCTGGAGGTTGATGATCTGACGCGTGGCGGTCAGGTTGGCGGAGAGATTCGGGAGCAGCTCCGAGAGCGCATGCCAGCGCGCGCCGCGCGCAATCTCGGCCGTCTGCTCCTGCAGCAGCAGCCCGAGGTTGTGGTCGAGCGCACGCTGCACCGCGTCTTTCAGCGAGAGCGGCAGCGGTTGCGATGTGACGTCGCCCTTCGGCGGCACGCTGCCGAGAAACGGACTCGTCGACGGCGGCCCCGCTGCCTGTCCGCCGGTACTGACGCCCGCCTGTCCGGCAGCCGGCGCGCCGCCATAGGACGACATCTGCGCCGCCGCCGGCGCGGCGAGCAGCGCCGCCGCGACCCAGACGATCCCGATTCGGCACCTCATCTTCCGCACGATTCCTTTCGACGCGTCACATTGCCAGATTGGATCCACGTCAGCTTCGCAATCCGAGCTGGTAGACGTTCGCGAGCAGCTCCGCGGGATCCCGATACACGCGGTACGCGCCTGCGCGCGCCAGCTCTTCTTCGCCGTACCCGCCCGACAACAGTCCCACCGAGAGCATGCCGGCGCGCCGCGCCGCGAGCAGATCCCACACGGCGTCGCCGACGACGTAGCACTCCTCAGGCGGAATGCCGAGCCGCCGCTGGCATTCGAGAAACAAATCCGGCTCGGGCTTCGCGCGCTGGACATCCGAACGATCCACCACGACCGTCTGCTCCGGCAGATCGAGACCCTGGAGCGACGGACGGGCATCCTCGCGCTTGCCGGAGGTGGCGATGCCGTGCGCGATGGCCGTTTCGCGCAGGTGCCGCAGCAGGTCGACGGCGCCCGGAAGCGGCCGCCGGACGGGCAGCAGCTCGGTGTAGACGGCGCCGTGACGCTTCTGCAGCGCTTCGGCCTCCTGATCGGAGATCTCGCGGCCGGTCTCGTGAGCTGCCGCGCGCGTCAGCAGGCCGCCGCTCATGCCAATCAGCCGATGGACGCGCCAGGCAGGGATGGTGAGGCCGGCTTCGTCGAGGACGCGCTGCCACGCCAGTACGTGCGCATATACCGAATCCACGAGCGTCCCATCGAGGTCGAAGATGACAGCGCGCATCCCGTCAGGATATCGCAGGCGAGTCACGTGCGCTTGCGCCGGCATGGCCGATAATGGCCGCATGGCGAACGAAAGCGCGGTCACGCTGTTCGATGTCGACAACACGCTGCTCGACAACGATCGAGTCGTCCAGGATCTGATGCGGCACATGAGCGTGCAGCTCGGAGACGATCGGCAGCGCGAGTACTGGAACATCTTCGAGGGCCTGCGCGCGGAGCTCGGATATGCCGACTACCTCGGCGCGCTGCAACGCTATCGCGTGCAGCATCCGCGCGATTCGCAGGCGCTCCTCGTTTCGTCCTTCCTCATCAACTATCCGTTCGCGAACCGTCTCTTTCCCGCCTCCCTCGACGTCGTCGATCAGGCGCGCGCGTGGGGGACGACAGTCATCGTGTCCGATGGTGATGTCGTGTTTCAGCCGCGGAAGATCGAGCGGTCGGGGCTGTTCGAGAGCGTCGGGCGCAACGTCCTCATCTACATTCACAAGGAAGAGGAGCTGGACGACATCGAGGCGCGGTATCCGGCGGATCACTACGTGATCGTCGACGACAAGCTGTGGCTGCTGCATGCGATGAAGCGACATTGGGGCCGGCGCGCCACCACGGTGTGGCCGCGGCAGGGGCACTACGTTACCGATGCGCGCGTCGCGGTGCTTCCGCCGCCCGACGTGACGCTTTCGCGGATTGGTGATCTGTTGTCCTGGGATCTCGATCGGCTCCGGCAGGCGTCGGCTCGCTGATCCACCGCTGCGCCCAGTTGCCGATTTCGGACATGGCGCGCTCGAGCGCGCGGCCCTTCGGGGTCAGCTCGTACTCGACCCGTACCGGCGTCTCGGGCACCACGATGCGCGCGAGGATGCCTTCCGTCTCCAGCTCCCGCAGGCGCTCCGACAGCATTCGGTCGCTGATGTCGGGGATGGCGTCGCGCAGTTCGGCGTAGCGCTTCCTCCCGTCGAGGAGCAGCCGGATGACAGCGCCGGTCCAGCGGCGGCCGATGAGCTCCACCGCCTGGTGGAACCGGGCGCAGAGCGCAGGCTCTAAACCCATACGCTCCTCATTATACCGCAGTGACGAACTTGACACCATCTACTTACTAATATATAGTGACATATCTTTCGTGAGCGCCGACCAGCTCCGGCAGGCGCGGCGCACGGTTCAGGAGGGTGGGTTCCACATGACGGCAACGACTCAGACGACGACAGCAACACTCTGGAAACTCGATACGGCGCACTCGACGGTCGAGTTCGCGGTGAAGCACATGATGTTCACCACGGTGAAGGGGCGGTTCACCGATGTGACCGGCACCATCGACTTCGACGACAGCGACCCTTCGGACGGGCACGCGGAGATCTCCATCGGCGCAGCGAGCATCGATACGCGGGACGCGCAGCGCGACGCGCATCTGAAGTCAGCCGACTTCTTCGATGTGGAGAAGTACCCGACGTTGACGTTCCGCAGCACGCGGGTCGACGGGACGCTGGAGCACTTCACGCTCACCGGCGATCTCACGATCCACGGCGTGACGCATCCGATCGCGCTCGATGTCACTTTTGCGGGAAAAGGCAAAGACCCGTGGGGCGGCGAGCGGTTCGGCTACATCGCGACCGGGACGCTCAATCGCAGGGACTTCGGCCTTACGTGGAACGCGGCGCTCGAAACCGGCGGCTTCCTTGTCGGCGACGAGGTGAAAGTTACCCTGGACCTCCAGCTGATCAGGGGGTGAACGTAGTTGAACTCCCAACTCCCAACTCCCAACTCCCAATGTTGGAGTTGGGAGTTGAATTGGGAATTGGGAGTTGGGACTCGGGAACGGTCCTTGAGTGTCCGCTCGATCGCACGGAGAGTACGCGCGCTCAGTGTTTCGAGGTAGCTGGCTCGATCCCTCGCCCGCGGCCGAATCGCCGAGGAATCCGCCGTGGGTGTTTCGTCGTCTATCACCGCTTTACTGCCGCTATCGCGAGACTCCACTCGCGTCCTGTTGCCCGCCGGTGCGCGACCTGCGGTCCTCGGCTGGCGCGCCATGCGTGGCCGTGAGATTCCGCGCCGTGTTCACCAGGGCGACGTGTGAAAACGCCTGCGGATAGTTTCCGACGAGACGTCCGGCGCGGTGGTCGTACTCCTCTGAAAGCAGGCCGAGGTCGCTGACGAGTCCCGTGACGCGTTCAAACGTGCGCCGCGCATCGTCGTGGCGTCCCTGCAGGGCGTAGTTATCAGCGAGCCACAGTGTGCACGGAAGAAACGACCCCTCGCCCGGCGGAAGTCCGTCGACTTTCTCGGTGCCTTCGTGCATCGGATAGCGCAGGAGAAACCCGTCGCGCATGAGATCGCGCTCAATTGCGGCAACCGTTCCGATGATGCGCGGATCGTCCGGGGGCAGGAATCCGACGAGCGGCAACATCAGGAGGCTCGCGTCCACTTCGTCCGACCCGTAGTACTGCGTGAACGCATTACGATGGCGGTTGAATCCCCGATCGCAGACCTGCGAGTGGATGCGAACGCGGATCTCGCGCCAGCGTTCGAGGGGGCCGTCGTGGCTGAATTCCTCAGCCGTCTGGATTGCGCGGTCGAACGCCACCCACGCCATGACTTTCGAATGGGTGAAATGCCGCCGCGGCCCGCGAACTTCCCAGATTCCCTCGTCGGGTTCTTCCCAGATGTGCTCCAGGCCGTCCATCAGTACTTTCTGCAGTTCCCAGGCAGCTTTGTCGGGCTCCACGCCCGACCGGAGCGCAAGGTGCATCGCGTCCATCACCTCGCCGTAGACGTCGAGCTGACGCTGGCCTGACGCGGCGTTGCCGATGCGCACCGGCTTCGAGTGCTCGTACCCGGGAAGCCAGGGCAGCTCGAATTCGCGAAGCCGCCGTTCACCCGCCGGCCCATACATGATTTGGAGGTCGGCCGGATCTCCCGCGACCGCGCGCAGCAACCAGTTGCGCCACTTGGCCGCCTCCTCGGTATAGCCTCCGACGAGCAGCGCATAAAGCGTGAACGTGGCGTCGCGAAGCCAGCAGTACCGATAGTCCCAGTTCCTCACGCCGCCGAGCTGTTCGGGAAGCGACGTGGTCGGCGCCGCGACAATGCCGCCCGTCGGAGCGTAAGTCAGGGCTTTGAGCGTGATCAGCGAGCGCAGCACGATGTCACGCCATTCACCCTCGTACGTGCACCGATCCGCCCACTCTTCCCACCAGTCGCACGCGCCGTCGACGGCCTGCAGCGGTTCGACATACGGCGCCGACTCGTGAGACGGGTGCCACACCAGCAGGAACGGCAAACGCTCTCCCGCCTTCACCGTGAATTCGGAACGCGTGGTGAGATCGACGCCGCGCGTATGGACGGGGGACCACAACGAGAGCGCGTCCGGACCGGCAATCGCGAGGAGCACGTCATCGACCCGCCGCACCCATGGCACGACGGAACCGTAGTCGAAGCGGATCACGAGTTCCATCTGCATCCGCACTTCGCCTTCGACGCCTTCGACGATGCGCGCGAGATCGACGCTGTGGTCGCGCGGCGGCATGCAGTCCACGACACGGACCGTGCCTGTTGGCGTGCGGAATTCCGTCTCGAGCACGAGCGAGCGCCCGCGATACCGCCGTGCCGTTGCGAGGCCGCCCTCAGCCGGACCGATCAGCCATCGTCCATGTGATGGATCGCCAAGGAGCGCTGAGAAGCAGGCAGCCGAGTCGAACCGTGGCATGCACAGCCAGTCGATTGAGCCATCGCGGCCGATGAGCGCGGCGGTGTGCGTATCACCGATGAGCGCGTAGTCCTCGATCCGGAGCGCCATGCTCTTCATCCTACCAAGGGCCCGCGGCTGGGCTTGGGCGGTGCTGCTGTCGGCGCGGGTTGATTGCGATGACCGCCCGAATCCACGATCGTGACGTAGAGGCATACACCTGACATGCGATCCTCGGAGGATTGCTTCGGCGCGCTGACCCGAGCGTCGCGGTTGCTGGTGGCGTGTGACGAGCCGTGTGCCCGAGACGAGTTCGCTCGTCGCAATGGAAGCGCTGATGCTCGGCACCTCTGTGATTGCGTTTCCTTCCGGCGCGCTGCCAGACATCGTGGAACACGGTCGAACGGGGTTCATCGTCCGTGATGTTGCGGAAATGGCAGCGCGTGACGCCGCACGTGCAATAGGCCGCCGCGCCGAGGCGAATCAGAACCGGGCGCGAGGCGCACCCGCAGGGAAATCGTCGCTGATGGCGGACGGATCGATCCACACGGGGCCTTTGTGAACCGGCACGCATTCATTGGGTGGTGCCCACCGCCAGAGCGCGTCGAGCAGCTGCACCTGCGCCCGTCCGTTCTCGCGGCGCAGCTCCTTGAACGGGGTTCCGGGCGGCACCGTGTCGCCGATGCCGCAGGCTTCTGTCCGGCCCGCTGCGTCCGCAAAAATCCGCACGCCGGCGCGCGCAATCACAGGCCGGTAAAAGTCACGGTCATCGGCGATGGCGCGGAAAAAGGCGTCGACGTATGCACGCGAGAGGTCAGCCCCGCGCGGATCGACGGCGGACGCTTCGATCACGCGCGTGATGGCCTGCCGGCGGGCCAGGAAATCACGCCGGATGCGGTCCAGCCGGGCGCGATCGAACAGCGTGCGCGTGCGCTGCACCTGCGCGATGACCTCGGTGTCGATTTCGGAAGCGGTGAAATCACGGGTGAACGCGTGATCGAACCAGACGTGGCGGCCGGTGACCGGTCCGGCGAGGTCGAAGTCCTGCAGCACCGGAACCGCACCCGATGGGGTGCGCAGCACCATGAGGTTCCAGAGCTTCTTGCGCGCGTCGCACCGGTACTCGTCGTTCGGATACATCATGAGGCACCAGTCGAAGTTGCCGATCAGCGCCTCGGTAAACGCCACGCGTGCCACGTCGTCGGGGGAGAGCACCTCGCGCGCGTTGGTGAACTCCGCGGGCGTGATCTCACCCGTGCCCTCGAGCCGCTTCC
>Ga0310811_10007424_pt1 | contig 14040 bp, 11 predicted proteins | sample YCmetagenome_FD_207642 | JGI IMG/M metagenome (GOLD analysis project Ga0310811, IMG submission 207642) | Soil microbial communities from experimental microcosm in Duke University, North Carolina, United States - YC | ecosystem: Engineered > Artificial ecosystem > Soil microcosm > Unclassified ... | reverse complement strand
GTTGGGGATTTCCTCAAAACGCGCACTGCGTATCGGCCATCCGACAACAAGCTCTCCAGAAATGTAATGCTCTCCTCCGCGTGGTAACGCTCGCGCAGTGCCTCCACGGCACCAAGCTTGAGGCGAGCTTTCCGGATCGCCTCCTCTGGGGACATGCCGGAACGCATGTTTTCTTGGGCAGCGCTCGCGAGGTGCCATTCTATTTCTTCTCTGAGCCGTTCGTCGCCTCGGCGCATAATCGCTAAGTTGAGAAACCGCGTGATAAATCGCCGCAGGACTCTCATCGCAAATCCTCCGCCTTTGCATCGAGAAACCGCGCGATCATCGCCGCTGTCTGCTCCCAATCCTGCTTTTCCGCTTCAAGCAGTTTATGGCCCGCTCGCGTCAGGCGGTAAAAACGCGCCCTGCGATTGTTCTCGGATGGTCCCCAGACCGATGTAACCGCCCCTTCCTGTTCCAGCCTCAGCAGAACGGGATAGAGGGTGCCTTGGTTCAGTGAGAGCAACTCCCCACTGATCTGTTCAATCCGCCGGGCGATTCCGTATCCGTGGAGCGGTCCCAGCACATCAATAGTCTTCAAAACCATCAGGGCCAGCGTGCCCTGCATAACATCCACCTTCCGCTTCATCCCGGCTACTTTCTGTTCCGACCTCATTTGGCTTTCCAACAGGAGAATGACACAACTGTATTCGGAATGCAAATGCGGGAACGGGCGGATCCATCTTGGCGCCCACGGACAAGGGCTGCATCGCTGGAACTACACTATATTCGGTTGATCGAAACAGCAGATCAAACGATCTGGCCCGCAGAACCGGAGATCCGAACTTGCATATCCCTGAGCGCCTCTACTATTCCGATTCCTTTGTCAGGACATTTTCCGCCGCGGTTACCCAGGCACGCGAACTTTCGGGAAGTACCGAAGGTTCGATTTGGCAGGTCGCGCTGGACCGCACCGCCTTTTATCCCACGAGCGGCGGTCAGGCGTTCGATACCGGCGTTTTGCTTGATACTTCACAAGGAGGAACTGGACTCGAGATTAGCGTAGAAGAAGTGGAGGAAGATGACGACGGCGCGGTGTGGCACTTCGTGCGCCAGCCGCTCGCTGCGGGAACTCATGTGGAAGGCCGCATTGACTGGGAGCGGCGTTTCGATCACATGCAACAGCACACTGGACAACACCTGCTTTCCGCTGTGTTTCAAAATGAACTTCACGCGGCCACGGTGTCATTCCACCTGGGAGGAAGTACTTCGACAATTGACCTGGCGATCGGTTCCCTGGCACAAGCCACCCTGGAACGCGTGGAGCGAATCGCAAATGAAATCATCGCCGAAGATCGCCTGGTGACTACGCATTACGTGTCGCGGGAGGAAGCTGATTCCATGCTCGCAGCAGGCGAACTGCGCAAGCTCCCCGACCGCCAGGGCGCAATCCGCATCATCGATATCAAAGACTGCGATCGCAATACCTGCGGGGGCACCCACGTTCGCTCGACTGGCCAGATCGGCGGCCTTCTGGTGCGGGACATGGAAAAGGTGAGCCGCGGAATTCGCGTGGAGTTCGTCTGCGGTATGCGCGCCATTCGAGCGGCACGCGCCGATCTTGCCGTTCTGAAAGGGACCGCCGCCATGTTATCCATCGGGGCTCACGAACTCCCCGCATCGGTAAGCCGCCTGATTGCTGCGGAAAAGGCCGCAGCGAGGGAGCGTCACAAGCTTCGCGAGGAGTTGGCGGAATTGCAGGCTGCTACGCTGGCGGTGAACGTTCCTGTCGAGAACGACTTGCGCCTGGTCGTCCGTGAATGGAAAGACCGAGACCGCGATTTCGTAAGGTTGCTGGCCTCCCGAACTGCGGCAGCCAGTTCATTCACAGCAGTGATTTTCATCGCCAAAGAAGCCGAACCGGCCCGTGTGTTCGTTGCGCGGAGCCGGGACCTCGCTTTCGATTGCGGCCGGATATTGAAGGAAGCGCTGCTCCAACTAGGACTGCGCGGCGGCGGATCAGCAGACCTTGCACAGGGAGACGTGCCCTTCGAGCATGAGGGAGTTTTGCGTGCCTCCCTCATCAATGCCATCCGCAATAGCATTGAGAGAAGCACGCAAGCTGAATAAAGGAACGCCGGAGCCGGTGAGTTTCTTACTTCTCGATAACCCCGCACGCGACGCGATCGCCTGAGTTCCCCGATGGATCGGACATAAGATCGTCGGCCTTTGCGTGGATAACGATCGCTGTGCCTCCCTCGTGGAACAGCGAATTGGCGCCGGGGCCCAAAGTGGCTCCGTCAACCGTGAAGGAAGCCTTGCCCTTGCCTCCGGCACCAACGGTCAGATTGGCAAGATCGCCAACATGTGGATGTGGATCCTGCGTATTGTGAATGCCGTGATGGGCGCCGGTGGGATTGAAATGGCCGCCCGCAGAGGTAAACGCCGGCCCTTCGCACTTACCTACGGTGTGAATGTGAATGCCGTGTTCGCCGGGATTGAGTTGCGCGACCGTGACGGAGATCTTCACGCCGTTTGCAGTCGAAGTAATCTTGGCGGACCCAATCTTTGTGCCTTGTCCGTTCACGATTTCGGCATGGGCCGACTTGGGCGCCTGAGCCACTGTCATGGCTGGGGGAAGCATAAACAGCAGCGGGATAGTCAGAAATCTGGAGCGCATCGCATTTCCTTTCAAATCATCCTACGTCAGGTCAACGCGAATTCATTATCACACGCGGGCACGCTGGGATTGTGGGTGGGACCGTTCACATCGTGCGTCGGCTTCAAATCAGGACCTTTCGCATAAACGGTCACGTTCGGTTCCAGCCCCGGAGTCGTGGTTTTTAGAAGAGTCGACGCCACGGCCTTGAAGGTCCACTTGCTCGATGACTTGACGTTGCCGACATCTCCCATGGAGCGCGCGCAATTAGTGTTCAGGTTGAGGGGGAAGCTCCGCGAAGTCATCGGGCTCGTGAATTGAACACGGATCGAGGCGGTCCGGCACGCCTGTCGCGACTGCGGTTCCGGCGACATAGCCCGAAGACGAGAATGCACTGGCAACATTGCCACCCGCTTGCGGCAACCACGCTCAAGTGGATTTGAAGGATGTTGGGATGACGTACGGTGAGCAGTACATGAATTCCCCGCGAATGTAGATTGTGCGCCGGTTAGAACTCCAGTCGAAGAGAAAACTGCATTTCGCGCGGCGTTCCAGTACCTATAGGCCCTGTGTTCACGGTGTTCACGATCTGACCGAACGTGCTTGTGGACAGATCTGCGAGCGGAAGACCATACTGCGCGCGATTGAAAAGGTTGAAGAATTCGCCGCGAAATCGAAGTGCGGCTGATTCCGTCAGCAACACGCGCCTGCTGAGCGCGATGTCGGCCTGCCAGAGATCGGGACCGCGAACGATATTCCTTCCCGCATTGCCATAGCCCGGTCCGCTGACGAACGAAAACGCCGCCGGATTAATCCATTCGTTCCTGGTGCTACCGCCAGGTGAAATCAGAGATACGCCGGCAACACGGTTCGGGCGCTGATTGGTCGCGTATCCGGTTGCCACAGCCTTGGTAGATCGGTCCTCCGTAACGTTGACCGGAAGACCCGAGCGGGCAGTAAATACGGGCGCGATACTCCAACTGCCAAGGAGAGTCTTAACGATGCGAGTACCGGCTGGCACATTTGCCCCGAGATGCGAAAGAAATGGCAGGTCATAAACGAGATTCGCCGTAAACACGTGGCGCGCATCGAAATCACCTGATGCCCTCTCGCACACGAAACAGGCCGGGTTCTGCGGATAATCGGAGTCCCCGCCACCCGCCGCATCTTCGTCAATTTCATGCGACCATACATAGTTCGCATTGAACACCAGGCCGCGCGCGAAGGTGCGTTGAAGTGTTTCTACAAAGCTCTCATACGAACTGCTGTTGGTATTGCCCCGCCATTGTACCTGGCCAAAGTCCTTGTAGGGTCTCGTTCCTGTTTCCGGATCAATCAGGTTGACATACGACGTGGAAAGAAGATAAGTCCCCTTGCTGCCGGCATAACTTGTCGTGCTAACGAGATTGTAAGCAAGCGACTGCTGGATTGAAATTCCCCACTCCGTCACATATGAATCCTTACGCCTCCTATCGTCATCCCGGGCAGACACCGTGCCAGGGCCGTTCAGAAAGGGAATAATGGGGAATGTGAGGTTCGGAGTCGTTTTGACGCTAAGGGAATACTGGCCGACTTCATTGTTGATAGGCAGATTCTGATCATCGAGTTGGCCGTCACCGTGATACAAGCCGAAGCCAGTGCGAATAAGGGTACGGTCGCGCAATGACGCGGGCGCCCAGGTGAATGAAATGCGCGGATCAATGTCCAGTATATTGGGGTGCCCAAAGCTGGATCCGACGCCGCAAAATCCCTGCGCTCCGCATGTGGCAAAATCGAACGGAACCGCGCGGCCCCGAACCTCATGAAATAGACCAAAGAAGGAGTAGCGCAAGCCCAGATTGAGCGTCACATTGGGCCGGAACTTCCATTCATCTTCGGCGTAACTGTATACGTGCGCCTTGCGCAGTCCGTTGACCGGCAAGGCCAATGCATAACTGGCCGAACTCACAGAGTTAGAAGCAAAGCTGTTCAACGACGAGAAGCCGACGCTGCCGTTCGAGGTATTCCCCTGGTTCAATTGGATCCGCCGCACTTCCACACCGGTCTTGATGGTGTGATCGCCGCGCACGATCGTGACATTGTCGATCCAGGAAAAGGAATTTCCCACACCCAGCTTGAATTGATTGCTGCTCAGCGTCGTCAAGCCCGACACTGCGACAGCAACCGGCAAATCCAGGACGCTCTGGTTGGTCGTGTAGACGTTGCCCCGGTTGAACCCAAATTTCGCTTCGTTGATCAGCCGCGACGAGAAAACGTGCAGGTAATCGAGTTCGCCATTCACGGGGCGCGAGGTTATCATCTGCTTGTCGTTGAGGTAGGTGCCGCCGCCAGCCATAGGCGCTTGGTATTTCGCCGCGTCGAGCCCAAAACGAAGGTATGCCGTATCGATGTTTGAGAAGCGGTGGTCGAGGCGAATCATGGCGGAGTTCTCGTCATCGATCTGGTGGCCTAACTGGATCGATTCCATGATATCCGCGTTATCCGCTACGGCCAGCGAACCGTGCGGATAGGCATTCAGAACTGGAACAAGCGCGGGACTTCTAGCGGCTACCGTGGCACGGAAGGCATCGCTGGGCACAAAACCTGGCAATGTTTGTCCCAGATTCTGGCGCAGGCCTTCGTAGTTGATGAAGAAGAAACTATGGTCGCGAACCAGCGCGCCACCAAGGCTTCCTCCAAACTGGTTGAGCCTAAAAGCGGGCTTGGTTGGATTCAGCTTGTCAATTGGCTCCCGGGCGTCGAAGACATCATTCCGCAGAAATTCAAATACGCTCCAATGCAATTGGTTCGAACCCGACCTGGACGCGACTGCGATCTGCCCACCGGGAGTGCTGCCGTTCTCCGCCGTGAAAATCATCGTGTCGACGCGAAACTCTTGAATCGCATCTAGCGGAATCGCAAGCCTCACGAAGGGCTGCTGCGCCTGGTTTACGATATTGGTCGCGTCGATGCCGTCCCATGTGAAATTGTTGTCATCCAGGCCGCGTCCCGCAAAGCGGATGCTACGCTGATTGCTGCCGCCCGAGTCCACGGCGCCTGGAACCAGAGCCGTGAGTGTCGACCAGTTACGGCCGTTCAGGGGGAGTTCCTTCACCTGCCGCGGATCGGAATTCGCCGCCATCGCCGCGGAGTTTTTGTCCACCACCGATTCCGTCGCCGAAACCTTAACCTGTTCCGTTCCGCCCGTCACTGCCATTTGGATATCGAGCGTACGCGTGTGCCCTACCGTTTCTTCTACGCGCTCGAATACCTGCTTCTGAAAGCCTGCCGCAGTTGATGCCACACGGTAAAGCCCGATCGGCAAGTCGGGAACGGTATAGGTACCGTCATGCGCGGACACAGCCTCCCGTTGAAGCCCCGTGGTCTCCTGGAGCGCCGTTATGCGAGCGCCGGCGAGCGGCCTGCCCGTGGCATCCTTCACGGTCCCGTTCAGGGAACCTCGGTTTGCCTGGCCTAATGAAGCAGGACCGGCGGTCACCAGCAGGGCAAACAGCGACAGTTGCGCAATTCTATACGTTCCACGCATGCGAAGAGTTTAGGTTTGCTCGGAATTTTGATGTGTGAGCAGGCGTTAAAAGATCAGGACCCGTCCGCTTTCTTCGATCGAAGCGCTGCAATCATGATCGCACATCTAAAGCTTCGAGCCTCGATCCATTACCGTAGACGCGCATCTTGAGGGGGTGATTAATGATGAGTAAATATCAGGATCCTTTCGATTGATAGGCGCCGCGCAGGGTCTAACGGAAATGCGATCGCGGTAACGCATCCGCCAAGCCGATCGTCTGCTCCAACTTGGCCTTCAGTCGAACGGCAGGCACCCGGGTCGATGGTGCACAATGGCTGGATGCGCTACTTCAAGGCGACCGTCGCGTTCCTCTCCGTCATCTCGGGTTCTTTACTCCTGGTGGGCCAGACCATTCCCCCCGCTCGCGATCCTCACACCCCCGGGTACGTCAAAGCCAAGATCCTGCCCGATGGTTCCCTCCCGCCCTCCGGAATGGACGGCAACTTCATTATCGGTCCGACCCATATGCCCGCTGAAGAAATGGCCGCACCCGATGAGTTGCGCAATGGCACTGTCGTCGAGTTCACTATGGACTCCAAAGAATCCAAGTTCTACCCTGGAATCGCGAGAGAGAAGGGCACTTTCGGCACCCCCGACCCAACCGACCCTGCGAAGCTGGTCGTTACCACCAGTCACCCCGCGCCGTATACACGTAAAGTCGCCGTCTACGTGCCCAGAGCCTACACCTCTGGCCAACCCGCACCGTTCATCGTGGGAGCCGACGGGCCGGACCGTCTTCTCTTTAAGGCCATCGACAGTTTGATTCCCGAACACAAGATTCCCGCCATCGTGGCTATCTCCATCTCCAACGGAACCGGCGATGCGCAAGGCAGCGAACGTGGGCTGGAGTACGATACGATGTCCGGCCGTTACGCGGAATTTGTTGAGCACGAAGTTTTGCCCCGCGTGGAAGCCGAAGCGCACGTCAAGCTCTCGCACGATCCCGAAGCGCGTGCCGCGACCGGGGGCAGTTCGGGCGCCGCTTGCGCACTTATCATGGCCTGGTATCATCCCGAGTGGTACCACCGGGTTCTTTCCTACTCCGGCACCTTCATCAACCAGCAATGGCCATACAACCCCGGCGCTCCGCATGGCGCCTGGGAGTTCCACGAACATCTCATCCCCAAATCACCCCACAAGCCAATTCGGATCTGGATGGAAGTGGGCGACCGCGATCTCCTAAACCCCAACGCCATGCGCGACAACATGCACGACTGGGTTCTGGCCAATGAGAATACGGCTCGCGTTCTCGCCGCCAGGAAGTATCACTACCAGTTTGTGTTCGCGGAAAATGCCCGCCACGTCGATCATGCGGTCAGGCTCCAGACCCTTCCTGAAGCACTTGAGTATCTTTGGCACGACTACAAACATCGGCCATAACCGTGCAGCCTATACTGGTCGAATGAAGTTCCCCGGAGAAGAACTTGTCGCCGTGATCGTGGCGGTTTCGTTTGCCTCCGGGCTGAACGTGTATGCCACCGTCGCCACGCTCGGCATCCTGGCGCACGTGCACGTCCTGGCGCTTCCTCCGCAGCTGGAGTTGCTGTCCACGTGGCCGGTAATGGTCGCCAGTGGAATGCTTTTCGCCCTGGAGTTCTTTGCGGACAAGATTCCCGCCTTCGACCTCGTCTGGAACGTGTTCCACACATTTATTCGCGTCCCCGTATCGGCACTCATGGCATATGGAGCGGCCGCATCCCTTTCGCCTGGCGAGAAACTCGTAGCCGCGCTTGCGGGCGGCATCATCGCCTTCATCGCCCATGGTGGCAAGACAGCCGTTCGCGCCGCCGTCACTCCATCTCCTGAACCGTTCTCCAACGTCTTCCTGAGTCTTGCAGAAGATGTCTTGGCCATCATACTGACGTGGCTGGCAAGCATGCACCCTTTCATTGCGGGCACAATCGCCACCGTGCTCATCCTCACCACAATACTGCTCGCCCGCTGGGTGTGGCGCGCCCTGGCATCGCTATTTCGCTCCGCCACGCAGTCCGCGGGCACCGCGGCACATTGACCGTAGTCCGTTTGCGCCGAAACGCCTGAGCCGCTCCACTCCAAACTGGATTCAAGCGGCGGCGGGGTTGCCCATCGCGAGCGCCGCCAAGCCATAATGGCTGGTCTTGAAGGCTGCATGGAGCAGATTACTTGTGTATGCCGCTATATGGTCAATGTGCGGCCCCGACCGAGCGACAAATCGCCGTTACCCGCGGCCGGATGTCCATCAATTCAATCTGTTCCGTTCCCACTTCAAGCGAAAAACATTGCTTCACAACCGAAAGGGAAAGGATTACCTTGCATTGATGGCGAAATTCCGTGATCATCCCATTCACGCCATCGAAGATCCCGCCGCGCACTCGCACCATTGCCCCGATCTCGAGCCATGGATGCGGCCGCAGCAGATATCCATGGAGAAGTCCCTGGCGGATTCTCTCCATCTCTTCGGAACTCACCGTGTGGTGTCCTGTTCCACCCAACACATGCAGAACCCCGGGGATGGAAACGATTGAGAGTCGCTGCTTCGGTGCAAAACGGATAAACACGTACCCGGCGAAGAGCGGCCGCTCCAATTCGACTGTGCGATCCGTCCACCGGGACCGTTCTGTATAAAGAGGAAGATAGTATTCAACCGAGCGGGCGTTCAGATGCTGGACGACGCGCTTCTCATGGTTGGCAGTAACGTGCAGTACCTGCCAGGGGGTATCTTGCATGTTTCACCCTAGAAAGGTCCGGCGTTCGAAAACAACCGATCACAGCCCGGGGGAATGGAGAGAAGTGAACATCGTTCAACGAGTAACCGGTGATGTTAAGCTACGAGCTATCTTAACGAGAGAGTTTTTGGATGGACGGTGACACATATCACATGACACACCTCATTCGTATTGGTGCACTACGTCTCCTTTTAATTGGTTCGATCTTCCTCTCCACCGCCGCAATCACTCAGGTGGCGCGCGCGCAGGCGATCCGCGAAGTTGATGAGCACTCGGCTGGCGACATGCCCGCCGATCCCGGCCGGCTTGCACAAAACCTCACGGGCAAGTTGACTCATTCCGCAGTGAAGGCGGCAATGCGCAAAGTGGCCGACTGGCAACTGGCGCGGGTATCAGATGAAGTGAGCCAGGACTGGACGTTCGCGACCCTTTACTTCGGTTTGCTCGAAGCCTCGAGCACCCTTCACGATTCCAAATATAGGAACTACGTCAAACAAGTCGGCGAGCACTATCACTGGACCCTCGGCCGGCGGAAGGCGCATGCCGACGACCAAGCCATCGGTCAATCCTATTTGTGGCTCTACAGCCACAAGCCCGATCCCCAACTGATTTCACCTCTGCGCCAGCAATTCGATGAAGTCATGCAGGAACCGGACGATCCGCAGAAGCCAGTATGGTGGTGGTGCGATGCGCTGTTCATGGCGCCCCCGGTATGGACTCATCTTGCCTCCGTCACTCGCGACGACAAGTACCGCGCCTATATGGACCGCGAGTGGCACATCACTTCCAACCTGCTTTGGGATCCGGAGGAACACCTCTTCTTCCGCGATAAGTCCTACCTGGATAAGCGTGAGAAGAACGGCAAAAAGATCTTCTGGTCGCGCGGAAATGGATGGGTGATGGGCGGTCTTGTCCAGGTCCTCACCTATTTACCTCCAAATGATCCTCGCCGTCCGTTTTATATCGAGAAGTTCCGCCAAATGTCCGAAAGGATCCGCCCACTTCAGAGCGATGACGGCCTGTGGCGTCCGGGATTGCTCGACCCCTCCGACTATCCGCATGCCGAAGTCTCTGGCTCCTCGTTCTTTGTGTATGCCCTGGCATGGGGTGTACATCACGGATTCCTCGACAAGGAGCAATACCGGCCCGTGGTTGAGCGTGGCTGGAGCGGCCTGGTTAAACATATCTACGCGGATGGCCGCCTGGGCAGTATCCAGCCGATCGGCGCAGCCCCCGGCGCATATACGCCTGGTTCCAGTTACGTCTTTGGTGTGGGCGCATTCCTGTTAGCTGGCTCAGAAGTGAATCAGATCAGCCGTTAGCACGGCTCGGCGATGATCACAACCCAACGCTGGCAAGTGGCTCTGCGTGAGAAAGCAGCTGCTTGCCACGCGCTTGCGAGTCAGTCGGCGTTAAGGCCGGTCCAGCACTCCTGCTCATGGAATGACAATGATTTTCCGCCGGGCCCAGCGCTCTCTGCAATCCAATATGCTTCTTGCATTTGCTCCGGCTCTATCGTCCGTTCTTTTGGGGTTTTGTTTTCACTCATCGTCAACAACCTTGGAGGTTCTCAGGGGGCGATCGAGACGGCCCGTGCATTTTGACTGTGATGCCGATTCAGTCTACGGGGAAAGCTGGCAAATCGTTTCTTGCAATCGCGGACGGTTTCTTGCCGCGCTTTCGCGGGCGAAGGTTGATAGACTTTGATAGACCATGAACAATGCACAAATGCAGAAGCTGATTGAAAAGTATTTCTCCGCCGGTGCGGCCGCCGTAGGCGATCCCTCTGCGATGGACGCTTTCATCGAGTTCCGCGGCGCACTGGAGCGAGGAGAGTTGCGGTCGGCCTCACCCGATCCCACCGCCCCTTACGGCTGGCGCGTGAATGTCTGGGTCAAGCAGGGCATCCTGCTCGGCTTCCGGCTCGGGGTGCTTGCTGACGCTTCCAGCGCCGGTTTCTCTTTCGTGGATAAGAACACCTACCCCGTTCGCCGCTTCAGCCCCAGCGATGGAATCCGCTTGGTCCCGGGAGGTTCCTCCGTGCGCACCGGAGCATACATCGCTCCCGGAGTGGTCTGCATGCCACCCATGTATATCAACGCTGGCGCCTGGGTTGATGAAGGCACAATGGTCGACTCGCATGCCCTGGTTGGCTCGTGCGCGCAGATTGGGAAACGGGTACACCTCAGCGCGGCAGCCCAGATTGGCGGTGTCCTCGAACCTGTTAACGCAAACCCGGTCATCATTGAAGACGACGTTCTCGTCGGCGGCAATTGCGGCGTGTATGAAGGCACCATCGTGCGCACCGGGGCCGTCCTCGCTGCCGGAACAATCCTTACCCGAGGAACACCGGTATTTGACGTGATCGAAGGCGAGATTCTGCGCGCCACCGAAGATGCGCCGCTCATCATCCCAGCCAATGCGGTTATCGTTCCTGGATCGCGCGCGGTGAACAAGACGAAACTCCACCCCGGCGCTCAGTCATGGGAACTCAGCCTTTACGCCCCCATCATCGTGAAATATCGTGACAACAAGACTAGCCTCAGCACGGCCCTCGAGGACCTGCTTCGCTGAAGCCTATCCGCGGCACTCGGCCACGTAACCCAAACGTGGTACAGCCAGGTCCCCACGTGACTGTTAAAACTTTACCTATATTCCTCCTATATCACGGAACTGCATGCTTGCATGTGGCCGAAATGCGAACGCGGCTGGTGGGTAACAAATTCAAGACTTGAAAGTTGTAGTTGTGCTTCGCAGGACCAAAAACCCCTGCTGATACGTACCCGCCTTCAGTCGCGAAATGGACAGTACGTCGAAGATCTAGAACCCTGACGAGCCAAGAGGTAATTAACCCTATTTATGAATCAAGCCGGACAGCCCTTGTGGCAAGCACTTGGAGTTTTATTCAAAGCGCATCCCTGGCACGGGGTGTCCCCCGGCGATCACGTACCGGACGTGGTCCAATGCTTTGTTGAAGTTGTTCCTTCCGACACTCTGAAGTACGAGATTGAAAAAGTCTCCGGATATCTCAAGGTCGATCGCCCGCAGAAATACTCCAATATTTGTCCCGCCCTGTATGGGTTCATCCCGCAAACATATTGTGGGGAGAGTACCGCGGCGTTCTCATCGGAAAAAACGGGACGAACTCTGGACGGAGATGGCGATCCGCTGGACATCTGCATCCTCACCGACCGCCCCGTTCAACATGGCAACGTTCTCGTGGATTGCATCCCCATCGGCGGACTTCGCATGCTCGATCAAAATGAGGCCGACGACAAGATCATTGGCGTCCTGAAGCAGGATGCCACATATGGCTCCTGGACGGACATCACCGACGTTCCGGCCGCCATGCTCAATCGCCTGCGTCACTACTTCCTTACCTACAAGCAGGCTCCCGGATCCTCAACGGGTGGTTGTGAAATCGCCCACACCTACGGACGCGAAGAAGCTCACGAAGTGATCCGCCGTAGCCTGAAGGACTACCAGACACGGTTCGGCGACATCGAACAAATCCTCGAGGCCGCCCTGAGCATTATGAAATAGACTGGATCGTTGCGTCGCTTCCTGGGCGATCGGAGGGTTTTGATCCGGTCGTTCGCGGCTCAGGCCCGCGACAATTAAAAACGAGCGCACAGGTAAGAAAATACAATGCGGACCCATTCGTTCGATCGTTCAGCCGATGGGCCTGGAATGGTTGAGATTTGCCCATGAATTCTCAAAGCAGCATTGCTCTTCCCATTGCACCGTCAACTTCGAATGAGTGGACGGTTTCGATCCAGCAGACGCTTCGCAATCTTTTTGCCAAAAAACCATCGAATGCCACTCCCGACGAGTTGTTCCGCGCCACGTCGGCCGCGTTGCGTCCGCGAGTCGTAGACGCGCTTCTGCAAACCGAAGCGCGGTTCCGCGCCGCCAATGCGAAGTCCGTTTACTACCTCTCCATGGAGTTTTTGCTCGGGCGTTCCTTGCGCAACAACCTTGAAGCCCTGGGGCTCTATGGACCCGTCGAGGGCGCGTTAGGGGAATTGGGCGTGCGGCTCTCCGATGTGCTCGAGATTGAGCCTGATGCCGCATTGGGCAACGGCGGTCTCGGCCGCCTCGCAGCATGCTTCCTTGACTCCCTGGCATCTCTGCACATGCCCGGATACGGCTATGGCATCAACTACGAGTTCGGACTGTTTCGCCAGGAATTCGATGACGGCCATCAAAAAGAGAGGCCTGACTATTGGGCGAGCGAGCATTCGCCGTGGCTCATCGAGCATCTTGACCAGGCCCTCGTGATCCCGATTTACGGTCGCATCGAGCATGGCATTGACCGGAACGGCAACTACAACCCGATGTGGATGGATTGGAAGGTTCTGATCGGTGTTCCGCACGACTTCCCCATCATCGGGCAGGACGCCCGCACAGTAAATGCATTGCGTCTGTTCTCTGCCCGGGCATCCGACGAGTTCGATATCCAGATTTTTAATGCCGGCGATTATCTGAATGCGGTTGAGCAGAAGATTCACTCCGAGACCGTCAGCAAGGTCCTGTATCCCTCGGATGCGGCCGATTCCGGCCGTTACCTCCGCTTCACCCAGGAGTACTTCCTCGTTGCCTGCGCCGTGCGCGATATTTTCCGGCGCTTCATGTCGCGTTATGCCGATCCACGCGACTTCGCGCATCATGCCGCGATCCAGATGAACGATACCCATCCGGCCCTCACGATTCTTGAATTGATGCGCACCCTAGTCGACGAGCACGAGATCGCCTGGGAGGAAGCTTGGGAAATTACCCAGGCCGCCTGCGGGTATACGAACCACACCCTGATGCCTGAGGCCCTCGAACGGTGGCCGGTGAAGATGTTCGAGCGCGTGCTACCCCGCCACCTGCAGATCCTCTACGAGATCAACCATCGTTTTCTCAAGCAGGTCCAAGCACGGTGGACCGGTGATCGCGCGCGTGAACGGCGCATGTCGCTTATCGAAGAGTCTTCTCCGCAAATGGTACGCATGGCGAACCTGGCGATTGTGGGCAGTCACGCCATCAATGGTGTCGCCCAGCTTCACTCCGAACTCGTGCGCACCCAGTTGGTTCCCGATTTCAATGAATTATTCCCGGCGCGGTTCAGCAATAAAACCAACGGAGTT
>Ga0310811_10007423_pt1 | contig 14040 bp, 14 predicted proteins | sample YCmetagenome_FD_207642 | JGI IMG/M metagenome (GOLD analysis project Ga0310811, IMG submission 207642) | Soil microbial communities from experimental microcosm in Duke University, North Carolina, United States - YC | ecosystem: Engineered > Artificial ecosystem > Soil microcosm > Unclassified ... | reverse complement strand
GCTCGCACTCGTCGAGCACGGGCTCGCGGACGCGTCATTGCTTGACAGTTATGAGGCAGAACGGCACCCGGTCGGCGTTGCACTCCTCAAGACGACCGACCGGCTGTTCTCGGTGTTCGGCGGGCAGAACCCGGTGGCGCGGCTGGCCCGCGGCCGGGTGGCACCGGTGCTGGCGAGCCGCCTGCTGACCCGGTCGTGGGTGCGCCGCCGGTTCATCGGCCTGTTGGCGCAACTGCGCATTCACTATCCGGACAGCCCGCTTTCCGCCGAGGACGGTTCGGGCTGGCGTAATGCACCGGCGCCGGGCGACCGGGCCCGCGAGGCCGATGTGACGATCGACGGCGGGCAGGGCCGGCTGTACGACGTGTTCCGCGGCACCCACCACACGGTGCTGCTGTTCACCGGGCTCGATGACGACGCGCGCCCAGCCGTCGAGTTGTGCCGGATCGCCGAACAACTCGAGCAGGCGCATCCCGGAATGGTGACGGCGCGGGTGGTCTCCGCCGAGCGCTATGCCGATCATCCTGCGGCACTTGGTGATCCGACGCGATCGGCGCACCGCCAGTACGGCGTCAGCGCGGCAAGCGCGTTCGTCATCCGGCCCGACAAGTACATCGGCTACCGCGGACGCCCGGTCGACGTCGATAGGCTGCTTGCCGACCTGGCTCGGCGGTTAGTCCCGCAGCATCTCGGCGACGAGGAAGGCCAACTCCAGTGACTGCTGGGTGTTGAGCCGGGGATCGCAGGCCGTCTCGTAGCGGCCCGCCAGGTCGGAGTCGGAGATGTCCTGCGCACCGCCGAGGCACTCGGTGACGTTCTCACCGGTGATCTCGACGTGAATGCCGCCGGGATGCGTGCCCAGCGCGCGATGCACCTCGAAGAAGCCCTGCACCTCGTCGACGATGCGGTCGAAGTGGCGGGTCTTGTAGCCGGTCGAGCTCTCGTGTGTGTTGCCGTGCATCGGGTCGCACTGCCAGATCACCTGATGCCCGGTGGCCTGCACCTTCTCGATGATCGGCGGCAGCACATCGCGCACCTTGTTGTTTCCGAGCCTGCTCACCAGCGTCAGCCGTCCCGGCTCGTTGTGCGGATCCAGCCGCTCGACGTACTCCACGGCCAGCTCGGGCGACATCGTCGGCCCGATCTTCACGCCGATCGGGTTCGCGATCACCTCGGCGAACGCGACGTGCGCGCCGTCGAGCTGGCGGGTGCGCTCCCCGATCCACACGTAGTGCGCGGACAGGTCGTACAGCCGGGGCTCGGGGTTCTCGATCGGGAAGTCGGTCGACAGCCGAAGCATGGCCCGCTCGTAGTCGAGCACCAAAGCCTCATGGCTGGCGTAGATTTCGGCGGTTTGCAGGTTGCGGTCGTCGACGCCGCAGGCGCTCATGAACGTCAGTCCGCGATCGATCTCGCCCGCCAACGCCTCGTAGCGGGCGCCCGCGGGTGAAGTGCGGACGAACTCCCGGTTCCAGTCGTGCACCGCGTGCAGCGAGGCGAGGCCCGACGCCGTCAACGCGCGGACCAGATTCATCGCCGCGCTGGCGTTGGCGTAGGCGCGCACCAGCCGCGACGCGTCGTGCTCGCGGGCCGCGGCGTCGGGCGCGAAGCCGTTGATCATGTCGCCGCGGTAGGACTTCAGGCCCAGCGCGTCGATGTCCGATGACCGCGGCTTGGCGTACTGGCCCGCGATGCGGGCGACCTTGACCACCGGCATGCTGGCGCCGTAGGTCAACACCACAGCCATCTGCAGCAGGGTGCGGATGTTGGCCCGGATGTGGGGTTCGGTGTTGTCGGTGAACGTCTCAGCGCAGTCGCCACCCTGCAGCAGGAACGCCTCGCCGCGGGCGACATCGGCGAGCAGGCCCCGCAGCCGCTCGATCTCAGCGGGCACCGTCACCGGTGGCACGCTCTCGAGCACCGTCCGCATCACCCTGGCTGATTCAGGGTCCCAGCTGGGCTGTTGCGCCGCGGGCCTGGCCAGTGCGGCATCCAGCCGATGCCGCAGTTCATCCGGCAGCGGCGGCAGCGGCGGCAGCTGGTCGATGGGTACGTCGACGGTCCAGTTCACCCGTTCATGGTAACGGGCGCGCACACCTGCTTTTCACCGCTGGGCTGGCACTACGTCTTTGTCGAACCCACCGGTCATCAGCCGAAACCGCACCAGATTGTGCTTGGCGTCGACCAGGGCGTCGTGCGCATCACGCGGTCGCGGCGGCATCCGCGGCGAGCCACGCTCCTCCCAGAACTGCCGCAGCTCCCGGGTGAACCGCGGGATCGCGGGAGGTAGGTCGGTCATCGGGCCCCACAGCTGGCACAGCACCACATGGTCGTAGGCGCCGACCCACGCCCACAGCTCGATCGGCTCGTCACCGTCGACACCGAAGAAGTCCTCCAGGTCCATCCGGATCTGCCTGCGCGAGCGCCACAGCGGCGACGCAGGCGACGGCAGTTTGGGCAGCACGTGCTTGCGCACCCAGCTTCCTGCCCGTTCCGGATCGAATTCCGTTGAGATGGCGTAATATTCGCGGCCGTCCTCGGCCGCCACCCCGATCGAGATCAACTCGATGGTGCGGCCGTTGTCGATGAACTCCGTGTCGTAGAAGTACCTCACACGTCGGCCGTTTCCTTGTCGGCCGCCCCGCGTGCCCGCGGCGCTGCGGCGGCGTGAATCTCGCGGTCGAGCTGCTGATCGACCTCGCGGTCGTCGGGAAAGTGGGGCTCCCCGGCGATCACGTGTTGCAACCACAGCTTCGCCTGGACCACTGGCCTGCGCAGCCTGCGCTCCCGCTCCAGCGCCCGATGCATCTTTCTCGGCTTGTTGCCGTACCGCCAGCGCGCCCACGGCGCATGCGGCCGCGACAGCCGCAGGGCCCCGATGAACAGCAGCGGCGTGATGAACATCCCGACCAGACCGGTCCACACCTTTCCCTTGAGCAGTACCACCACCGCGACCAGCAGCGTCAGCACCGCGCCTGCGATCACCAGCGCCCGCGCCTGCAACGACTGGTCTTCGCGCCAGATGGTGACGTCGAAGAACGACAATGGGTTGAATCCGAGAATCAGCAGGCCAGCCACCGCGACAGCGGCGAACACGGCGTCCACCGATGTGCGGCCATCCTCGGCCCAGTACACGTCCTGCAAATGCAGGATCAGTGCGAACTCGTCGAGCACCAGCGCCGCGCCGATCCCGAAAAAGGTTGCAGCGACCGTGAATTCGGGTACTCCCCCATCAACAGCCAAAGTCACCATCGACACCCCGGAGACCATGACCAAGATCACACCGATCACCACGTGGTGGATGTGTAAGCCACCGCCGGCGGAAATGTTGCGCGGCTGCCACCATTTGCGCGGTGCGTCGCTGTCCGCGTGGCTCCGGATGTATCGCACGATCGTGCGGGTTACGAAGAACGTGAGGATGAACGCGACGAGGCAGAACACGAGCGGCAACCGCCCGTGCGGAATCGAAAAATCGAGGTCGAACGTCGCGTGCACGCAGAAAACTTACGCCGAGGTGCGCGTGTCAGGGCCGGGATACCGGCCGACTCGCCGGTCGGCACCGATACGCTGGGCTGCGAGATGAGTACTTGGCGGTCGCCCGGCGGGGCTGGTTGGTGGCCAACACTTGCCTGGCGGCTGTTTCAGTTGCTCACCGTGGCGATGTTGGTCTGGGCCGGCTGGCGGCTGTTGGGTCATATTCCGTACCGCATCGACATCGACGTCTACCGGATGGGTGGGCACGCCTGGCTCGAGGGCCGTCCGCTGTACGCCGACGGGGCGATGTTCCACACCCGCGGCGGCCTTGACCTGCCGTTCACCTATCCGCCGCTGGCCGCGGTCGCGTTCGCGCCCTTCGCATGGCTGTCGCTGAACGCGGCCAGTGTCGCGATCACCCTGACCACGCTCGTGCTGCTGATCGTGTCGACGGCGATCGTGCTGACCGGTCTGAACGTGCTGGCTTCCTCTTCTTGGCGCACCGTCACCTCCGAGCCCGCCTGGCTGCGGCGCGGCTGGCTGGCCGCCGCGATCGTGGCGCCTGCCGTCGTCTATCTCGAACCGATCCGGTCGAACTTCGACTTCGGCCAGATCAACGTCGTGTTGATGACCCTGGTCATCGCCGACTGCGTGCCGCGCAAGACGCCGTGGCCGCGCGGCATGCTGCTGGGCGTCGCGATCGCGCTGAAGCTCACCCCCGCGGTGTTCCTGCTGTACTTCCTGCTGCGCCGCGACACCCGCGCGCTGCTGGTGACCGCGGCGTCGGCGGTGGTGGCCACGCTGGCCGGCTTCGCGTTCGCGTGGCGCGACTCATGGGAGTACTGGACCAATACCGTCCGCAACACCGACCGGATCGGCACCGCGACGCTGAACACCAACCAGAACATCGCGGGCGCGCTGGCCCGGCTCGGCCTCGGCGAGACCGAGCGGTTCGTGCTGTGGATGCTGGCCTGCTTCGCGGTCCTCGGGTTGACGGTGTGGGCGGTGCGGCGGGTGCTGCGCGCCGAGCAGCCGGTGCTGGCACTCATCTGTGTGGCGTTGTTCGGGCTCGTGGTGTCACCCGTTTCGTGGTCGCATCACTGGGTGTGGGCGCTGCCGACCCTGCTGGTGATCACCGTGACGGCCGCCCGGCTGCGACACGTGGCACTGGGCCTGATGGCCGTCGCGGGCATCGCGTTGATGGTGTGGACACCGATCCCGCTGATGCCCGAGCATCATGAAACGTCGGCGTCGCTGTGGCGCCAGCTCGCGGGTGGCTCCTACGTGTGGTGGGCGATCGCGGTGATCGCGGTGGCCGGCACGGTGGCATCCGCGCGGTCGGCCGATCGGTCGGTCAGCCCGCAGCTGCTTCCGGCATCCGCGCCGGCGGCTTGACCGCCGTGTCAGCTTTTCCCTCTTTGACATCGGCGGCGTAGAGGTCGACGTACTCCTGGCCGGATAGCCGCATCAGCTCGTACATCACTTCGTCGATCACCGCGCGCTCGATGAACCGGTTGCCTGCCAGCCCCTCGAACCGGCTGAAGTCCATCGGCTTGCCGAACTTGACCTGAACCCGGCCGAACCGCCACATCTTGCTGCCTGGCGGGTTGACGGAATCGGTTCCGATCATCGCGACGGGAATCACCGGCACGCCGGTCTCCAGCGCCAGCCGCGCAAGCCCGGTCTTGCCCTTGTACAGCCGCCCGTCGGGCGAGCGGGTGCCCTCGGGATACATGCCGAGCAGCTTGCCCTCACCGAGGACGCGTGCAGCGGTGGTCAACGCGGCGTGCGCGCTGTCGGCGTCTGTGCGGTCGATCGGCACCTGTCCGGCGGCGGTGTAGAACCACCGCTGAAACCAGCCCGACAGCCCGGTTCCGGTGAAGTACTCGGCCTTGGCGAGGAAGGTGATCCTCCGGTGGACCACCAGAGGCTTGAAGAAGCTGTCCGCGACGGCCAGGTGGTTACTGGCCAGGATGGCCGGGCCCGAGCGCGGAACATATTCCAGCCCTTCGACTTTCGGCCGGCCAAGCAACGACAGCAAAGGGCCCATGAAGACGTACTTGAAAAGCCAGTACCACATGGACCCTCCCCACAACGGAGCACCGGACGGTGCTTTGCGACAACTTTACCCACGTGGTGTGGATGCGACCACAGGACCAGAGGTCACTCCTCCACCGTCACAGGGATGTGCTGATAGCGCCCCGGCCCCGCGGGCGGTGCGTCATCCGGGCCCGGCCCGTCCGGCCCAGCGCCATCCGGCGGCGGTTCACCGGGTCCGGTCGGCCCGGCCGTTCCATTTGCTCCGCTCTCTATGAGTGCGCGGATGACCCCAAGCAGCGCCACGCTGTGCTCGGCGATCACGTCGAGCATCGGATGCTGCTCACCGGACGCCAGCGCCGCCAGCGCACACACCGGGCACCACACCTGCTGGCACTTGCCAGGCCCGTCGCCGCTGCCCGCCGCCCTGGCAGCGGCCAGTCGCACGGCGGGGTCGAGCCTGTCGAGGATGGTCTGGGCCAGCTGCCGCAGTTCCGGACCGATGTCGGCGTGGGACCCGGTCATGCTGGCCACACCTCCGGATTCGGTCGAAAACGCACGGTCAGTTCATTGCCCTTGAGCTGCGCGTCCATCACGATGCATCGCCGCAATACAGACGCCAGCCGAACCCGGCGCCGCATACCGCCTGCGCCGATGATCAAGTCGTCGTCGACCCGGCCCAACGTCAAGGCGGCGGAATCGACCTGCGGCAACTCTAGCCGCAACCGGTACACCGATTCGAGTCCAGTTCCCGATTCACGATCGACGATCGGCCGTAGCGGCCCCGGCGGCGGCGACCCGTCGCGCCTGCGCGCGCTGTCGAGCAGTTCACCCAGCGCCTTGGGGCCGATCGGTTCGCCCGCCAGGTGCGGCACAAGCACCAGTTGCACATCTCCGATGGTGCTGTCCATCTCGTCGAGCACCGCCCGCTGCTCCGAGATGCGTTCGGAGTACCAGTCGAACGCGGGGTGCTCGGGCAGGTTGCGGTACTCGTACGAATCATCCTGAACCAGAATCTGATTGACGATCAGCTCGGCGACCTGCACGCCCATCAGCGCCAACGATCCCAGGGTGCGGACCGCCTCCGCGGCGACCACCCGCTCTGCGGTCATCACCAGATGGGCACGAACGCGTTCGCCGTCGGTCAGCAGTGAACCCAACTGTTCGGTCCCCGTGCTGATGCGCTCGACGAGCCCGATGATCGCTGCCGCGTGCGCGTTGTCGGCGCCGGAGGACAGCCGCCGGTGCCGCGGCCACGCCCGCTCCACGTACAAGCCGAACGTCGAGGGCAGCGTGAGCATCCGCAGCGCGTCCGCTGTCGACGCGCAGTCGACCACCACGTGATCCCACTGCCCGGCGGCGGCCAGCTCGCCGACCTCGTGAAGGCCGAGAACCTCCTGGATGCCCGGCAGCGCCGAAAGTTCTTCTGGGGCAACGTCTCCCAAGTCCGATTCGGGGAACCTCTCGGACAGCAACCCTGCGATCTCCCGCCACCGAGCCTCCAGCAGCGCGAGCGTGTCGAGTGCGAGCGCGTCGAGGAACCCACCGCCCGCGTCGGCCTGTCCGGTTTCCAAGTCGGCCAGCACCCTGGTGGGCTCCCGCAGACCCGTCGGCGTTACGGCGGTGCCCAACACGTCACCGATCGAGTGCGCCTGGTCGGTCGACACGATCAGCACCCGCAACCCCGCGCGCGCATCGCGCACCGCGGTGGCGGTGGCCAACGTCGACTTCCCTACCCCGCCCTTGCCGACGAAGAGACTGATCCGGGCAGGCCGCGATTCATTCAGCCTCGACTCGTTTCTTGAGGTCCTTCAATGCGGTATCCGTGAGGCGCCGTTCGGCCTTGCGTTTGAGCAGCCCGATCATCGGGATGATCAGGTCAACCGACAGTTCGTAGGTAACGTCGGTGCCAGAACCCTTGGGCGACAGTCGATATGCGCCGTCAAGCGCCTTCAGCAGCGAGCTGGACACCAGGCTCCACTTCACTGATGCGCGGTCGGCGGGCCAGTCGTAGGACAACACCATGGTGTCCTTGAGCACGGTGGCGTCCAGCACCAGGCGGGCGGTCTTGGGGTAGCCCTCGGCGTCCGCCTCGAGCACCTCGGTCTCCTTGTACTCGGCGACCCAGTCCGGATAGGAGCCGATATCGGCGATGACGTCCATCACCGTCGAAGGATCGGCATCGATGTAGATGGTCTGCGCCGTCTTGTCCGCCACGTGAAAAATCTACCTCCCCCTGCTTGCTTCGGCCGAAGTATCAGGCCAGGGGCGAGACGCCCACCGGGCGCGTCGCCTCCAGCGTCCGCTTCACCTCGAAGGCCATGTTCTTTCCGGCCACCCGGCGCCGATGGTTCATCTTCGCCATGTTCATCTTGGCCAGCTGCCACGCCGCCACCCCCGAGGGTTCAGCGTGCAGGAAATAGTGAAGCACGACGCCGTCGAGCACCGGCTCCAGCCAGATCTCCATGGTCCCGGTCAGTGCGCCGGCCACCGTCCACCGGTGCCCCTTGTCGGCGCGGTCCTCGACCACCGTCAACAGCAGGTCCGGCCACCACCGCCGCCAGCTCGCGGGATCACCGACCGCCCTGCCCACCTCCGCGGGGTCGGCCGCAACGAAGGTCTCGTCCGCGATCTGGATGCTGTTCATGGCATACAAGCTTCACATATGCACCGACGGCCGCCGAGGGTGGCCGACTAGGCTGTGAACGGCAAAGCCGCTAGAAAACCCCGAGAGGCCAGGATCGTGCGCGAATACAGTGTTCCCGCAACGTTCACCGTCGGTGAGCACGACAACATCGTCAGTTCCGTGTTCAGCCATGAGCGCGACGATCCCGATCACGTGATCTTCCAGCGCCTGCTCGACGGCGCGTGGACGGATGTCACGTGCAAGGACGCCGCAAACCAGATCCGTTCGGCCGCACTGGGTTTGATCGCTGAGGGCGTCAAGCCCGGCGACCGGGTGGCGGTGTTCTCTGCGACGCGGTACGAATGGCCGATCCTCGACTTCGCCATCCTCGCCGCAGGCGCGGTGACGGTGCCCATCTACGAGACCAGCTCGGCCGAGCAGGTGCGGTTCGTGCTGCAGGACTCGGGAGCGGTGCTGATCTTCGCCGAGACCGACGCGCACGCCGACAAGATCGAGCACCTCGAACAAGAGCTGCCGGATCTGCGCAAGGTGCACCGAATCGACGGGTCCGGCACCCCGGCGCTGGACGCGCTGGCCGAGGCAGGCAAGTCCGTCGAGGCCAAGGAACTCGACGACCGGATGGCAGCCATCTCCTCGGCCGCTCCGGCGACGCTGATCTATACCTCGGGCACCACCGGCAGGCCCAAGGGCTGCCAGCTGACCCACTCGAATCTGATGTACGAGATCCGCGGCGCCAAGGACTGCTTCCCGACGCTGCTGGACAAGGGCGAGCGGATGCTGGTGTTCCTGCCGCTGGCGCACGTGTTGGCCCGCGCGATCACGCTGGCGTGCTTCGCGAACAAGGTCACGCTCGGGTTCACCAGTGACATCAAGAACCTGGTGCCGACGTTCGGGGTGTTCAAGCCGACGCTGGTGGTGTCGGTGCCCCGGGTGTTCGAGAAGGTCTACAACACCGCCGAGCAGAACGCCCGCAACGACGGCAAGGGCCCGATCTTCGAGCGGGCGGTCAACACCGCCATCGAATACAGCCAGGCGCAGGACACCGGCGGCGCCGGGCTGCTGCTGCGCGCCAAGCACGCGCTGTTCGACCGGCTGGTGTACGGCAAGCTGCGCGCCGCGCTGGGCGGCAACTGCCGCGGCGCGATCTCGGGCGGCGCGCCGCTGGGCGCCCGGCTCGGCCACTTCTACCGCGGCGTCGGCCTGACCATCTACGAGGGCTACGGGCTGACCGAGACCAGTGCGGCGATCACCGTGAACCGGATCGGCGAGGTGAAGGTCGGCTCGGTCGGAAAGCTGGTGCCCGGCAACAGCATGCGGCTCAACGATGACGACGAGCTGCTCGTCAAGGGCGGCGTGGTGTTCAGCGGTTACTGGCGCAACGAGGAGGAGACCAACGCCGTCTTCTCCGACGGGTGGTTCCACACCGGCGATCTCGGCGCGATCGATGACAACGGCTTCCTGACCATCGTCGGCCGCAAAAAGGAGATCATCGTCACCGCGGGCGGCAAGAACGTCGCACCCGCGCTGCTGGAGGACCGGCTGCGGGCGCACCCCTTGATCAGCCAGGCGATGGCGGTCGGCGACCAACAACCGTTCATCGCCGCGCTGATCACCATCGACCCCGAGGCGTTCCCCGGTTGGAAGGAACGCAACGGCAAGGATCCGAATGCAACGGTCGGCGATCTTGCCACCGATCCCGATTTGATGGCCGAGATCGACCTCGCGGTCAAGGACGCGAATCAGGCGGTGTCCCACGCCGAGTCGATTCGCAAGTTCACGATCCTGCCGGTGGATTTCACCGAGGACACCGGCGAGCTGACGCCGACACTGAAGGTCAAGCGCAAGGTGGTCGCCGAGAAATTCGCCAGCGACATCGAGGCGCTGTACGCAAAGAACTAGAGCAATTCGGCAAGGCGCTGCGCCTTGCCGCTCCACTGCCAGTTCTCGACGACCCAACGCCGCCCGGCTTCGCCCATCCGGGCGGCCTTGTCGGGATCGGCGAGCAGGTCGCCGACCGACGCCGCGATCGCGCCGACGTCCCAGCCGTCGACCACCACGCCGGTCTCCCCGTCGACGACGGTTTCGGGGGCTCCGCCGGAGCGGCCCGCGACGACCGGCACGCCCGTCGACGACGCCTCGAGGAACACGATGCCGAGACCCTCGACGTCCAGACCCGCGCCGCGGGTGCGGCACGGCATCGCGAACACATCGGCCAGCGCGTGGTGTGCCGGCAGTTCCTCGCCTGGCACCCCCTCGGTGAACACCACGTGCTCGGCCACCCCGAAGTTGTGCGCAAGCCGCCGCAGCGACGTCAGGTAGGGGCCGCCGCCGACGATGACGAGCGCGGCGCCTGGTACCCGCTGTCGGATCGCGGGCATCGCGCGGATCAACATGTCCTGGCCCTTGCGCGGCACCAGCCGCGACAGACACACCACCACCGGCCGCTCTCCCAGCCGATACCGGGCGCGTAATTCGGCGCGCGCCACCTCGTCGGGCGCGAACCGGTCGGTGTCCACACCGGGCGGCAGGTGCTCGAGTGCGGCGTGCGGTCCGAAGGCCGAGGCGAATCGGCCGCGCGTGTAGTCGCTGACGTACGTGACGACGTCGGTGCCGGTTCCTATGCGCCGCAACGCGGTTCGGGCCACCGGCAGCATCGACCAGCCGACTTCGTGACCGTGTGTGCTGGCCAGGACGCGGCCGGCACCGGCGTCGCGCGCCAGTGGTGCCATCAGCGCCAGCGGTGCGGCCGCACCGAACCACACGGTGTCAGGGCGATGGCGCTCGATGAGCTTGCGCATCCGGCCCGCCACCGACGGCTCGGGCAGCATCAGAGTGGTGGGATGGCGCACCACCTCGTAGGCCGCCGCACGGTCGAACTCCTCGGCGCCTTTCCATTTCGGTGCGTACACCGTCAGCGTGTGCGTGCCTGCCGCGACCAGATGGTCGACCAGGTTCTGCAGATAGGACTGGATGCCGCCGCGTCGCGGCGGAAAGTCATTGGTAACCAGCAGAACCCGGCTCATCGAGTGTCAGGCTAGCCGGACATCCAGTGCCGCCACCTGGCGAGCACCGTCGGCAGGTCTGCGCCGAGGGTCTCGCGTACGGCGGTGGCGGCGTCGGGATGGCCGAGACCGCATGCGCGCGCGTACAGCGCCCGCAGCGTGTCCTGGCCGTAGGCGTCGGCGACGAAGCGACTGAACCACCAGGCCCGGTCATAGGCCGCGGATTGATCGGGCCCGCTGAGTTCGGCATCGGTCGGCAATTGAGCCAACACATCGCCTGGTCGTGGTGCGGGCGGTCGGCCGACGTAGTCCGCGACGCCCTCGGTCAGCCAGCGCGGTGCATCGGTGGCGGTCGACGCACGCGACGCGAAGTGGAAAAGCTCATGGCGAACCACGATTCGCAGCGACGCGTCGCTCATTTGCGCGGCACCGGGCGCGAACGTGATCCGCTCCGCGGTCGTGGTGGCCGCGGTGTCGGGGCCGCCCCCTGCCAGCGTGCCGAACTCGGCATCGGTTCCAGCGGCGACGATGACCACGTCGTGCGGCCAGTCGGGCCCCCAGAACGCGGTGACGGCCTGCGCGGCGCCGTCCATCTCGGCGGCGATCCGGGCCAACAGCGGCGCGGTGTGAGCGCCGCCGAGGCCGACGAGGTGAACCGTGCGCCCGTCGGTAAGCGTCTCCGTGGTCGAGGCCGCGGTGGGCGTCGTGAGCGAGGCGGGTGCCGCCACCACCGGCTGCTGCGGTGTCGCCTGCGGCCTGCCGACCAGAAACAGCGCGCAGATCAGCTCGGTGACGAGGATGGCCGCGAGCCGACGGCGGTCAGTAGCGGCGGACGTTGTAGATCGGCGCATTGTCGACCGGGGCGACTCGCACCGGCACGCCGAAGGTAGAGGCATGCACCATCATGCCGTCACCGATGTAGATGCCCACGTGGGACGCGTCGGAGTAGTAGGTCACCAGATCGCCCGGCTGGATCTGGTCCATCGAGACCGGCTGGCCACCCTGCGCCAGCGCCTGGCTGGAGTGCGGCAGCGAGACACCGGCCTGCTGGAACGACCACATCACCAGCCCGGAGCAGTCGAATTGGTTCGGGCCCGAGCCACCCCAGACGTAGGGATCGCCGATCCGGCTCAGCGCGGCCTGGATGACAGTGGCCGCTGCCGGGGATCCACCGCCCGGGTTTTCGCCCGGCGGCGCCACGTCACCTGGCGGAATGCCTTCCGGCGGGGCGGCCAGGATGCCGGGATCCGCCGGTGGTGGCGCGTCCGGTGGCGGCGGCGCGGGAATCGGCGGCAGGGCCGCCAGCGCGTCACGCTGGGCGGGCGTCAGCACCTGGTACTGGGACTTGACCACCGCGATCTGCACCTGCAGCTTGCTTTGCTTGGATTGCAGGTCGGCGCGCACCGCGGCGGCCTGCTCGGCGGCGGTCTTGGCGTCGGCGGCCGATTTGGCAGACGCCTGCTCGGCCAGCGCGGCCTGCTTGCCGATGTCCTGGTAGCTCTTCATCTGGGCCGACATCTCGGACGCCATCACCCGTTGCACCGCGAGTTGGTCGATGAGGCCCTGTGGCGAGGTGGCGGTCAGCATCGCGTCCAGGCCGTCGGTCCTGCCACCCATATATTGCGCAGCAGCTAATTTGTCGACCGCGCCCTGGAATGTTGCCAACTGAGATTTGGCCGATTCGACGGCTGCGACGTCAGAGACGTGCTTTGCCTCGGCGGCTTGTTGCACTGCCAGCTTGTTGTTCAGATCCAGCTGGGCGGAATGCATCGCCTCAGTGGTTTGTTCTGCTTGCCGAGACAACTCGTTGAGTTTTGCCAAAGCGTCATCGGCAGGGTCGGCCTGCACATGTCCCGCGACAATGCTCCCGAGCACCGTTAACCCAGCTATCGCACCTACAACGGGTTTCCGGAGTCGTTGAAAACCACGTGTGATCCCGCGCGTGCGGCTGAGGCTCAAGATTTGCGTCCTTCAGATGCCGTGACGGAAACCGTCTCGAACTGCTCTTAGGTCTCAGATAGGTTACGAAACGGCATCGGCCTTGTCCAACAGAAGACGCAAATTTAACAGCTGTCTCAAACATTGTTATCAACGGGGGCGTAAACGAATCTCGTTACGCGACTCCGGAATCGCCGCGCCGGCGAATCGGCACCAACCGTAGTCGCGGCGCCAATCCCGCGTCGGCCAGCACCTCGAGCGCCTGCCGCTCGTCATCGAGCAGCGTCTCGGGCACGCCGAGCAACACACTCACGACACAATCCTGGCATCCGGGACCGCGCACCGCGCAGTCGTCACAGTCGATCTTCACCGTGCCCATCTGGCTGTCCTCTCAATCGGTGTTGCCCGCACGGTATCGACGGCCACCGACAATTTCGTCCGCGTGGCAACCCGTTGCTGTCGGTGCCGCTGCCTACCTTCAGCGCATGGGTCAGCTGAGCTTCGCGGATGTCGATGCTCAGGCCGACGTGTCACTTCGCGAGACGACCTTCGTCGTGGTGGACCTCGAGACCACCGGCGGCCGCCCATCCGGCGACGGCCATGACGCCATCACCGAGATCGGGGCGGTGAAGGTGCGCGGCGGTGAGGTGCTCGGCGAGCTGGCCACGCTCGTCGACCCTGGCCGAAGCATCCCGCCGCAGATCGTTGCGCTCACCGGCATCACCACGGCCATGGTGTGCAACGCCCCGACCATCGATTCGGTGTTGCCGTCGTTTCTGGAGTTCTCCCGCGGCGCGGTTCTCGTCGCCCACAACGCCGGCTTCGACATCGGGTTCCTGCGGGCCGCCGCCGAACGTCTCCACATCACCTGGCCAAAGCCGGCCGTGTTGTGCACCGTGAAGCTGGCCCGCCGGGTGCTCACCCGCGACGAGGCCCCGAGTG
>Ga0310811_10007422_pt1 | contig 14040 bp, 15 predicted proteins | sample YCmetagenome_FD_207642 | JGI IMG/M metagenome (GOLD analysis project Ga0310811, IMG submission 207642) | Soil microbial communities from experimental microcosm in Duke University, North Carolina, United States - YC | ecosystem: Engineered > Artificial ecosystem > Soil microcosm > Unclassified ... | reverse complement strand
GTGCGCGCGGCCTTCTCGGCGTCGATATTGGCGGCGGCACGTTCGACCAGCGAGACCACGTCGCCCATGCCGAGGATGCGGCCGGCGATACGATCGGGATGGAAATCTTCCAGCGCGTCGGTTTTTTCGCCGGTGCCGATCAGCTTGATCGGCTTGCCGGTGACGGCGCGCATCGACAGTGCGGCGCCGCCGCGGCCGTCGCCATCGACGCGCGTCAGCACGATGCCGGTGAGGCCGACGCGCTCGTCGAAAGCGCGGGCGAGATTCACGGCGTCCTGGCCGGTGAGCGAGTCCGCGACCAGCAGCACTTCATGCGGGTTCGCAGCCGCTTTGATCGCAGCCGCCTCCGCCATCATCTCTTCGTCGAGCGTGGTGCGGCCGGCAGTGTCGAGCAGCACAATGTCGTAGCCGCCGAGCTTGCCGGCTTCCATCGCGCGCTTCGCGATCTGCGGCGGCTGCTGTCCGGCGACGATCGGCAGCGTCGGAATGTCGAGATCGCGGCCGAGCACGGCGAGCTGCTCCATCGCCGCCGGGCGATAGACGTCGAGCGAGGCCATCAGCACCTTGCGCTTGTCGCGCTGGACCAGGCGGCGGGCGAGCTTTGCGGTGGTGGTCGTCTTACCCGAGCCTTGCAGACCGACCATCATGATCGGCACCGGCGGCACGGAATTGACGTCGATGGTCTGGCTTTCGGCGCCGAGCGTGTTGATCAGTTCGTCATGGACGATCTTGACCACCATCTGGCCTGGTGTGACCGACTTGACGACGGTGGCGCCGATCGCCTGCTCGCGGACGCGCTCGGTGAAGCTGCGCACGACCTCGAGCGCAACGTCGGCCTCGAGCAGCGCGCGGCGCACCTCGCGCATCGCGGCATCGACGTCCTTTTCGGTCAGCGCACCGCGCCCCGTCAGACGATCGAGAATGCCACCAAGCCGTTCCGACAGATTGTCGAACAATGAAGTTGTCCTTGTCCTGCTCGCCAGAATGGCGATCTTCCAAACACCTTTACGCCCGAGGGCGCATAGCGCTGTCGGGCGTTGACCTCTGGCCTCAGGGGCCAGGCGGCGGGTCGAAAAGAAAGCCTTTCCGAGAAAAGTGGCGGGGTTAAACGCCGCCCGAGCCCAAAAGTCAAGGAAAGTTAGGGTGCCGGGGAGCGTTTGCCAGCGCAAGGCCTTGAAAACAGGGCATTTCCGGCGATGGGTTCCTTTTTCGGCGGTCCCGCCCATATAGCCGGGGATGTCTTACCGACCAAACCATCCCTGAAGCGCGCCCCGTGTCGATCACCCGCCGCCGCCTGTTCGGACTGCTTGCCGGGGCCGGCGCGCTGGTCGGCGTGCCCTCCCTCTGGATGTCCCGCATGAAAACCTATGACGGCCCCGTCTCCGACCATTTCAACGGCCTGCATTTCTTCGATCCGGACGGTTCGCCGCCAAAATCGCTCCGCGAGGTGCTGCGCTGGCAGTTCAGCGGGCGCGAGCGGGCCAAATGGCCGGATTGGGCGCCCAGTCCCCATGCCGATACCCCTCCGGAGCGGGTCGAGGGCGACAAGACGCGGCTCTCTTTCGTCGGCCATGCCAGTTGGCTGATCCAGACCGGCGGCCTCAACATCCTTGTCGACCCCGTCTGGTCGATGCGGGTCTCGCCGGTCAGTTTTGCCGGGCCGAAGCGGCACAACGATCCCGGCATCGCCTTCGAGAAGCTGCCTGACATCGACGTCGTGCTCGTCTCGCACGGCCATTACGATCATCTCGATATCGCGACGCTGTCGCGGCTCGCCAAGAATTTCGCGCCACGCGTGGTCACCCCGCTCGGCAACGACGTGACGATGAGAAGCAGCGAATCCTCGATCAAGGTCGAGGCGTTCGATTGGCACGAGCGCGTCGAGCTCGGTAACGGCATCGCTGCGACGCTGGTGCCGACGCGGCACTGGACCGCGCGCGGCGTGTTCGATCGCAACAAGGCACTGTGGGCGAGCTTCGTGCTGGAGACGCCGGCGGGGAAAATCTACGTCGTCTGCGATTCCGGCTATGGCGACGGCAGCCACTTCCGCCGCGTCGCCGAGAAGCACGGGCCGCTGCGCCTGGCGATCCTTCCCATCGGCGCCTACGAGCCGCGCTGGTTCATGCGCGACCAGCACATGAATCCGGAAGATGCGGTGAAGGCGCTCGCCGATTGCGGCGCGGAGCAGGCGCTCGGGCACCATCACGGGACGTTTCAGCTGACCGACGAGGCGATCGATGCGCCGGCGAAGGCGCTGGTCGAAGCGCTCGATGCCGCCAGGATTCCGCAGGAGCGGTTTGTCGCGATGAAGCCTGGGCAAGTGGTGGAGATTTAGTTCTCGCTACACTCTCCGCTGTCGTCCCGGCCTTCGCCGGGATGACGCTTTTGTTGCAGCAGGCAGTGCGCCTCTTACCGCCTACTGGTCTTTCGCTTTAATCGCCCAGCTCACATTCACCGTCACCGACAGCGTTTCCTCGCCCGGCGCAACCGCAGCAGGCGCGGCCATGGGTGCTGCGGCCATGCGGCCCTTGAACAGCGGCATCGGAGCGCCGCCTTCGGAGACGCTGAGCGGCGCACCCAGCGTGACGCCGGTGGCCTTGGCGTAAATCTCGGCCTTGCGCCGCGCATCCGCGACAGCCTGCTCACGCGCGTCGTCCAGCAGCTTTGAGGCCTGCGTCACCTCGAACGAGATGTTGCCGATGTCGTTCGCGCCGGCGCCAACCAGCGTGTCGATGATGCCGGCGACCTTGGTCACGTCGCGGATCTTCACCGTGACGCGATTGGAGGCGCGGAAGCTGACCACGGGCGAAGCGCCGGTCGAGCGGTTCGGCGCATATTGCGGCTGCAGCGACAGACGCGAGGTTTGGTAGTCCTTTTCGGGGATGCCGGCGCCCTTCAGAGCCAGAAGCACCTTGCCCATCGCGGCATTGTTGGCGTCGGACGCTTCCTTCGCGGACTTGGCGTCATTGGCGACGCCGGCGTCGATCTGCGCGAGGTCGGGCGCGGCCGAGACGGTCGCCTCGCCGCTCACGGTGATGGCGGACGGAAAATCGTCGGCGAGCGCGGGCGTGGCCAGCAAAGTGGCGGCGAAAATGGCGGCGAGGGCGGCAGGCTTTTTCATGGGTCTCACTTCAGCGGCACGAACACATTGATCACGAGCTTGTCCTCGGCCGTCTTCAGGGGATCGGTGACGTACTCTTCGACGAACGTGTCCTTGGCTTCGAGCTTCTTGTCGTCGAGGTGATTGGTGATCGCCTCATAGGTATTGTCCATGTTGTCGTAAGAGCCGTGATGAACGAATTTCAGCGCCTTGCCTTCCGGCGATTTTCCGATGCTCATGTCCTTGGTCAGGTTCTTCGGATCCTGATCGACCGGGATCTCGGCGAGGAAGGTGAAGCCGGTATCGTCCGTCGAGGTGTAGACAATCATCGGATTGCCGGCGCGCTTGATGCCCTGCTTGTCCAGCAGCGCGGTCAGCGCCTTGAAGGAGTCGATCAGCGTGTCGAAGGCGGAGTCCCAATTGGCGGTGCCCTTGATCATCACGACCTTCCTGGCCTCGAGCGTGGTCTCCAGCCCAAACGAATCGGCGGTCTGTACCGGGGCGGGTGTGGCGGCCGCGGCGGGGGGCGGAGCCGCCGGGCTCGGTGAGGCGCTGGCGGCGGGGGAGGGCGATGCCGCCGGCGACGGCGTTGCCGCTGGCGTGGGCGAAGCGCTCGCAGCCGGGGCGGGTGCGGCCGACGGGGCCGGCGCGGGGCTCGCCGAGGCCGCGGGCGCCGGGCTCGGGGTCTGCGCGAGCACGCCGGGCAGGCCAAGCGTCAAGGCCGCTGCCGGGATCAGCGCGGCCAGTGCGAAACGACGAAACCCGATCATTCTATTCTCCCCAAAACCTTCCGCATCAAAGCCTTGCCCACCAAGGCCCAGATCCGGCCGCACATCCCTGATCGCGCGAATTGCGCCGTTCTAACACGCGAGCGCCAAATTCGTCCCATGACAGATGCGTCATGGCAGACGTCTGGCCCTCGGACCGTAAATCACTGGCCAAGCGGGCCAAGGATCGCCATATAAGGCAGGCGAAATTCGGGAATTTTCATGAGCGCGCTGGCCAACCACGCATTTGCCAAGATGAACGGCATCGGCAACGAGATCGTCGTTGTCGATATGCGCGATTCCGCCGACAAGATCACGCCGGACGACGCCCGTGCGGTGGCGTCCGCGCAGGGCGGCGTGCCCTATGACCAGCTCATGGTGCTGCAGAAGCCGCGGCTCGACGGCACCGAAGCCTTCATCAGCATCTACAACAATGACGGTTCGGAAGCCGGTGCGTGCGGCAACGGCATGCGCTGCGTGGTTCGTCGCATCTTCGAAAAGACCGGACAGGCCACGGCGACCTTCGAGACCGCGGCCGGCCTGCTCAATGCCTGGCAGGGGCCGGCGCCCGATCTCTACACCGTCGACATGGGTGCGCCGAAGTTCGGCTGGCAGGACATTCCGCTGGCGGAAGAGTTTCGCGACACCCGCTATATCGAATTGCAGATCGGACCGATCGACAAGCCGATCCTGCATTCGCCATCCGTGGTCAGCATGGGCAATCCGCACGCGATCTTCTGGGTCGACGACGTCAACGCCTATGATCTCGAGCGCTTCGGGCCGCTGCTGGAAAATCATCCGATCTTCCCCGAACGCGCCAACATCACGCTCGCTCATATCGTCGATCGCGAGCACATCACCATGCGCACCTGGGAGCGTGGCGCTGGCCTCACCAGGGCCTGCGGTTCGGCGGCGTGCGCGACGGCGGTTGCGGCGGCGCGGCTGAAGCGCACCGAGCGCAAGGTCGAGATGACGCTGCCCGGAGGCAGGCTCGGTATCGAATGGCGCGAGCGCGACGACCACGTGCTGATGACGGGCACCGCGACCTTCGAATATGAAGGCCATTTCGATCCGGCGCTGTTCGCGCCGGCCGGCTGATGGCCGTCGATATCGTCACGTTCGGCTGCCGCCTCAACGCTTTCGAGGCCGAGGTGATCCGCGGCAAAGCGGAAGGCGCGGGTCTTTCCGACACCATCGTCATCAACAGCTGCGCCGTCACCAACGAGGCGGTGGCGCAGGCCCGCCAGTCGATCCGCAAGTTGAAGCGCGAGCGACCCCATGCGCGCATCGTCGTCACCGGCTGCGCGGCGCAGACGCAGAGCGCAATGTTCGCCGGGATGGCCGAGGTCGATCGCGTCGTCGGCAATGACGACAAGATGCGCGGCGAAGCCTGGCGCGAGGCGCGAGACGCGTTCGATCTCGGCGCCAGCGAGAAGATCGCCGTCAGCGACATCATGGCCGTCAGGGAGATGGCTCCGCATCTGATCGACGGCTATGCGAGCGGCCTGCCGCGCGTGTTCGTGCAGGTCCAGAACGGCTGCGATCACCGCTGCACCTTCTGCATCATCCCCTATGGTCGCGGCAATTCGCGTTCGGTGCCGATGGGCGTGGTGGTGGATCAGGTGCGCACGCTGGTCGAACGTGGCCATGCCGAGATCGTGCTCACCGGCGTCGATCTCACCAGCTACGGCACCGACCTGCCGGGCGCGCCCAAGCTCGGCATGCTCACCAGGCAGATCTTGCGGCACGTGCCGGAGCTGAAGCGCCTGCGCATTTCCTCGATCGATTCGATCGAGGCGGATGCCGATCTGTTAGATGCGATCGCTGATGATGCGCGGCTGATGCCGCATCTGCATCTGTCGCTGCAGTCCGGCGACGACATGATCCTGAAGCGCATGAAGCGGCGGCATTCGCGGAGCGATGCGATCGCGTTCTGCGATCAGGTGCGACGGCTGCGGCCGGATATCGTCTTCGGTGCTGACATCATCGCAGGCTTTCCGACCGAGGCCGAGGAGATGTTTTCGCGCTCGCTCGACCTGGTCGACGAATGCGGCCTGACGTTCCTGCACGTCTTCCCGTACTCGCCACGCCCCGGTACGCCGGCCGCGAAGATGCCACAGGTTGCGGGGCCCGCGATCAAGGAGCGCGCGAAACGGCTGCGTGCGGCGGGCGAAGCTGCGTTACGGAAGCGGCTGGATGCAGAGATCGGCGCGACACGCGATGTGCTGATCGAGAGCGACGGGCAGGGGCGCACCCAGCATTATCTGCCGGTGGCGATTGCCAGTGAGCGCGTAGGCAGTGTCTTGCCGTTGACGATCGTCGGCAGCGATGGCGAGCGGCTCACGATATAGCTACGACGCCCGCACCTGCCAGAAGCGAAGCGTGCGCCGCGCGTTCTCCGGCGACATGCGTGCAAAATTGTTCTTTGCTCTTGCAACATCCGCGGGCTTCATCGCGCCGGTCGCAAACCGGCTTTCGAGCACGGCGGCGGTGGTTTCCCAGCTCAGCTGCGCCGCCTTGCACGGCACCAGCAGTCCGTCTTCGCGCAGGCTCTGCATCAGCGGACGAATCACCTCCACGGTCGAGCCGGACAGTGCCGCCAGCGCAGCTACGGCCTCCTCGTAGCGCCGCTGCCTGGCGAAGCCGAGCAGCGTCGCCTCGTTGAGCTGGCCGGTTGCCTTGAGGTTTCCGATGGCACGCTTGGCGCCCTCGAAATCGCGCACGCCCGACATCTCGCGCTCGACGCCGACGGTCACCGCGGCGATCGCATTCTGGATTTCGTCGAACAGGTCTGGCGGCGCGCGCGACAACAGGCGGGTGCGAACGGCGTCGGTTGCGGAACGCAGCAATCGGCGGCGCAGGTCCGATGGCAGGTCGACGCGGACGCCGATGTTGACCGCGAGCTCGGGATCGCTCTCGGCCTGTCCGACGATGACGGTGAAGCCCTTTCCGGACATGCGCGCGCCGGGATTGGCGGCGAGCCGCCGGCTCACGCTCGGATAGCGGCGCGCCAGCAGCGCGTCGGTGACGATCTCCTTCAGCCACCAGCGGCCGGCGACCGCGAGCAGATGCGTCTCGCCCTTGCTGGTGGCGATCTTCACCAGTTCGCCGTCGTCGAGGCGCGCGGATTCCTGGAGCACGGGACCGGCGATGCGGATTTCGTCATTGTTGGCGAGGCGGCGGATGACGGAGGGCGGCGCCTGCGCGATCGGCGCGAGCTGGGTGCTGATCTCGGCCAGCGCAACGCGCGCGCCCATGTCGGCGATGGCGCGCAGCTCGATAGTACCGATCAGCCGCTCGAGCACGTCGTCGAACAGCGCGATCTGCTCGTCGTTGAAGCTCCCGGCGGAGGAGAGAAACAGGTCGGTGACGCGCCGGGCGGTCTCCAGGCCCTTTTCCGACGAGCCGGTCCGGATTGCGGATTCGACCTCGTCGATGATCGATAGCTGGGCCGTGGACATGACGCGTTGCTCGTCCTGAGCGGATGACGGAAGCTTGTTCTAAGCAACCGCCATCATTAGCGACGAGCACTGAACGTTTCGTAAACCATGCCTTGGAGAAGTCGCTATTCCCCGTTCCAGCCGCAGGCGCGGAGTTTTTCGTGCATGTGGGGCGGGGCCGGCGCGACGACGCGGACTGGCTCCTTGTTCCGCGAGATCGGCACCACGATCTCGCGGGAGTGCAAATGCAGCTTCGGCTCGCCGAAGCGCGGGCCGTTGCCGTAAATGTTGTCGCCGAAGATCGGCCAGCCGGTCGCGGACGAATGCACCCGCAATTGATGGGTTCGACCGGTCACCGGTTCCATGGCGAGCCAGGTGAAGCCGTCGCCCCGGCCCATCACCTTCCAGTTGGTGATCGCCTTCTGCCCCTCCGGGTCCGGTTTTTGCCACCAGCCACGCTCGGCATTGAGCCGGCCGAGCGGCATGTCGATGGTACCTTCGTCCTCGGCAGGCCCGCCCTCGACCACGGTCCAGTAGGTTTTGCCGATCTTGCCGTGCTTGAAGAGCAGGCCGAGCGAGGCGGTGGCTTTCCGATGGCGGCCGAGCACGAGGCAGCCCGAGGTGTCCTTGTCCAGCCGGTGGGCCAGCACCGGCGGCCGGGGCAGCCCGAACTGGAGCGCGTGGAAGGAGTCTTCCAGATTGGCGCCGCCCTTGGGGCCGCGATGCACCGGCAGGCCCGAGGGCTTGTCGATGATCAGCATCAGCCCGTCGCGATGAAGTACGCGCGCCTGGATCTCCTCGGCGGTCAGTTGGGGAACATCGAGCAATTGCAGGACCTTTGGCTCAACACTTTCGTTTAGAGGCGGGAACGGCTAACACACCGCCACCATGAACGATACCACTGACACCCCCAAGCTGAGCTGGTGGCGCCGCCTGTCGAACGGGCTGAAGCGCACCTCGTCCTCGCTTGGGACCGCGGTCGCTGACCTCGTCACCAAGCGCAAGCTCGACCGCGCCATGCTCGACGACATCGAGGACGTGCTGCTGCGCGCCGATCTCGGCACCGCAGTCGCGGTGCGGATCGCCGATGCCGTCGGCACCGGGCGCTACGACAAGGCGATTTCGCCCGACGAGGTCAAGGACGTGGTCGCGACCGAGGTCGAGAAGGTGCTGGCGCCGGTGGCGAAGCCCCTCGAGATCGAGGCGGGCAAGAAGCCGTTCGTGATCCTCGTGGTCGGCGTCAACGGTTCCGGCAAGACCACGACCATCGGCAAGCTCTCGCAAAAATTTGCGTCCGAAGGCCGCAAGGTGATGCTGGCCGCCGGCGACACGTTTCGCGCAGCAGCCATCGAGCAGCTCAAGGTCTGGGGCGAGCGCACCAGGACGCCGGTCGTCGCGGGCGCGCAGGGCTCGGACTCGGCGAGCCTCGCCTTCAACGCGCTGACCGCGGCGAAAGAGCAGAACGTCGACGTGCTCCTGATCGACACCGCCGGCCGCCTGCAGAACAAGGCCGAGCTGATGAACGAGCTCGAGAAGGTCGTGCGCGTCATCCGCAAGGTGGACGCTTCGGCGCCGCATGCGGTGCTGCTCGTGCTCGACGCCACCGTCGGCCAGAACGCGCTGTCGCAGGTCGAGGCCTTCCATCGCACGGCGGGGGTGACCGGCCTGGTGATGACCAAGCTCGACGGCACCGCGCGCGGCGGCATCCTGGTGGCGCTCGCGGAGAAATTCAAACTGCCGGTGCATTTCATCGGCGTCGGCGAAGGCGTCGACGATCTCGCGCCGTTCACCGCGCGCGATTTCGCCCGCGCCATCGCCGGAATCGAAAGCTAGAGAATGGACAAAACCCAGCCGCATCCGCTGTTCAAGCTTGCGACCGAACTCGGTCCGCTGCTCGTGTTCTTCTTCGTCAATGCGAAGTTCAACCTGTTTGCGGCGACCGGCGCCTTCATGGTCGCGATCGTGGCGGCGATGATCGCGTCCTATGTGGTGACGCGCCATATCCCGATCATGGCGATCGTCACAGGCGTGATCGTGCTGGTGTTCGGCACGCTGACGCTGGTGCTGCACGACGAGACCTTCATCAAGGTCAAGCCGACCATCATCTACGGCCTGTTCGCCGCGATCCTCGGCGGCGGCTTGTTGTTCGGCCGTTCCTTCATCGCCGTGATGTTCGACCAGATGTTCAACCTGACTCCGCAGGGCTGGCGCATCCTCACCCTGCGCTGGGCGCTGTTCTTCGCCGGCATGGCGGTGCTGAACGAGATCGTCTGGCGTACCCAGAGCACGGACTTCTGGGTGAACTTCAAGGTGTTCGGCGTCACGCCGCTGACCATGATCTTCGCCATCGCCCAGATGCCGCTGACCAAACGTTACGGTGTCGAGCCGGTGTCGCTGGAGACCAGTGAGGCCGAGGCGGGGGATGTGCGGAAGGGCTGACGATCTCTCCACGCGTCATTGCTTCGTCGCAAGAGCTCCTCGCAATGACGCGGCGAGAGCGCGCTCGCAATGACCGGCTTGGCTAAGATCCCGCCTTCAACGCCTTCTCCATCTGCGGCAGCAGCACCGTCCGATAGTTTTCCGCCGTGATCGGCCCGACCAGCTTGTAGACGATGGTGCCTTCGGGGCCGACGACGAAGGTCTCGGGCACGCCGTAGACGCCCCATTCGATCGAGGCGCGGCCATTGGCGTCGGCGCCGACGCGGCCGAACGGATTGCCGTAGCGCCCGAGGAAGCGGCGCGCGTTATCCGGCGCGTCCTTGTAGTTGATGCCGACGATCTGGAAGCGCTTGTCCTTGGCGAGCTCCGTCAGCAGCGGTGCCTCGTCGTGGCAGGGGACGCACCAGGAGGCCCAGACGTTGACGAGGCTGACCTTGCCCTTGAACGCGGCGGGATCGAGCCCCGGCACCTGGGCGCTATCGGCCTGCAACCCCTCGAGCGGCGGCAGCGTGGTCTGCGGCGCGGGGTGACCAATCAGCGCAGAGGGAATGCGCGAAGGATCGCCGCTGCCGAGCCGGAACCAGAACAGCACGGCAAGTCCGATGAAGGCGAGCAGCGGCAGCACCATCAGGAAGGTGTGGCGCTGCGGCGGCGCGGAGGTTGTTTGATCGCTCATGGTGTGTCCGTCGCGCTGCGGCCCGAACGGCGGGTGACGCCGCTGCGTTCGAGCTGGCGCAGCCGCTGCGTCTGGTTGCGATAGTCGATGATGACCCAGCCGATCAGCAGCGCGACCACGATGCCGGCGGCGGCATATGACGTGACAATGAACCACGCGTAGGGACCAAGCGACATGATCATGCAGCCCCTGTTGATGCGTTTTCCTGACGCGAGCCGGTGCCCATTTCGCTCGAAAACGCGACGCGGCTCGCTTGCATCATCTGCAACGACCGCACGCGCCGGCGCAAAATCTCGTTGCGCATCGCCGCCAGATGCAGCGTGACGAACAGCAGCGTGAACGCGACCGCCATCACCAGCAGCGGAATCAGGAACGCCTTGTCGAGCGTCGAACCGCCCATGCGCATCACCGACGCCGGCTGGTGCAGCGTGTTCCACCAGTCGACCGAGAACTTGATGATCGGAAGATTGAGCGCGCCGACCAGTGTCAGCACCGCCGCCGCACGCGCCGCGCGCGAGGGATCCTCCACCGCGCGCCACAGCGCCATCAGGCCGAGATACATCAGGAACAGGATCAGCACCGACGTCAGCCGCGCATCCCATTCCCAATAGGTGCCCCACATCGGCCGACCCCACAGCGAGCCCGTCAGCAGCGCGAGAAAAGTGAAGCTGGCGCCGATCGGAGCTGCGGCTTTCGCAGCGACGTCGGCGAGCGGATGGCGCCACACCAGCGTGCCGAGCGAGGCGACACTCATCACGCCCCACACGAACATCGACAGCCACGCATTGGGCACGTGGATGAACATGATCTTCACGGTTGCGCCCTGCTGATAATCATCAGGCGCAAGAGCGGATTGATAGAGGCCGATCGTGAGCAGGATGATTGTCGCGGCCGCAAGCCATGGCAGCACCCGTGCACTGAGCGCGAGGAACCGTGTGGGGTTGGCGAGGTCGATCAGCGTCATGTTATTCTGATAATCACCGGAGACTGCTCACGCAATCAGCATGGAAGCGCGCAGCGAAAGTTGATCGGGGTCGAGGCAACCGAGCCCATGTCAGTCCAGTCCATGTTTCAGGCTCGCAGCGGCCGCGAATGGGCCGATCACGAGGCTCACCAGCGACAGCGCGCAGAGGATCGAGAACGGCGCGCCGAATGACGACGGTCCCGTGATCGCGGCCTGCGAGGCCGCAACCCCGAAGATCAGCACCGGGATCGACAGCGGCAGCACCAGCACGGCCATCAGCAGCCCGCCCCGGTGCAGCGTCACCGCCAGCGCCGCGCCGATCATGCCGGTGAAGGTCAGCGCCGGGGTGCCCGCGAGCAGCGTCAGCGCCACCGCGCCGGTTGCGACCATATCGAGGTTGAGCAGCAGGCCCAGCACGGGGGTTGCGACAATCAGCGGCAGGCCCGCGGCCAGCCAATGCGCCAGCGCTTTGGCGGCGCAGGCCAGTTCCAGCGGGGTTCGGCTCATCGCGATCAGGTCGAGCGAGCCGTCTTCGTGGTCGGCCATGAACAGCCGGTCGAGCGTCAGCAGGCTCGCCAGCAGCGCGCCCAGCCACAGGATCGCCGGTCCCAGCCGTGACAGCAGCGCGAGGTCCGGGCCGACGGCAAACGGCATCAGCACCACCACGGTCAGGAAGAACAGAACGCCGATCAGCGCCCCGCCGCCAACGCGGAGCGCGATCCGGATGTCCCGGCGGATCAGGGCGGAGAGAGCGGTCATGGGACGGCCCCTCCGGCGGGCGGATGGACATGGGAGCCCGGCCCACGCCTCAGGCAGACTGCGCTCCCTCCCCCCTTGCGCGGGAGGGTTGGGGAGAGGGGTAGCCCCGAAAAAGCTGCGCTTGGGTCGAGAGAAGGCCTTCGTTCGATTGCGAGAGTCCCCGTGTGGCACCCCTTTCCCTGACCCTTCCCCGCAAGGGGGGAGGGAGGGGAAAGAGCGGAGCCCAGCCGCTTGGAAAGCTGAGGGTCGCGCCGTCTCATGCCGCACCCCCGATCCGCAACTCCCGCGAACCGATCCCGAGTGGCCCATGGGTCGCCGCAATGATCATCCCGCCGCGCGCCAGATGGTCGCGCATCAGGCCGCCGAACATATCCTGGCCGGCGACGTCCAGCGCGTTGGTCGGCTCGTCGAGCAGCCAGACGGGTCGGCGCACCGTGAGCAGCCGGGCGAGCGACAGCCGCCGGCGCTGGCCCGCCGACAGGAAAGCCGCGGGCAGATGGGCGGCGTGGTCGAGGCCGACGGTGGCGAGGCTTTGGGCGGCGTCGCAACGTTCGCCGCCCAGAAATTCAGCCCAGAATGACAGGTTTTCCGCCACGCTCAGCGCCGGCTTCAGGGCATCGCGATGGCCGAGATAGTGGCACTGCTCGGGCAGCGTCATGTCGGCGTCGCCGCCGCCCAGTACGATCGTGCCGTCAGCCGGAATGAGCAGCCCGGCGATCAGCCGCAGCAGCGAGGTCTTGCCCGATCCATTGCGCCCGACAACCGCCAGGGCTTGGCCGGAGGCAGCCTCGAAATCGAGCCCGGAAAACACTTCGCGCCCGCCCCGCACGCAAGTCACCCCGCGTCCGGACAGCTGCATCTGGCCTGGTACCAACCCGTTCAAAGCCGGGCCTCAGGAAATCTTGGGGTAGCGCATCAGAATTTGTGGCTCGCGACTTGCTGGGTTCGATTGTGGCTGTGGCGGCGCGGTTAGAAAGCTTCTATAAGCCCGGAACTACTTGATGCAGCAACTCAACCTGCCCCTGCAAGCGATCCAGCCCGATACGCTGAAGGTGTTAAAATACCCCCTGCCGGGTAGAACTAACAATTGGGATTTCCTTTCATGACCTCGCTCGACAGCTTCAAATGCAAAAAGACCCTCAAGGTCGGCGCCAAGACCTATGTGTATTACAGCCTGCCCACGGCGGAGAAGAACGGTCTCAAGGGAATTTCGAAACTTCCCTATTCGATGAAGGTCCTGCTCGAGAACCTGCTCCGCAATGAGGACGGCCGCTCGGTCAAGAAGGAAGACATCGTCGCGGTCTCGAAGTGGCTGCGCAAGAAGTCGCTGGAACACGAGATCGCGTTCCGCCCCGCCCGCGTGCTGATGCAGGACTTCACCGGCGTTCCCGCGGTGGTCGATCTCGCCGCGATGCGCAACGCGATGCAGAAGCTCGGCGGCGATGCCGAGAAGATCAATCCGCTGGTGCCGGTCGATCTCGTCATCGACCACTCCGTGATCGTGAACTTCTTCGGTGACAACAAGGCCTTCGGCAAGAACGTCACTGAAGAGTACAAGCAGAACCAGGAGCGCTACGAGTTCCTGAAGTGGGGCCAGAAGGCGTTCTCGAACTTCTCGGTCGTGCCGCCCGGCACCGGCATCTGCCACCAGGTCAATCTCGAATATCTCTCCCAGACGGTGTGGACCAAGAAGGAGAAGATGACGGTCGGCAAGAAGACCGGCACCTTCGAGGTCGCCTATCCCGACTCGCTGGTCGGCACCGACTCGCACACCACCATGGTCAACGGTCTCGCCGTGCTCGGCTGGGGCGTCGGCGGCATCGAGGCGGAAGCCTGCATGCTCGGCCAGCCGCTGTCGATGCTGCTGCCCAACGTCGTCGGCTTCAAGCTGAAGG
>Ga0310811_10007421_pt1 | contig 14040 bp, 16 predicted proteins | sample YCmetagenome_FD_207642 | JGI IMG/M metagenome (GOLD analysis project Ga0310811, IMG submission 207642) | Soil microbial communities from experimental microcosm in Duke University, North Carolina, United States - YC | ecosystem: Engineered > Artificial ecosystem > Soil microcosm > Unclassified ... | reverse complement strand
AATGGAATACGGCATTGCCAAATCAGACGTGCGCCCTATGTTCCCCGGGACTCCTATGAAGCGCAATTTGCGTTCGATTTATCGCCATATTCTGGTGTGCCTCGGGGTCCTCGGGATCGCCGTGAATACCGCACACGCCGTTGAGAGCTTTCTCATCATCGACAACCAGACGGGCCATATCCTCGCGTCCAAGAATCCCGATGAAAAGCGACAGGTCGCCAGCCTCACGAAGATCGCTACGGCTCTGGTGGTTCTCGACTGGGCGAAACTCACCAATGCGGATCTCGGCGAACTGGTCTCCGTGCCCGCCCAGGCCGTGGAAGTGGGCAGCGCGAGCGGCCTGCAGACCGACGACCTGATCTCCCTGCGCGACCTCCTTTACGGAGCGCTCATGGCTTCCGACAATGCGGCGGCGACCACGCTCGCGTACCACATCGGCCGACGGTTGCCGAATGCCGAGGGGCTCGACCCGGTGGGAAATTTCGTGGCGCACATGAATGCGCTGGCCCGCAATCTGACCATGAAGCACACGCGCTTCCTGAATCCCAGCGGACTCGATCACACGAAGAGCTCTCCGCCGTTCTCGACCTCGAACGACCTCGGCCGCCTCGTGCGCTACGCGTATTCGAAGTCGGGTTTCCCATTTTACGTGGCCCAGGAAACGCGTGAGGTGCACCTCTTCCGCGCCGGCCAGCCGATGAGCATCTGGCTCAAAAATACGAATCCCCTGCTCGACAAGGAGGGGATCGACGGCGTCAAGACCGGGCGCACGGCGAAGGCCGGCGACTGCATCATTCTGTCCGCTGATCGCACACCGGAATCCACGCGCGAGGGAGAAAAAGTCTTCATCACTCCGCGGCGCATTATCGTGGTGCTGCTTGGCGCGCAGGATCGCTCGGGCGAGGGGATGGCCTTCATCCACAAAGGCTGGGACCTCTATGACCAATGGGCGGCCGCAGGCCGTCCTCTGAAGAAGAGCACGACGCTCAATTGAAATCATCATTAAGAAAAGTAACGGCAGTATGGCAAAGAAACGGATCGGTATCTTGACGAGTGGCGGGGATTGCCCCGGGTTGAACGCAGTGTTGCGGGGCGTGGTGCGCTCGGCGGACAAGCTGGGTTGGGAAGTCCTCGGTTTTCGCGATGGCTTCGAAGGTCTGCTCCCCGAGGGGGGCGACTACATGGTGCTCGATCGCCGCTCGACCGCGGGAATCATGCACTTGGGCGGCACGATCCTCGGCACGACCAACCGCGGCCATTTCGTGGCCAAGGTGCGCGCGGGTGAAAAGGCGGCCATCCCGGATGAAATCATCGAGCAGGCCCGGAAGAATTTCAATCACCTCGGTCTCGAGGCTTTGATCGCCATCGGTGGAGACGGCTCGCTCACGACGGGGCTCCAGCTGTCGACCAGCGGTTTCCCGGTCATCGGCGTGCCGAAGACGATCGATAACGACCTCGAGGCCACGGCGATGACCTTTGGCTTCGATTCCGCGATTTCCTGCGTCGCGGACGCTCTTGACCGCCTGCATACCACGGCCACCAGCCACAAGCGGGTGATGGTACTCGAGGTGATGGGCCGTCATGCGGGCTGGATCGCTCTCTACGGCGGGCTCGCCGGCGGAGCGGATATCATCCTGCTCCCGGAGATTCCTTTCGACATCCAGAAGGTCGCCGAGCAGGTGCTGCATCGCGACAAGGAAGGTGCGCGCAGCACGATGATCGTCGTCGCGGAGGGTGCGAGCCCGAAGGAAGGCGGCCAGATGCGCATTCAAACGACGAGCGGCGAGTACCGCCTCGGCGGCATCGGCGAAATGGTCGGCAAGGAGATCGGCGACCGCACCGGCAAGGAAACCCGCGTGTGTGTGCTGGGCCACCTCCAGCGTGGCGGCGCTCCGACGGCCTACGACCGCATTCTGGGCACGCGTTTCGGCGTCCAGGCGGTGAAGCTCATCAACGAAGGAAAATTCGGAATGATGGTCAGCTACCAGAACAACGAGACCTGTTCGGTGCCGATCGAGGATGCGGTGCATCGCCTGCGCCGGGTCGATCCGGATGGCCAGATGGTCGAGACGGCGCGCGCGGTCGAGATCACCTTCGGAGACTAGATTCGTGGATTCTCTCGATGTGCTGCGCGGTGCGATCCGCGATGTGCCGGATTTTCCGAAACCCGGGGTCGTCTTCAAGGACATCACTCCGATTTTGGGAGATCCCGCGCTCTTTCGGATCGCCATCCAGCACTTCGTCCAGCAATGCGCGGGCAAGCAGATCACCCGCGTGGCGGGGATCGATGCCCGCGGATTTCTATTTGGCGCGACCGTCGCCCACGAGTTGGGCGTCGGGTTCGTGCCGGTGCGGAAGAAAGGGAAATTGCCCTACGAGACGGTCTCCCATGCCTACGCTCTCGAGTACGGGGAGGCCGAGATCGAGATTCACACGGATTCGTTCTCCGAGGGGGAACGCGTGGCCTTGATCGATGATTTGCTCGCGACCGGCGGCACGGCGAGGGCCGCGATCAATTTGATCGAAGGAGTGGGCGCCAAGGTGGTGCAGGCGCAGTTTCTGATCGAGCTGGGCTTTCTCGGCGGTCGCTCGCTGCTGGCGCCGACGCCCGTGCTTTCGCTGCTTTCCTTCGACTAGCCCCTGCCATTCTGCCGGATGAAGTCGGCGATGGAGTTCACATTCAGGAAGGCAGTACGCGCGACTTCCGCATTGGGTGTTGCGACGCCGAAGTTCTTCTCGAGGCTGACGGCGAGTTCCAGCGCATCGATCGAGTCGAGGCCCAGGCCCTCCGCGGTGAAGAGGGATGTTTCGTCTCCGATTTCCTCCGGAGTGATTTTCAGCATCAAACTCTCGACCATCATTTTCTTGATACGGGAGTTCAACTCGGGATCGGACATGTGCGGAAACAGCTTGCGTGGAAAGGAGCGCGAACTCTGAATCAATTCCCGATGTCGGACAACCCCGAAAAGCTACGTCTCGATCTACTCCTGGTTTCCCGCGGACTCTTCGATTCCCGCGAGAAAGCCCAGCGTGCCCTGATGGCCGGTACCGTGGTGGTGAATGGCCGCCGCGACGTCAAACCGGGCGATCGGGTGCGTGCGGATGCCGAGGTGGTCGTGAACGCCTCGGAGAAATATGTCGGTCGCGGAGGGTTCAAACTCGAGGGTGCCCTGGATCGGTTCGCCATCGATCCGGCCGGTCGTGTCTGTCTCGATATCGGCGCCTCCACGGGCGGTTTCACCGACTGTCTGTTACAGCGCGGGGCCGCGCGGGTGCATGCACTCGATGTCGGCCACAACCAGCTCCATTGGAAAATTCGCAGCGATGCCCGCGTGGTCACGAAGGAAGGGATCAACTGTCGGCATCTTTCCTTTTCCGATGTGGGCGAGAGGGTGTGGCTGGCGGTGGCCGACGTGAGCTTTATTTCGTTGACTTTGATCCTGCCGCCCGCGTTTGAGTTGCTCGAGCCAGAGGGCAGCATGGTTGTCTTGATCAAACCCCAATTCGAACTTTCCCGCGAAGCCGTAGGCCGTGGGGGAATCGTCACCGACCCCGCCTCGCACGCCGCCGCCGTGGAAAAGATCCAGGCTTTCGTCGAGCAATCCGGCCGTCGCTGGCTGGGGGTGATGGAGTCCCCAATCCTCGGCACGACCGGCAACCGCGAGTTTCTCGCCCATCTGCGCCCATGATCGGTCTCATTGCCCACTCGGAGAAGGCGGACGCCCGTCAGCTCGTTTCCGATCTCCGCGGGGAGCTGGACCGGAGGAATCTCGAATATGTCCTCGAGCGAGCCACGGCGGCGCTCGTGGGGGAAGAGTCCGATCTGGATGAAATCCGCACGGCCGAGCGTTGCGACCTGCTGGTCGTGATGGGGGGCGACGGCACGATCCTGCGGGTGGTGCACCGGGTTGGGGAAACACTGAAGCCGATTTTTGGCATCAATCTCGGATCGCTGGGCTTTTTGACCTGCATGGGGCCGAGCGAAATCAGCCGGGCCGTCGACGCGATCGCGAGCGGCGATTTTCAGCTCAGTCGACGAAGACTGCTGAAGGTGGACCTGATCGGGGGCCACCACGGGCCGGTGCGGACGTTTTTCGGTCTGAATGATGTGGTGATCAGCCGGGGTGAACGGTCGAAGCTGGTCAAGATCGATGTCCGGATCGATGGCGCGACGCTTACGAATTTCAATGCCGACGGCCTGATCGTATCGACCCCCACCGGATCGACCGCCTATTCACTCTCGGCCGGAGGCCCGATTCTGATGCCGGATACCGGGGTGTTCGTGATCACGCCGATCTGCCCCCATGTTTTGACGAATCGATCCACGGTGGTGAGCGATCAATCGATCGTCGAAGCGCGGCTCACGGTCCCGGGGCAGGACGTCTTCATCAATGTCGACGGGGAATCCTACGTGGAGATGCGCATGGGCGACGTGCTGCGCATTTCGCAGTCCGACCGCATCCTGCCGCTGGTCATGCTGCCGGAGCGTCCATTCTCAAAGGTGCTCCGTCAGAAGCTCAAATGGAGCGGCAGCAACGTATGACGATCGACGAAATCCTGAAGCCGGCCGACGTAAACCTGGCGTTGAAAGCCGACACCAAGAGTGCGGCGGTGGAGGAGGTGCTGGCCCAACTGCGCGGAGACGCGCGGGTGGCGAATTGGGAGGAGCTTCGGCGGGTCGTTATCGAGCGCGATGCGCCGGCAATCGAGCACGAAGGACGGACGATTTGCATCGCTCACGGACGCACGAGGGCGGTAACGGCCTTGACCATGGCCGCCGGAAAGTCGGAGGAGGGGTTCGTTTGTCCGGAGACCAAGTTGCGCGTGAACCTCCTCTTCGTGGCCGGGATTCCCGTGGCGATGGACTCGGAGTATCTCCGGCTCGTCGGAGCGATCGTACGGGTCTGCCGGGACGCCGGGCAGATGGGAGAACTCATGGCCGCCCCGGACGGAGAGAGTTTCGTCGAGTGCCTGGCGGCGGCGACCGAGCGGCTGTGAAACGAGTTGTGCGTCCGATGGTTTCGGGGCAGGATTCCTCCATGTCCGCCTGTCCGATCAAAAAGAATGTCGGCGGCCTCGAACGTCTCGCTTGCCTGGCGTTTGGAGGCTGGTTTTTCCTGAGGGGACTTCTCGGGCGCCGCACCTCCCGCACCGTGCTGGGCGGCCTGCTGGTTTACCGGGGGCTTTCCGGAAACTGCAAAGCTTACGAGGCCTTGGGGATCGACACCCGCCCGGCAACCGAGAGAATCTAACAACTCCGTGGCACTCGTAGAGGTCAAAGATCTGAAAGTCTGGTTTCCGGTGCTCGGCGGCGTGCTGAGGCGGCACCTCGACGATGTAAAAGCGGTCGATGGCGTAACCTTCAATGTCGAGGCCGGGCAGACGGTGGGGCTGGTCGGCGAAAGCGGCAGCGGCAAGACCACGATCGGACGGGCGTTGATGAAACTGATTCCAGCGACGTCCGGAAGCGTGAGCTTCGAGGGGAGAGATATCCTCGGCATGAGCGAACGGCAGTTCCGCCCACTGCGCCGGGAGATGCAGATCATTTTCCAGGATCCTTTCGGTTCTTTGAATCCCCGAATGACCGTTGGCCGGATCATTGGCGAGGCGCTGGAGATTCATTTCAAGAAAATGTCCGCTTCGGAGCGGAGCGATCGGGTGGCCGACCTCCTGAGCAAGGTCGGCCTGAAGCCCGAGATGGCGGGGCGTTACCCGCACGAGTTCAGCGGCGGGCAGCGGCAGCGTATCGGCATCGCCCGGGCGCTGGCCGTGGAGCCAAAGTTCATCGTGTGCGACGAGCCGGTGAGCGCCCTGGACGTCAGCGTGCAGGCGCAGATCGTGAACCTGCTGCAGGACATCCAGGCCCAGTTCGGCATTGCCTATCTGTTCATCGCCCACGATCTGGCGGTCGTGGAGCACATCAGCGATCATGTGCTGGTGATGCATCACGGCAGGATCGTCGAGAGTGCGAGCGCGGAGGCCATCTATCGCGACCCTCAGCACGAGTACACCAAGAAACTGCTCTCCGCGGTCCCGGCGTTGTGATCCGCGCGAATCCCTTGCGCGGACGGCCGGTCGCGGGCATTGTCAACGCCGGTTAGAATGCACCCACTCCTTCGAAAATTGCTCGGCTTCAACTGGCTCCTGCTGGGGCTGATGCTGGCGCTGATGTTCTACGGCATCTACGCGATCTACAGTGCGACGTGGATGCGCACCGACAACTTCTGGCACGACCAGGTCAAATGGGCCTTCATCGGCATTCCCGTTTTCCTCGTCGTTTCCCTGATCGATTACCGGTGGGTGCGTATCGGCGCTCTTCCTCTTTATCTGGCCGGATTGGCGGGGGTGGGCGCGACGCTCGTGCTGGCGCACCGAATCAACGGCGCCCAAGGGTGGTTGAACCTCGGGTTCATGAACTTCCAGCCTTCCCAGCTCGCGTTGCTGGCCGGCATCCTCACGCTCGCTTTGTTCCTGAGCCAGTTCAAGAACATGCACTCGTTCTTCCGGCTTGCGGCCTGCGGAGTCATCGCCGGGGCTCCATGGCTCCTCATTCTGCTTCAGAACGACCTGGGGTCCGCACTGGTATGGATTCCGGTGGTGCTGGGCATTCTCTTCATCGGCGGCATCCCGAAGCGTTATCTCATTTCGCTCATCCTCCTGGGGGCGGCGGTCATTCCGCTCGTCATCAACTTCGGATTGAAGCCCTATCAGAAGAATCGAATTCTTACGTTCATCGATCCGAGCCTCGATCCCCAGGGGGCAGGATGGGATCTGAACCAATGCCTGATTGCGATCGGATCGGGGGGGATGTTCGGCAAGGGCTTCAAGGCGCCAAATACCCTCAACGAGCTCGGCTTCCTAAACGCCACCGCCGCGCACAATGACTACATTTTCGCCGTGCTGGGCGAGCAGCATGGTTTTATCGGCGCGGCGATTTTGATCGGTACGATCGGACTCACTTTGATGACGGCTCTTTACATCGTCCTGTCCGCGCATGACGAGCTGGGCCAGTACATCGGGATCGGCATCGTGATGATGCTTTTTGCCCACGTTTTCGAGAATATCGGGATGACGATCCAGGTGATGCCGATCACGGGTATTCCTCTGCCGCTCATCAGCTACGGGGGCACCTTCCTGTTGATTACCCTCACCGGATTCGGCCTCCTCCAGAGCATCTGGATCCACCGCCGGATCGCCGGCTAGGCGGATTGATTTAGGAGCCTCGTTCCGTTACCTTTCCCTCAATATGGTCGCAGTACTCCAGCCCGCCTCGGTGATCGACAAAGTGCTCGATGGCGGTCGCATCACCCAAGAAGAAGCTCGTGAGCTCTATCAGTTGCCGCTCAACGAACTGGGAGCCCTGGCGGATGCGCGCCGGAAACTGGCCAAGGCCGGCGCCCTGGGCGGTCGTGGCAACGAGATCGTCACCTACATCATCGACCGGAACATCAACTACACGAATGTCTGCAACGTGTACTGCAAGTTCTGCGCCTTCTATCGCACGGAGAAGGATGCCGACCATTACGTGATCTCCCACGCCGAGCTGGATCACAAGCTCGACGAACTCACGGCCGTCGGTGGCGTGCAGATCCTTCTCCAGGGAGGGCACCATCCCAGCCTCGGCATCGACTTTTACCTCGATATGCTCTCGCACATCCGGGAGAAATATCCGCACATCAACATCCACGGTTTCAGTCCGCCGGAGTTCAATCACTTCTCCGAGGTGTTCAAGATGCCGCTCGTCGAAGTGATCACGAAATTCCGCGAAGCCGGCCTGGGGTCTATCCCCGGAGGCGGTGGCGAAATTCTGGTTGATCGCATCCGCAATCGCATCGCTCCGCTCAAGTGCGACTCCGATCACTGGCTCGAGGTCATGCGCCTCGCGCACGGGATGGGGATGAACTCCAGCGCCACGATGATGTTCGGCCACGTCGAGACGCTCGACGACCGGCTGGAGCATTTGCAGCGTCTCCGCGACGCCCAGGACGAAACGGGCGGCTACACGGCTTTCATCTGCTGGACCTTTCAGGCCGAGAACACCAAGCTGCGCGCCGAGCCGGTGGGATCCGCCGAGTACCTGCGCATGCAGGCGCTCTCCCGCATCTTCCTGGATAATTTCGAAAACGTGCAGAGCTCATGGGTGACCCAGGGGCCGCGCATCGGCCAGGTGGCGCTCAGCTACGGCGCCAACGATTTCGGCAGCGTGATGATGGAGGAGAACGTGGTCAGCAAAGCCGGCACGAGCTTCCGCCTTGATTCGCCCATGATCGAGCGCCTCATCGGAGAGGCCGGCTACGAGCCGCGCCGGCGGAACAACTGGTACGAGCTGCTGAATTGACGGCGGCACCCGCTTGCCGCATGAATCGCTGATGGCGATGACGATTGCGGGGATGCGGGCGATGGCGAAAGAAAAAGCGGCGTTCGCCGAGTTGCACGCGCAGGTCGAACAGTGCGCCAAGAAGGAAGGCTCCAATGGGAAGCCATTCTGGGAGCTGAAGCTGCGCGACGCGACCGACACGCTCACGCTTCGCGTATGGTCCGATTCGCCGAACGTCCCGGTTTGCGAGTCGCTTACCGAGGTGGATTGCGTGGCCGTCGAGGGGGAGTTTTTCCAAAACGGCCAATATGGAGTCGATGCAAGACGCTGGGAACTGCGGCGGCTTTTTCCCGATGAGCGGGAGGCCCTCTTCGCCGGCAGCGAGGAAACGCGCATCAAGGTCGACCATGACTATTCCTATATCGAGAGCACCGTGGGAAAGATCACGGACCCGAGGTTGCTCGCGCTGGCACAGAGATTTTTGGAAACCGCCGGGAGCCGTTTCAAGCGCGCCGCAGCGGCGAGAGTGAATCACCACGCGCGACGCGGTGGGCTCGTGCAGCATACGGCGCAAATGATGCGGTCGGCGGAGGCGGTAAGCGGGGTTTACGTCACGCTGAATCGCGACCTGCTCGTGGCAGGCGTGCTGTTTCACGATTGCGGTAAACTCTGGGAAACCTGCCCGCCGGAGGAGGGGTTTGCGATCCGCTCCGACATCCGGGGCGAACTCATGGGACACATCAATATCGGTGTGGAGGTCATCAATACGCTCTGGCGCGAGCTGGATCGCGATGCGTGGAAGGATTTGCAGCCGCCATCGGATGAAGTGCGGTTGCACCTGATTCATCTCGTGCTGGCGCACCACGGAGCGCTGGAGTTCGGCTCGCCGATCGTGCCGAAGACGCCGGAGGCGATTGCTCTCCATTACATCGACAATCTCGACGCGCGGCTGGAGATGATCTTCCAGGGCTACGAAAAGGGCGTGGAGACGCAGCCGGGAATATTCGATTACGTTCGCCCGCTGGGCGCGAATCCCATCCGCCCGCTGCCGGTGGTCGGCGCGTAGGCCCTTTCACGGACAGCCTCCGTTGGCGCAGAGCGAGCTCGACTACGATATCCGGACAGCAGAACGCCGCCTGGAGTGAACCAGGCGGCGTTGCTTTTCGGAATCTCTCCCTTATCCCGATAGAGTTTCCGGGAGCCGGGACGTTAAATTACGTCGTCGGCACCGTGGCGATCGTCTGCAAGATACGGCTCGCGATCTTGTAGGGGTCGCCTTGGGAATTCGGACGGCGGTCTTCCAGATAGCCCTTGTAGCCGGCAGGGATGAAGCTGTTCGGCACGCGGATGGATGCACCGCGGTTGGCGACGCCCCAGTTGAACTTGTCGATGGACTGGGTCTCGTGGAGACCGGTCAGGCGCAGGTGGTTGTCCGGGCCGTAAACCGCGATGTGCTCGTTCTTGTATTTGTCGAACGCGTCCATGAGAGCGAGGAAGTATTTCTCGCCGCCGGTGGTGCGCATGTATTCGGTGGAGAAGTTCGAGTGCATGCCCGAGCCGTTCCAGTCGGTGTCACCGAGAGGCTTGCAATGCCAGTTCACATCCACGCCGTAGCTTTCGCAGAGGCGGAGGAGGAGGTAGCGGGCGACCCACATTTCATCGGCAGCCTTGCGGGAGCCTTTGCCGAAGATCTGGAATTCCCACTGACCTTTGGCGACTTCGGCGTTGATACCTTCGTGGTTCAGGCCGGCGTCGAGGCAGAGGTCGAGGTGAGTGTCGACGATCTCACGGGCGATGTCGCCCATGTGGCCGTAGCCGACTCCGCAGTAGTAACGACCCTGGCCCTCGGCGGGGAAGCCGTCCTTCGGGAAGCCGAGAGGTGCGCCGTCTTTCCAGAGAAAATATTCCTGCTCGAAGCCGAACCAGGTGCCCTCGTCGTCGAGGATGGTCGCACGCGCATTTGTGGAGTGCGGGGTGCCATCAGGGTGCATGACCTCGCAGAGGACGATCGCACCGTTTTCCTTCGTGGTATCGGGATAAACGCCGACCGGCTTGAGCACGCAGTCAGAGCTGTGGCCTTCCGCCTGGCGGGTGGAGCTGCCGTCGAAGCCCCAATTCGGGACGTCCTCGAGGGAAGGGAAGCTCGCAAATTCTTTGATGAGCGTTTTGCCGCGGAGGTTTGCGACAGGCTCATAGCCGTCGAGCCAGATGTATTCCAGTTTGTACTTCGCCATATTGGTTGGTTGCGGTGTCGTTTTTTTATTTGCGGGCTGCGCCTAAGGCCCCGCGTTGGTGGTGTTTTTTGACCCTTCTTCTCCCTTTCGGCGCAGATTTGGGGTGAAGCTCTGGAAGTAGCAAGATCGGTGCCATGTCGGCAACGGGAATAAACACAAATTTTAGCCGCAAAGCATTGGCGGTGAACGCGCGCGGGGCGGCCCGTCACTTCGGAGCTTGCACCGGACAGTGGGGAGGCGATCTTAAGGGGCATGCAGCAAGTGAAGGATACGCTGCGCGCACTCGTGCGCATCGGCTATGACGGAAGAGTGCACAAGACCTTTCGCGGGCCGAAGGCCGAGGAGCGATATGCAACGGAAGTCCGCGTTCTCCGCTATCTGGAGCAACGAGGCTGTCCCTTCGTACCGAGACTCCTGGAGGCGGATCCCGCCGCCTTGAAGATCGTTACCACGAGTTGTGGATCCCGGGTGGATCGCCTCGATGAGGAGCGCATGCGGGAGATCTACGCAGAGCTCGAAGGATACGGCGTGCGCCACGAAGACGCCGAGTTGCGCAACGTGACCTACCGCCAGAGTGACGGGCGCTTCTGCTTGATCGACTTCGAGTTTGCCACGATTCTGGATGAACAGCCGCACGATGGAACCTCCGCCCAGACCAGCAACGATGCGCCTGCAGTGGTTCGGATGGACGGACCGCGGGAAGGTGCGGTCCAATAACGAGGATTCATTTCTCGGACTGAAGTTCGACGCCGAGGGCGCGCACCACCTGGGGCGCCTCGGGGAAGCGACGACAAATCACGAAGATTTCGTCTTTGCGGTCAGCGACGGCATGGGAGGCGCGAGGGCGGGGGAGTTCGCCAGCCGGGTGACGGTCGAGAAAATCATGCGCCGGCTCCCGCCTGCCTACCGGCAGGGGGCCGTGGGCATCGAGGCGGGGTTCGACGACGTGCTCACGGAGTTGTTTCACGATGTTCATCGAGCCCTGCTTTTCCTTGGAGGCAGCTACGAGGAATGCCAGGGCATGGGAGCGACGCTTACGCTCTGCTGGTTCACGCCGGGGTGGATGTATTTTGCCCATATCGGGGATAGCCGCCTTTACTATTTTCCGGCCGCCGGAGGCCTCAAACAGCTGACGCATGACGATACCCATGTCGGCTGGCTGTACCGGAACGCGAAGATCAGCGAGCGTGAAGCCCGCCAGCACCCCGGGAAAAACTCCCTCCAGCGCGCCCTTGGGGCCGGGCATCAGTTCGTGGATCCCCAGCTCGGCGCGGTCGGGTACGAGCCGGGAGACCGTTTCCTCCTTTGCAGCGATGGGCTGGTGGACGGCCTTTTCGACGCGCAGATCGAGCGACTGCTCGCCGAGGAATCAGCTTTGAAATCGGAGTTGAGAAACCCGGCCCGGCACCTCGTCGACGCGGCCGTCGAAATTTCGGGACGCGACAATACCACCGCGCTGATGATCGAGACCGGCCGATGATGCCTGGTCAAAAAACTTCAGGGTGACGACCGACCGGCTTTGCCCGGAGTGCCGTCACCCTGCGTAGTTGATGAAATTGGGACGCGCCCCGATCCCTTACCCCCTTCCGGGGCGCGACGCTTTGAAAGGGAAGCAGGCGATGTGCCAAAAGACTTTTGCCGGGATTAGAAAATTCTCTTTACGGGAGAAAAAGAGCGTGGCACGTTACCCGGCTCGCGCGAAAAACCAAAAGAACCTTTCGCCGTCGGTCCCTGAGTGAGTGTCCTCGACAATCACTGTTCGCGCCAGGGGGAACCCGGTGGAAACCCAATCAAAGATAGGCCGGCTCCTCGCGGGCGAGGTCATCTCCAGTAAATCATGCCAATACGTCTCGGTCGTTTTGAAATGCCCAAATCCCTGGGCAAGGACGAATCCACAGCCACGGACACCTACGCGAAGTTCATCGCGGAGCCTTTCGATGCCGGCTATGGCCACACCATCGGCAACTCGCTGCGCCGCGTGCTGCTTTCCTCGCTTGAAGGAGCCGCCATCACCTCGGTGAAGATCGAGGGCGCACCTCACGAATTCACCAGCCTGCCGGGCGTGGTCGAGGACGTGGTGGACATCATTCTCAACCTCAAGAAGGTAAAGTTCAAATCCCAGGAGGGCGGCGACATCCGCAACCTCTCGCTTTCCGTGAACAAGGAAGGCGCCGTCACCGCCGGCGACATCGCCGCGAGCAATCAGGTCGAAGTCCTCAACCCCGACCAGCACATCTGCACGCTCGACAAGAAGCAGAAGTTCGACGCGGAGTTCGAAGTGCGCGTGGGCCGCGGTTTCGCGACCGGCGACGAGAACAAGCACGCCGACATGCCGATCGGCGTGATCGCGATCGACTCGATCTTCTCGCCTGTCACCCGCGTAAAGTACGCGGTCGAGCAGACCCGCGTCGGTCAGCGCACCGACTACGACAAGCTCGTGATCGAGATCTGGACCGACGGCCGCATCAGCCCGGACGACGCGCTGCTCCAGGCCTCCGCGATCCTTCGCAAGCACCTCGACGTGTTCGTGAACTACGACGACACGCAGGTCGAGTTCGACGAGACTCCGCAGGAAGTCAGCCAGGAAAACAGCCGCCTCAAGAAGCTCCTCAACATGAGCGTCAACGAGATCGAGCTGTCCGTCCGCGCGGCGAACTGCCTCAACAACGCCAACATCACCACCGTCGGCCAGCTCGCGCAGAAGTCCGAGGCGGAGATGCTCAAATACCGCAACTTCGGCAAGAAGTCCCTCAACGAAATCAAGGACAAGCTCGTCCAGCTCGGTCTCGGCCTCGGCATGAAGTTCGAGAACGGTCTGATCGACCTGCCCGCCGAAGTTCAGCCCTAAGCAGCTTTAGAAAACGTATCCCATGAGACACCGTATCAAAACCGTGAAACTCGGCCGTTCCCAGGCGCATCGCGATGCCCTGCTGGCGAACCAGGTCGTGAGCTTGATCGTGCACCAGCGCATCAAGACCACGCTCGCCAAGGCCAAGGCCGTCCGCCCTTTCGCGGAAAAAATGCTCACCCTCGGCAAGCGTGGAGATCTCCATGCCCGCCGTCTGGCCATTTCGTATCTTGGCCAGAAAGATGCCGTGAAGAAACTCTTCGAAGAACTCGCACCGCGCTCCGCGGCTCGCGCCGGCGGCTACACCCGCATCGTGAAGCTCGGGCCTCGTCAGAGCGATTCCGCGCCGATGGCTTACATCGAGTGGGTCGACGCCGCAGTGGAAGCTGAGGCACCTGCCGTCGAGGAGAAGAAGCCAGCCGCCAAAAAGTCGGCCGCGAAAAAATCCGAAACCGCTCCGGTTGCAGAAGCCGAAGGCGAAGCGAAGCCGGCCAAGAAGCCTGCCGCAAAGAAAAAAACCAGCGAGGAATAATATTCCCCGCTGAATGCAGCACTATCCAACCGGCGGTCATGACCCGAGAAGGGCTCGACCGCCGGTTGTTTGCTGTCGTTCCTTGACGCCACTTTCCTCACTCAATACG
>Ga0310811_10007419_pt1 | contig 14042 bp, 14 predicted proteins | sample YCmetagenome_FD_207642 | JGI IMG/M metagenome (GOLD analysis project Ga0310811, IMG submission 207642) | Soil microbial communities from experimental microcosm in Duke University, North Carolina, United States - YC | ecosystem: Engineered > Artificial ecosystem > Soil microcosm > Unclassified ... | reverse complement strand
TGGTTTTCGGGAAGTAGCGCAGGCCGGTAGCGCACCTGGTTTGGGACCAGGGGGTCGCAGGTTCGAATCCTGTCTTCCCGACGAACAAGAAGCCCGCAGCGAGAGCTGCGGGTTTTGTTTTTCCGGGAACGGCGAAAGCTCGCTTTCGCGAGTGAACGGGAAAACAAAACGGTTCCGACGGAGTCGGAACGGGGCTTCTTGGGTAAGAAGGAGGGCAAAGGATCACTGGAAGTAATCCTGTCTTCCCGACTAAACAAGATCAGAAAGCCTCCGCTATCGCGGAGGTTTTTGCTTTTTAGAAGGACGCTTCAAGCTTGCTGGAAGACGAGCGACGAGGGAGCGGTTGAGAGTAAGCCTGTCTTCAAAAAAACCATCTTTTACATACCCCGATGAAATAAATGCCATTTACGGGCGTTGTTTTCCTAATAACCCCATCCCATGAAAAATGCAATTTTTCTTTATGCGTTCACATTTCTGTGTTCGACAGCCTATTCTCAAATCAATGACCCACAGTACAAAGAGGGCGTAAAGAGTTTTAAAAACAACGACTTTCCCAGCGCATTGCTGTGCTTCGAAAAAGCTATAAAAGCAAATCCCGATAGCGCAGAAGCATATTTCATGCACGGTGTCACCTGCTACCGGACGCAACAGTTGAAACAGGCTATTACTGACTTTGACAAATGCGTTGAACTACATTATACACGTCCCGTTACATACGAATATCGCGGTCAGGTAAAATTCATTCTCCAGGATTTCAAAGGAGCATTGGAAGACTTTGACGAACAGGCAAAATTATATCCAAAAGAATCCGACAACTACAACAATCGGGCTATGGCGAAGACCAGGCTTGCCAACTTCCAGGGTGCCGTGGCAGATTATGACACAGCCATTCTCCTAAACCCCGATAATGTCAAATACTGGGTGGGCAGGGGCGCAATGAAAACGAAGCTCAGCTTATTTCAGGAAGGGGCTGTTGACCTAAATAAAGCTTTACAACTGGACCCTAATAATGAAAGGGCATATTGCATTCGCGGACTCAACAAAATTCTGACGAATCATTTTATCGGCGGATTGTCGGACGTGAACAAAGCAATTGCTTTGGATTCTACGGACCTGGAAGCGTATTTGCTTCGCGGGCAGGCAAGAATACCCCTAAAAGACTACAAAGGCGCACTCGATGACTTAAACTATGTATTGAAGTTTACACCCGACGACCAGTCCGCACTTGGCTTCAGAGCTTCCGCAAAAGTCGGTCTTGGCGACAAGGCCGGCGCCTGCGCCGACTACAACAGATTTTTACAACTGGGCGGAACGCCAGTTGCGGGAGGAGAGAATATTTGTAAATAGAAATTTTATCTCTCTGAAACCTTCAACCTCCACGTCGTATGCATCTTTCCACTCATATTGGCCCTAAGCCGCTGCAGCAACTCCGGCGAGCACGAAGCTAAAAAATGCGGCAACGACCCTAAACTCATATAATCGGGCTCAAACTCTTTATCGATAACCAATCCCTCCGACGCAAAGAACGCTTCAGCCTCTTCAAAGGACTCAAACATATTATCCTTCACCCTATGTTGCTCCAAAAACTCCCTCAAAGTATCTCCCCGCGAGAGCTCCTCATCTTCGGGCAGGTCCCGTCTGAGGTAAACATCGGCCGTGATCCAGTAACCTCCCCGCTCCGCCAGCACGTCGCGGATCTCTCGGCAAAGCTGCCGTTTCTCCTCCATGCCTAAATACATCAGCAGCCCTTCATTCACAATAACCAGCGGACCAGCCGGAAAACCACTGACAATACTATTAAATATCGACGTGTCCAACGCATTCAAAGCCTTCAGCTCATAATGTCCACGGAGCGGACCGGCGAGCGCTGCGACGAGAGGTTGCTTCGTCGCAATCAGATCAGGCAGGTCCGTATCGATATAGTAGACCGGCCGGTCGGTGGCCAGGGCCAGCCCGCGAAAGGAAAATCCGGAGGAGAGTTCCAGTATATTGGTGGCGTCATCGGGCAGCAGCTGGTTGATGCTCCAGTACCGCGCTTCGAAATGCATCACGCGGATCCAAAATCCGGGCTGACGATTCGAAAAATCCGGCTCAAACGGTTCCGGATCCTGGATCAGCTTTGCCGCCTCGCGTGCAAACGGTATTGTGGTATGGGCCTTCATCAGCAAAAGGGCCCGCGCCGATGGGCTGATAGTGTTGTAGTTACGTGTTTGTTGCATGTTAACAGTTGTCTTCCGCTAAAGTTAAGAAAATTACCCGCCCTCAATATGCGGCATAACTGATTGAAAAAATTACCCCGTGGCACGCGAATCGCAGTTACACCTCTAAAAGCGTTAACTATGAGAAAGCTACTAGTGTTAATACTGGGTATCTCACTGACAGCCAGTGCGATGGCCCAAACCGACCCGCAAAAGAAACAGGAAATGAAGGACCTCCGTACCGACGTACGCGAGAAAAAGGCCGCCTCTCACAAAGTGAATAAGGACTGGTCGCATGTACGCGTGAAAAAGGCCATGCACGACCACAAGGCGGTAGCCAGAGAAAATAAGGACATCAGCAAAGATTCAAAACGTTTAAAACGACAAGGTGTTGACCATCCTGTAGCCAAGGCCAAACGTCAGGTCCGCGTCCAGGATGATAACCGAAAGGATCACACGAATTAGTTATTCCTGTGATTTATCAAAAGGGTGTTCCAAAAGGAGTACCCTTTTTTCGTCTCCAACCCCGGTCACCCCCCGGCCTCACGCCCGAAAATTCGGATTCATCCACGCCATCGGGATATCCGCGTCCAGCACCCCATTCGGCTTGCGATACCTTCCCGGCATCCGGCCCTCGATAGTAAACCCAATCCCCTCATAAAAGGCAAGCGCTCTCTTATTGGTCTCCCCCGTCAGCAGCTCGACCCGTAGTATATCCTTGCGGTTCTCCCGAACCTCGTCCAGAACGCCCATGAACAATGTCTTTCCAATACCCTGGCCCTGATAGTCGGGGTCGACGGCGATCGTCAGGTCGCTGAGCATATGGTCAAAACATTTGAGTCCCGGCTTACTGCAGTGGATATCACCGATGATGGCGCCGCTGGCTTCGTTCTCCATGACAAAATGAACGCCGTTGTGGGCGGCCTCCGTCATAAATCCGTCGACATATTCGATGGTGATCTCGTCCTCCGCGCGGGCGAGGCCGCCGGAAATACGGGCTACTTTTTTATACAGGGCGATGATGCCGTCGCGGTCGGCGGCAACGGCAGGCCGAAGGGTGTTTTTCATGAGACTGAAATTATCGAATTTTCGCCAGCGCAGAATAAATATTGCTTCTCCCGAACGCTGACGGCCGCTCGCCCAGCTTGTCCACCTTCGGCCAGCCCGCAATCGCCATCAGGGGGCGGAGTTTAGCCAAACTAACGGGCCAGGGTACCCAGGTAGGCACCGGCGTGTCGGTATCGTATTCCACGACCAGCAGCGGTCTTTCCGGACGAAGCGGCGCGCTTTCCGGATGCCCTGGATGCATCGACCTGGTCAGCGTCGACAAAAACGCAGCCTTGTCCTCGACGTAGTGCAGGGAATTGGCCATGAGTATACCGTCAAGCCCAGCGACAGGTAAAGGAATATTAACAAAATCGGTTTTTACCGGCACCAGATGGACGCCACATACCAGATCCGACTGCAGCATCGGGCGCAGGTCAAGCCCATAAATGGTACTGCCCGCGGGCAAAAATCGGGCGAGCGCTTCGGTGAATAACCCCGACCCGCAGCCGAGGTCGGCCCAACGGACAGGTGCATCTCCTACAACGTCACGCAATACGGGCCGGTCAAAAAGTTCAATAGCTTCAGAGAGTCGCATACGCAAAGATCGGAAACTATCCGACCGCCGCGTGCTTCTTCTCCAAAAATTCCGTCAGCATCGTACCAAGCAGGTTACCCCAGCCTTTCTCGAAATTCTCAGGCCTGAGTCCGGGGTTCTTGTAGCCTTCGAAGGTCTCGATGCCTACATGCCGCAATGTAAGGCGCGTGCCCTTGCCTTGCGGCTCCAGCTCGAAAGTGACGAGGGAGTTGCCAGGAAAGCCGCCATAACGCCATTCGTAGCTGATCTTTTTGTTGGGAATGACCTCGGTGATCTTCCAGATATGCCGCCAGTCATAGCCTTTTGCGGTGATATCAAATTCGGTCTCGAATCCCACCACAGGCCGGAAATCGCTAAGCGGCATATACCATTGCTTCATCTGCTCGGCATTGGTGATGGCGCGCCAGACCGTTTCCGGCGAGGCGTTGTAGGTCCGCTCCATAATGACCTGAACCGGCCCCTTCTCGAGGAAGTCCGTAAGGCTCTCGTTCATAAAATAGTTCCAGCCATCCTCGATCTTCTTCGGGTGGAGGTCCGGGTGGATATCGCCGCGGAAGGTCTCCAGCCCCACATGGCTGACCCTGACACGCGTGCCCTCGCCATCGGGCGTCAGTTCGAAGGTGACGCGCGAGCTGCCGGGGAAACCTGTCAGATGCCACTCATAGCTGATCCTTTCGCCGGGCACGACATCGGTCACTTTCCATACATGCGGAAAGACCTTGTTCTCCACTTTCTGGTCAAATCTGGTTTCGAAACCCATCTCGGGCCGGAAATCCGTAACCGGAAGATACCACTGTTTCATCTGCGCGGGATCTGTGATAGCGCGCCAGACGCGTGCCGGTGACGCATCGTACGTGCGTTCGACGATAACCTGGGCTTTTTCCATATGTGTTATTTTTTTTTCTTTTTTGAAGACGCCTTCGCCGACCCGGGTCCCGGGCCTCTCTTACCTGCCCCTGGGCTTCTCCTCTTCGGCGGCGCCGCGGCCTCCTCTCTCTCCAAAAACTCACCGAGGGCGTCCAGCTTCTGATTCCAGTAGACGCGGAAATGGTCAACCCACTGCGAAACCTCCGACAATTTTTGCAGTCTGGCTTCGCAGTACCGCTCGCGGCCGCGGGTATGGATCGTCACGATGCCGCACTCGGTCAGTATCTTGATGTGTTTGGAGATGGCGGGTCGGCTCACCTCGAAATTTTCCGCGATGGAATTCAGCGGCAATGGCTTCCGCGCGATGAGATGAATGATCTCCCGGCGGGTTGGGTCGGCAATGGCCTGAAATACGTCTCTTCTCATAATTGGTAACCGTTCGGTTACAAAACTAGGAAAAGTAACCATATGGTTACATATTTTATCAAAATATTTTTTTATCCGCCGCCAGACCCGCGGGGATCCGCCACACCTTCCATCGCCCGATCCGCGGCAATCCACCGGTACCACCCAACCCGCGAAACCCACATCCCCCAACCCGGCCCTGCCGGATTTTGCAACCGATTTATTTTTTGGTTATCTTCGGTACCCTCAATCAAACTATGACCATGCGTTCAATAGTCCTGACTCTTGCCCTGCTAGCCGTCGCGGCCACGTCCCACTCCACGATAAAATCCTATACAAAAGACGCGGACGGCGTAAACTTCGTCCTCGACATCGGCTCGATGACCATCCGCGTCTGGCAGCCGGACGTCGTCGAAGTCCGCTATACCATGCTCCCGCAACTTCCCAGACGCTCTTCGCTGGTAGTCACCAACAACAACTGGGCCCCGGCGACGGAGTTCACAGTCGCAGAGCTGAACAATACCATCGTGATCACCACCAAAAAACTGCACATTATCGCCGATAAATCTACCAATGCCATCAGTTACTCCGACCTCACCGGAAAGCCGATCCTCGAAGAAGACGGCGCCAACGGCAAATCGATGCAGCGGGCACAGATCGCAGGGATCGCCACCTATGGTCTGGAGACAGTTTTTAAGTCACCATCGGACGAAGGGCTGTTCGGCCTGGGATGTCATCCCCTTGATTCGCTGTCCATCAACTACAAGGGCCGCGACCAGGACATGCTGATCAAATACATGACCGGCGCTATACCGGTCCTTCTCTCCACAAAAGGATATGGCCTGATGTGGGACAACTACAGCCCATCAAAATTTTACGGAGGAATGGCGGGCAATACAAAATATCGCTATACGTCGGAAGACGGGAAACTCATCGACTATTATTTCTTCTACGGCCCTTCGTTCGACAGGATCGTCTCCCTCTACCGCGACGCGACAGGACGCGCGCCGATGTTCGGCAAGTGGGCGTACGGACTGTTCCAGTCACAGGACCGCTACAAGACTCAGGCTGAAGTCCTCGCCGCCGGCAGCAAATACCGCGACGCCCATATCCCCGTCGACGTCATCGTCCAGGACTGGTACTACTGGGACCCCTTACCCATAGGCTCACACGTAATGAACCCGACGGCGTATCCCGATCCACGGGCGATGGTCGACGAGCTACACAAGGAGAACCTGCACGCGATGATATCCATATGGCCCGTTTTTGGCAAAGGGACGGCCAACTTCGACGCGCTCAAGGCAATGGACGGACTGACGAGCATCACCTGGGACAACGTCGTCACGCACACCTTCGATACTTACTATGACGCACACAACCCGAGGGCGCGCGACCTATACTGGCAGCAGGCGAGAGACAGTCTCGTAGCCCGCTATGGCTGGGACGCGTGGTGGATCGACCAGTGCGAACCCGACAACGGCGCCCTGCTGGACCAGCGCAGGCTGGCGACCTTCTATACCGGCAAGGGCATCGACTATTTCAATACCTATTCCCTCATGCACACCGACGGTATCTACAAGGGATGGCGTAAGGACATTCCCGGCAAACGCGCCTTCTTCCTGGCGCGGCAGGCTTTTGCAGGACAGCAGCGCAATGGAGCTACTTTGTGGTCTTCCGATATATCCTGCAGCTGGCATGACTTCCGCGATCAGGTGCCGCAGGGCATCAACGCCTGCGCCTCGGGCATTCCCTACTGGACCTCGGACATCGGCGGATATCACTATCACTGGCAGGCGCCGGACTGGTCGCAGCCCGATTTCAGGCAGCTGTTCACAAGGTGGTTCCAGTTCGGTACGTTCTGTCCGATCTTCCGCATACACGGCAAGGGCGAGCGGGCACTGTATTCTTCCAACTGGGATGAGCCTACCCGTAAGATACTAATGAACTACGACAATCTTCGCTACCGACTGCTTCCCTACATCTACTCACTCGCCGGTAAGGTAACACAGGAGCACTATACGATGATGCGCTCGCTGGCCTTCGACTTCCGCGAAGACCCCGCGGTTTATAATGTGCAGGATCAGTATATGTTTGGTCCGGCGTTCCTGGTCAATCCGGTGACGGAGCCCGGAGCGACTACCCGTCAGGTCTATCTGCCAAAGGCGGCAAACTGGTATGATTTCTGGACCGGGAAACAACTCCCCGGCGGCCAAACCCTCCAGGCAGAGGCTCCCATCGACGTCATGCCGCTGTACGTTCGGGCAGGATCGATCGTCCCGATAGGGCCCCGGATGGAATACGCGACGGAGAAGCCGGCAGATACCGTCGAGCTACGCGTCTATCCGGGAGCAGACGGACAGTTCACACTCTATGAGGACGAGAACGACAACTATGACTACGAGAAGGGGCAATTCGCCACGATCCCATTCAGTTGGAAGGATAAAGAAAAACTGCTGACCATCGGAGATACGAAGGGCAACTTCCCCGGACAGCTAAAGAAACGCATTTTCCGCGTGGTCCTGGTCGGAGAAGGGAAGGGCGCCGCAGAGACACCCGCGACGGCATGGGACAAAGTCATCCCCTATATGGGCAAGGCCATAGTGATGAAGATCGCCACACCCGCGGCTGCACCCGTCAAAAAAAGAAAAGGATAGACAGCACCGCTCCTGCAATTCCGAAGCCGAGCCATCCCAGAAAGGCGTTCCACCGCCGCTGCAAGTTGGACTCGAACTCGCTGTAACCTTTTATATGCAGGAAGATGAACAGGTACGCACAAAATCCGAACAGGATGGCAAACAGGGCGCGCAGCGGCTGCTCGTGAATGAGGAAGGTAAGGCTGCCGAACAAACCGGCGCCCAAAAAAACTATCGGTGGAAACCATTCGCTCCGATAGATCAGACGATGATTGTTGCGATATTGTTCCAGCATCGCCAGCAGCCGGCTCTGGATCGCCGTCAGCTCTCTGTCCGCGCCGTCGTCCTGCAGCGCCATATATAGGTAGTTGTCGTCCCTGTCCCGGTTGAAAGAAAGGTCGACCACGATAGCCTTGAGTACAGTACCGTCGCCGTCGACATACGATTCTCCCTCTTCGTTCCATCCACTGGAATCGGAAAATTTCATGACGTGTTTCAGCTCCAGCTCGATACCCTCGATCTCTCCATTGAAAGGTTTGTCGTGATACTCGCTCGCATTCGGATACCTGACGGCATGGTCGGGATACTTCAGTGTGAGAGAGGTGTTGTCGGAAGCGCGCATCACGGTCATGTCGGAAGAAAGCATCCCCGGCACCGTGTGGTTAAAAAAGTCGGTGAGCTTTTCGACGAGTTGGGCATTCACGGTATAGCTGCCCAGGCGGGTTTTAGCATTTGAACGCTGCATAGTTTTGGTAAGTTTCGTTAGGACTGTGGTTTATTAAGCACTCCTATGAAGTTACTACAGCATCCCCGCAAATCAAAGAGATATCTAATATTTTTATAATTTGTTTATTTTCAGGCCCGTCCAGCATTCCATGCCATCGCGGCCGGCTAAGAATCTCGTCCCAGGCACAAGCACCAGCGCACCGGGCAGGATCGTCCTCTCAAAAAAACGTAACCATCCATTTGCTGAAGACCGAGCGAGTGATTTGGTCCCTAATTTACGTTTGGATACCTAAATGATGCTGAGAAAAAGTCTGTTATACAAATGCTAAAGACCTTTTTGAAAAGCAGGAAGGAGGGGTCTGAGCGCATCTCTGTTGAAAAATACAACCAGGAGTTGAATGAGGCAGATGCCGAAGAAATGGTAGAGACTGCTTACCAGATAGTATGGGCTAAGCGATCTACCAAACAATTGAAGAAGGCATACAAGTATGGAGCCGCTGGAAAATTGATCAATTCCGTCTCCTGAACGGAGAGTAAGCCCTATTCTTCCACGCATGCCAGCTGCTGCTGACAAACAATATCCCGGCCACCACAAAACTCGTCCAACTCACCTCCGTCGCACGATGCCAGTCCGCAACCCCAACCGCGACCAGCGCATAGGCACCTACCAGGGCATATTCGCGCATATTGCGGCGCCAGGTCATGGTCAAAAAAACAGCCCCAGCCACAAGGGACATGACGATGGCAGCGCTAGCCCCAGCTCCTATAACCGCCGCAACATTCGCCAGCAACGCCACCGTAATCCAACCTGAATAAAGACAAAAAGGCCACCAGACAAAAGCGATAGTTCGCAGCGGCGGATCAGTCAGCTCCATATCCGTCCGCAGGACGATCATGAACAGAGAAAACAGGAGCACCATCATTAACAACACCGAGACCCCCGCCAGATCATACATCCACGCAATCACCCAGCAGCTGTTCGCGAGACAGGAGAGGAGGAACCAGCCCCCCACGCGGGATCGGAGTTGAAACGCCTCGTCATTTTTCCGCGCCTGAAAGACCACAAATCCCGCAAGCGCCAGATAGATCAGCCCCCAGATGGAGAAAGCCCATGGGGCAGGGGTGAACAACGACGGATGGCGCGCGGACTGCAGCGACATCGTATTGTGGTTGAAGATCCCGGTGACGGAGAGATAGCTGACCGCGGCGGTGACGACCAGCCCGATGATATTGGCGGCGGCGGGAATCGTTTTTTTCATGATGAGTTATTGCTTAATTTACGGCTTATGAAAGCTTTATTTGCATTTATTTTTTCAGTTAGCTTTATTCTCGCGGGCAGCGCGTCAAAAGCACAGGGCTCACTCGGGAGGCAGACCCCGAATCTCACCCTCTTCGGCCGCGGCATGTACCCCGGCGACGACTCCACCTACAATATGCTCAAGTCCTCGGGTTTCGGCACGATCATACTATCCAGTTTTTATATCCGCTCCAACGGCGACGTCGTTTCGGGTGACGACGGGCAGCACCCGATCATCCACGACGGGCAGTACAGTGGTAACAAGCAGTGGCTCGAAAGGATCGCGTCTTTGAGGAAGGGTGGCGTCAGGCGCATCGAGATTCTCATGGAAGGGCGCTGGTTCAACCAGACCCCCAACACCTACGATTTTATCCAGGACTGGGTCATGAGCCCCACCAAACCCTACCCCGGCGTAACGACGGGTACCGGGCAGAACAGCACATTGTATGCCATCGCCAGGATATTTAAGAATGACCTTGGCGTCGACGCGGTATGTATCGACGACGAGTCGGTCTATAACGATTCCTCGATCGTGGGCTTTGGAAAAATGCTGGGTGGGGTCGGCCTGCATATGACCCTCTGCCCCTATACGAAAGCAGACTACTGGAAGGCCATCATGGACGGCTCCAAACCCGGCCTGATCGACGCTATCTATCTCCAGTGTTACGACGGCGGAGCCCGTAACGCACCGGGCCAATGGGTAGGAAAAATTCCGGGAAACGTCCCGATCGATCCGATATTTAGCTGCCGCGGCGCATTCGGCACCTGCGGCAGTTCGCACGGCAGCCAGACCCCCGCCGAGATACAGGCCCGGCTGGCGGCATTCAAAAAGGACTATCCCGCCATGTCGGGCGCCGCGCTCTGGCAGGTCGCAGACATAAAAGACTATATTAAAATGGGCTGCGCGGCGAAGGACCCCAGCTCCGGAAGCGCGGCGACCGAAGCCGACTATCTTTCCCAGCTGAAAAGCAGCCTGAAGACCGACTAAAGCAGCGCGAACTTATCGCCGTCGAACAAACCCAGATCCCCGAGCTTCAAATGCGGGATGACCAGTAACGCCATAAAGGAAAGCGTCATGAAGGGCGCTCCGAGTTTGGACCCCATCGCCTTCGCTTTGTGGTCCAGTGCCGTATAGTGCTCCGCTACCTGATAACCGTCGTTGAGACTCATCAGACCCGCGACCGGCAGCGGAAGGATCAGTTCTGCGTGGGTGCCGGGCCCGCGCTCAGGATCGACCAGACTGAGCCCGCCCTTGTGTTCGATGACCAAATTGACCGCGCGGCAAATGCTCTCGTCGTCCACGCCGACAGCCACGATATTATGACTGTCATGGGCAACCGAAGAGGCCAGCGCCCCGCGCCGAAGGCCAAAATTGCGGATAAAAGACTTCGCGACCGGAGCATGCTGATACCGGTTGACAACGACGATCTTCAAAATATCCTTATCGGGATTGGCATTGAGCTGCCCGTCGCGGGGCATGGTATCCGCCACGGGGACGACGATCTTGTTAGTGATGAGCTGGCCGTCGAGGGCCTCGATGACGTAGACCTGTTCGACGTTCTCCTGCTCGCCCCATTTGTCGAGAGGGTAGGAGAAGTCGGCGACGACGCGGGGCTTTGCCCTGAAATTGTTGATGGGATCGGCGCCGGCCATGTGCACGGTGACGATATGGGAACGACCGTTGTCGGCCACCAGCTGACCTTTTATCCAGGTCTGCCTCACCTGGAAATGTTCCAGGTCTTCGACGAGCACGACGTCGGCGGGGTCGCCGACCCGCAGCTGCCCGTGGTCCAGCCCGTAGTGGAGGACCGGATTGATACAGGCAGCCTTTAGCACTTTAAAGACGTTTATACCTTTAGCCACGGCGCGGGCACAGAGTTGGTTGATATGTCCCGCCACCAGGCTGTCGGGGTGTTTGTCGTCGCTGCAGAACATCATCTGGTCGGGATGGTCGTTCAGCAGGGGGATGAGGGCGTCGAAATTGCGGGCGGCGCTGCCTTCGCGGATGAGGATCTTCATGCCGTAGTGCAGCTTGTCCAGCGCCTCTTCGGCGGTAAAACACTCGTGGTCGGTGCTGATCCCGGCGGCGATATAGTCCCGCGCCTGATCGCCCCGGAGACCTGGAGCGTGTCCGTCGACGGGCTTGCCGAGACGCTGAGCCGCGGCGATCTTGGCCATGACCTCAGGCGCTTTGGCAAGTACCCCTGGAAAATCCATCATCTCGCTGAGATATTTGATTTCGACCGATTGGAGAAGTTGTTCGACAGCGGCGGCATCGAGGGCCGCCCCCGCGGTCTCGAACCGTGTAGCAGGCACACAACCCGGCGCCCCAAAATTGAAATAGAAGGGGACCGACTGGCCGTTGCGGATCATAAACTCCACCCCGGGCAGGCCGCAGACATTGGCAATCTCGTGCGGGTCGCTGACCGTCGCGACGGTGCCATGAACAACCGCGAGCCGCGCAAACTCCGAAGGAATCAGCAGGCTGCTCTCGATATGGACATGGGCGTCTACGAAACCGGGAAGTATATAGGGTAGAGGAAAGGCCGACGCCTCTTCCTCCGAAAGGGGAACTATTGCCTGGATACGGTCTTTGTCAATGATAATCCGCGCTGGCACAATCTTTTCATCTATGATATTTACGAGCTTTCCTATGATTTCCATAATATCGAGTTAAACCTTGTTTAAACCACGAAATAACGTTAAATTTAAATAACTTACAACCCGAGCATGAACCCGATGAGAATCCGGTTCGCTCGTCACAGAGAAACACTAGCCATCATGAATCCATTCCGTATCAGACTGACATCCTCCACTGCCCTGGCCCTTACCTTATTCTTCACTGCCCACGCACAGACCGCAAAGGAGATCGTCGCAAAACATATCGAGGCCCTCGGCGGCAAAGCGAAGCTGCAATCCATCAATTCGGTGTTCATCGAAGGCGTTGCCACCATGGCAAACGGCGCTGCTATGGATACCAAACTCTGGAAGGTCTACGACCGCCTCTACCGCCAGGAAATTTCCTCAGGCTCGGGATCCACCATAACTATAGTTACACCCAACCGCGGATGGATCTCCCAGGCACAAGGGGGTGGGTTCAAGTCGCTGCCCTCCGACCAGCTGAGGGCGCTTCAGCCCGAAATAGACCCTGCAGGTCCCCTCGCGGACTATGACGCCAAGGGCTGCAAGGTAGACCTCGACGGGAAGGATACCATCAATGGCGCTCCCTGCTACCGGATTAAATTATCATGCCCCATGGGCCAGTCCGTGGTCTATTTTATCGATATCAAAACTTATTATATTCTCCGCGAGACCCGGAAAGGCGGGAGTATATCCGTTGATTTCAGCGACTACAAGACCACACCCGAAGGATACGTTTTCCCCTTCACCATTCTTACGGGCGGAGCAGGCGAAAAGATCAACGTCGAAAAAATCGAGGTTAATCACAACGTAGACCTCGATACCCTCGGCAAACCACGCAAAGCCGCATAACCAGCCACCACATATATCCATCATATCCGGCGACCACACATCAACCGCCGCTACACAACCATCCCCTCCAGGCGCGAACCATCCCCTCCAGGCGTGAACCATCCCCCCACACGCGTGAACAACCGCCACACACACAACCATCCCCACAAGGGCTCCCCCCAGGGAAATCTACGCAGTATTTTTCCCAATACGCACCAGTACAATATTCCCGCCATATCCCCGTTTTAGCAACGGAGAACTCCGTGTTCCCCCCATCCTGTTTCCTGTTAAAAACCAATGACAGTCGTTATGAATAAAAGGTCTACTTTATTCTTATTACTGACTTGCCTGTACCTGACTGCTTCATCCCAATCTTTCATCGGATATGGTTATGACAACTACTCAGGCGTAAACGGCTTGATCCTCAACCCCGGCACACTAGCCGACGGTAAATACAAGGTGAATGTCAACCTCTTCGCCATCAGCGGACTCGCCGGCAATAACGCCTACGAGCTCGAACGCAGCAAGCTGTTCAGCTTCAAGTTCAATCACCTCTCCGACAGCAACGGCTACTATAAGGCCAACAACAACGCCGTAAAATACCTGTACATCAATACAGATATCCTCGGCCCCTCCGCCACGATCAACCTTACATCCAAAGACGCCCTCGGCCTCATCACCCGCATGCGCGTACTCGGCAATGTATCCAATCTGGGTAACTCCCTCTTCCACCTCCTCGGCGACGCAGACGCTAACTACTATAACCTCGATATCATCAACCCCAGCCTCCAGACAAAAGTACA
>Ga0310811_10007418_pt1 | contig 14045 bp, 13 predicted proteins | sample YCmetagenome_FD_207642 | JGI IMG/M metagenome (GOLD analysis project Ga0310811, IMG submission 207642) | Soil microbial communities from experimental microcosm in Duke University, North Carolina, United States - YC | ecosystem: Engineered > Artificial ecosystem > Soil microcosm > Unclassified ... | reverse complement strand
CAGTGGCGCGCGCGTTCACGGATACCTTCGCCGGAATCAGGCCGGCGGACGTGCCCGGCTTCGTCACTGCGCAGTGCGCGGGTGGCGCGGCGGCGACATGGTTGTTCCGATGGCTCGTCCCGCCGTTGTCGGCGCGCACGGAAGACGTTATTGTTCCGCATTCAAACGCCCCGGTATGACCACGGTCCTCTTTGCCTGCGTGCACAATGCGGGACGCTCGCAGATGGCTGCAGCGTTCTTCAATCAACTCGCGGATCCGCGCCAGGCGACCGCCATCTCTGCGGGCACCCAGCCAGCGCCGTCGGTGCACGACGAAGTCATCTCGGTCATGCGCGAGGCGGGGATCGATCTGAGCGCACAACGGCCACGGACGCTCACACCCGAACTGGCATCGACAGCGCAGGTGCTCATCACGATGGGATGCGGCGATGCCTGTCCGTTCGTTCCAGGCATCAAACGGGATGACTGGCCCATCGATGATCCGAAGGGCCAGTCGGTCGAGAACGTCCGCCGGATTCGCGACGAGGTGCGGAAACGCGTGGAAGCGTTGATCGTCAGCGAGGATTTCCGGCGCACGTGACGCAAGGTTCGTAAACGCGGCTCAGTCGCCGCAGCAACCGCCGCCACAGCAGCCAGTCATACCGTCCTCCTTCTATATTCGCGATAGCGAATATAGGTAAGGGTTGATCGCCTGTGATATATTTGTCAAGACGAATATATGAGGGATCCTCAGTTGGACCAGCTGGAGATGCTGTTCAAGGCCCTGGCCGATGCCACGCGCCTGCGCATCCTGCGGCTGCTGATGGCCGGGGAAGTATGCGTCTGCGACATCCATGAGACGCTGCGCATTCCGCAGGCGAAGGCGTCGCGCCACCTCGCCTATCTGCGCCGCGCGGGCCTTGTGACGACGCGGCGCGAAGGGCTGTGGATTCATTACAGCCTGGCGAAGTCGGCAGACTCAATCGTCGCCACGATTGCGGATGCGACGACACACGTGCTCGGACATGTGGAAACGCTGCGCAGGGACGCCGAGCGCTTCGAAAAGCGGACCGGTTGCTGCGTGCCGATGCACGGCACGCGAGAGCTGGCGTGCTGCGCGGCGGCGCCGAAGGGCGCGCGATGACGGGCGTCGCGATTTCGCCGGCCGAGCCCTCAGACCTCGAAGTCGTCGAGGCGCTTCTCCAGCGCCAGCATCTGCCGATCCTTGGTCTGCGGGAGCAGGAGCAGCACATGGTCGTGGCCCGCGATGGCCGTCGCATCGTCGGATGCGCGTCCATCGAGGTGTATGGTCGCGCCGCCCTGCTGCGGTCCGTGGCTGTCGATGCGGAGTACCAGGGCAAGGGAGTCGGCGGCGATCTGACGGGGGCTGTACTGGAACTCGCTGCCCGCCACAATGTGTCTATCGTCTACCTGCTGACCGAGACCGCGGAACGTTTCTTCCCCCGTTTTGGCTTCGAGATGATCGATCGCGCTGACGTTCCGGCTGGAGTGCGTCAGTCCGCCGAGTTCGCGCACGGCTGCTGCCCGTCCGCACATGTCATGCGGAAGTTTGTGACCTCACCGACATAGTCACGTCGTCGCATCGTCGCGTGCGATTTCTACGCTGGGCGTCGAAAGGCCGACCTCAAGGTCAGCCTCTACCAGGGAGGAATCTCAGGCATGCGATCACGATTTATTGTTTTGACGTGCGCCGCCGCACTGGCTGCGGCATCTGCCGGCGCCGTTCACGCGTTCGGCCCGTACGATTTCGGTCTCTTCCGCGATGCGCAGCTCGACGCGCATTTGGAGCAGCTGTTCGGTATCGTCGCTCCAGTTGATGTCTCGTCAACGGAGAGCATCGGTGCAACCGACGCGAGCGGCGATCCGACGAAACTGGTCACGCTCGCGAAGGGACTTCAGGCGCACGTCGTCACCGCAGTCCCGAACGCCGCACCCAATTTCGACATGATGGTGTTGTGGCCCAACGATCAGAACCCGACCCACCTGATCGTCGCCAACGAGGAAGGATCTGCCCAGCCGGCGCTGCAGCGCGTTCGTCTGTCCGACGGGCTCGTCGAAACCATTCTGACCGGTACCACGTCGAATGACCCGGTACGCCGTACCGCCTGGGGCACGATTCTTCTTGGCGAGGAAGCCGGTGACGGCTGGCTGGTCGAGATCGCCAATCCGCTGACGACGACGGGTGTGACGTTCAATCGCGCTACCGGCGTCTCGTCCGATCCCGTGCACGTGATTGGACGTCCTGCGGTGGGCCATCTTGCGTTCGAGGGGATCGCGCTGTATCCGAGCGGCGTGATGTACTACGGCGACGAGAACCGCCCGCTGAACGGCACGCCGGGCGGCGCGTACTTCAAGTTCGTTCCTGCGGCTCCGTGGAACGGCGAGCAGGGCATTGCGAACTCACCGCTCGCGGCCGGGACCGTTTACGGACTCCGCCTCGGCAAGCGCAGCGGGAACACCGATTACGGTCAGGCCACGCAGACGGGTCTCGGTACGTGGATCACCGTGACGAGCACGCCGAACACGAACCTCCGCGCGGCGGCCGCAACGCTGAAGCTCACCGGGTACTACCGGCCCGAGGACATCGACATCGATGGTGAGGCGCTCGCCGAGGGGAGCGTGCGATTCTGCGGCAACAACACCGGCAACGAGGGTCAGGACAAGAACTGGGGCGAGACCATCTGCATCACGGACGGGACGCTGGCGCAGGCGCTGGCGAACACCGCCACCCCCGAAGCGCAGTACTTCGTGCTGGGCAGCTGGGACTTCGCGATGATGGACAACATCGCGTATCAGCCCGGCCGCGGCAATTGGGTTATTCACGAAGACGGCGATGGTCCCGAGGTCGGGCGCAACAACGATCTCTGGTCATGCCTCGAAGATGGCCAGGACGCAGATACGCTGTCTGATGGCTGCGCGCGCATCGGCACGCTGAATGATCGAACCGCGGAGTGGACCGGTGGCGTGTTCGACAAGTACGGCACGCACTTCTACGTCAGCGTCCAGCACAACATCACGGGACACGGCGTCATCCTCGACATAACGGGATGGCGCTGAGAACGCTAGACCGGAAGCGTGATGACGAAACGCGCGCCTCCTTCCGGCCGGTTCTCGGCGCTTGCCTGTCCACCGTGCAGTTCGACTAGATGTTTCACGATCGCGAGCCCGAGGCCCGTGCCTCCGGGCCGCGATCGTGATTTGTCCACTCGGTAGAAGCGCTCAAACACACGCGAGAGATCATCCGGCGGAATGCCGGGCCCCGAATCGGATACGGATATGCGCACCGCGCCGTTCTCGCGCCGAGCCTCGAGTCGAATCGTGGCTGCGTCGGGCGAGTAGTGCACGGCGTTCTCGACCAGGTTGCGCAGCACGTCGTGCAGCTTCGCCGGATCAGCGGTGATGCGGCACGCTGCCGGATCAACGGCGGTTGTAACCATCTGCCGCTTCGCTTCCGCCGTCTGTGCGACGTCGCCGACCACGGTGTTGAACAGCTGCTGCAGATCGCAGGGGGCAAGGTCGAGCGCCTCCTGGCGCGCATCGAGACGCGCCAGGCGAAGGAGATCGCTGACCAGTCGCTCCATGCGCGCGCTGTGTCGCGCGATGATCTCGAGGAACTTCTTCGTATCCTCCGCGTCCGTCTCGCCGTCGAGCAGCGCTTCGACGTAGCCCCGGATCGCCGTCAGCGGCGTGCGCAGTTCGTGTGAGACGTTGGCCACGAAGTCGCGGCGGATTTGGTCCGCGCGGCGAAGGTCCGTGATGTCGTGCAGCACCAGCACGGCGCCTCCGCCGCCGCCGCGGGCAACGGGCGCCGCGCGCGCGACGAACGTCCGCCCCGGATCGCGGGTCAGTGCCAGCTCGCGGCTGTCTATGTCTTCACCGCGCAGCGCCGTCCCCAGCTGCTCCGCGATCTCGGGATGCCTGATCACTTCGACGTAGGGGCGGCCGATCGACGTGTCGTCCATGCGCAGCATGGCGCGCGCCGCGCGGTTCGCCAGCTGAATGCGGCCGTGGCCGTCGAGAACGAGGACGCCTTCGACCATGCCCGAGAGAATCGCGTCGAGCCGAGCGCGGTCGCGTGAGAGCTCGTCGAGACGACGTCCGAGCTGCTGCACCGATCCGTCGAGGACGCGAGCGACTTCGCCCAATTCATCTGGACCGTAGTCGTAAATCGGCCGTGAGAGGTCGCCTTCTTTGTAGCGCTGCGCCACCGCCGCAATCGCGCGCACGCGCTTGCTGAGCACGGCCGATGCGAGCCAGGCGAGCGCCAACGCGAACGGAATTGCCAGCGCAAACGCGATCACCGCCTGCGTGCCCACGCGACGGATTTGTTCGGCGACAGTCGTCAACGGCAGCGCCACTCGCACATACCGCACGCGCGGATGACGAGCCGTGACGGCTGCGTACAGCATTTCAATTCGAACCGTCGTGCTGTACCTCGCTTCAATGCCAACGCCTCGGGCGCGCGCCTCCTGCACCTCGGGACGCTGCGCGTGGTTTTCCACGTCGGCGAGCGCCTGGCCGTCGAGATCCGAATCGCCCAGCACCTTGCCGTCCGGCGCGATGAGCGTGACGCGGGCGCCAATCAGTTGCGACAGCCGGTCGGCTTCATCATCGAGGTCCTGATCGGACCCGGTTGGGGTGTTGCGGATGAGGAGTTCGGCAATGAGCTGCGCCTGGCTGACCAGGCGCATTTCGATGGTTGCCCGTTCGTCCTGGCGTCGCTCGTAGACGACAATGACGGCAAAAACGCCGAGCGCCGCTGCGGCCACGCCGAGCGACGCGAGAAAGATCTTCGCGCGGAAGCCGAGGATCACGTCACCTCATTGTCCGCAAGCTTGTAACCAAACTGTTTCACGGTGACCAGAGCATCGACAAGCGCGGGCAGCTTTTCACGCAGGCGGCGGACGTGGACATCGACCGTGCGCGTGCCGCCCGTATAGCGGTAGCCCCACACGTCGCCGAGAAGCAAATCGCGCGACAGCACCCGGCCGCGATGCTCGAGCAGGTACTGCAGCAGCAGGAACTCTTTCGCTGTCAGCTTGACGTCGCGTCCCGCATCTTCAACCGTGTGACGTGTCAGGTCCATGACGATCGGCCCGAACGTCAGCGTCTTCGCCGCGGCCTCGGGACGTTTCGCGCGCCGCAGCAAAGCGCGTACGCGGGCGACCAGCTCATTCGGGCTGAACGGCTTGGGCAGGTAGTCGTCGGCGCCCAAATCGAGACCAAGGATGCGATCGGATTCGTCGGCCCTGGCCGTGACCATGATGATCGGAATGGCTTCTGTCGCCTGGTCGCTGCGCAGCGCGCGGCACACCTCCAGGCCGCTCAGGCCCGGCAGCATGACATCCAGCACGACGAGATCGACAGCCTCGCGACGAGCGTAGGCGAGTGCCTCGTCACCCGCGGCGACGATGTGGGCGTGCCATCCGTGCTTGTGGAGATAGTGCGCGATGAGATCGGCGATGTCGCGGTCGTCCTCCGCAACAAGGATCTTCACGTCAGCGGAATCCAAACAGCGCGAATGTGCGATAGGTGAATGCGGCGATCGTTGCCGAGGCCGGAATGGTCAGAAGCCACGCCCACACAATCCGCTGCGCGACACCCCAGCGCACTGCCGAGAGCCGCTTGGTCGCACCCACGCCGATGATGGCGCCTGTAATCGTGTGGGTCGTGCTGACGGGGATGCCGAAGCTGCTCGCTCCAAAAAGCGTCATCGCCCCGGCGGCTTCGGCCGCAAAGCCCCCGAACGGCTGCAGCTTCGTGATCTTCGATCCCATCGTGTGGACGATCCGCCATCCACCGGAGAGGGTACCCAGCGCAATCGCCGCGTGCGCAGCCAGAATGATCGGCAGCGTGATGCTGAACTCCTTCATATAGCCGGCCGAGAACAACAAGCCCGCGATGATGCCCATCGTCTTCTGCGCGTCGTTCGTGCCGTGCCCCAGACTGTAGGCAGCCGCCGAGAACAGCTGCAGCCGGCGGAACCATTTGTCCACACGAGCGGGCCGGAAGCCTTTGAAGATCCAGAGGCACACCACCGAGATGACGAGCGCGAGGCCCATGCCGATGACCGGCGACATGACGATGAACACGAGCGTCTTAGTCCAGCCGGACGGAATGAGCGATCCCCACCCCGCCTTCGCGATCGCCGCGCCGGCATAGCCGCCGACCAAGGCATGCGACGAGCTCGTGGGTAGACCGACGTACCACGTGATCAGATCCCAGACGATCGCGCCGGCGAGACCACCGAAAATGACGGTCGGCGTCACGACGTCGATGTCGATCATCCCCTTACCGATCGTGCTCGCCACAGCCGTGCCGAACGTGAACGCGGCGAGGAAGTTGAACGCCGCCGCCCACGCCACCGCCTGGAACGGCGTCAGGACTCGCGTCGAGACGACAGTCGCAATCGAATTCGCCGCGTCATGAAAGCCGTTGATGAAATCGAAGAGCAGCGCGACGCCCACGAGGACGATGACGGATACGAGTGTCGCATCCATACGCTAGGCGTGTTTGACGACGACACCTTCGAGCAGGTTGGCGACGTCTTCGCACCGATCCGTAGCTGCTTCGAGGAAGTCGAAGATCTCCTTCCACTTGATGACGTCGATCGGATCGCGCTCCTGATCGAACAGCTCGACGATCGCATCCTGATGCACGCGGTCGGCCTCGTGTTCGAGCTGCTTGACCTTCGCCGACAGCTCCAGCACGCCGTCGCGCCGCTCGAGTGCGCCCAGCGCCTCGGCGATGCCGTCCATCGACTCGCACACGATCTCGACCAGGCGTCGGGCGCCGCTTCTCACCTTGTTGATCTTGTAGAGGCGAATGACCGCCGCCGCCGCGTCGATGGCGTCCATGACGTCGTCGAGTGAGCCGGCCAGGGCGTGGATGTCCTCTCGATCAAGCGGCGTCACAAACGTCCGGTTCAGGCGGTCGATGATGCCACGTGTGTAGCGGTCACAGGCATGCTCGATTTCGTGGATCGTCTCGACTTTGGCGATGTCGGGCGGATCGCTGGCGATCATCTGTTTCAGCGCGCGGGCACCATTGCGCACGTCGTTGCCGAGGCTGATGAACTCTTTGAAGAACTCTTTGTCTCTGGGAACCAGACTGAAGGCGGCCATCGATGAGGGCGCCATCGTAGCACGTGGAGGACAGTATCACTGTCCTGCGGCGGAGCTGTCGCGCCGATTTGCCAAGAAATCAGCGACTTATATGGATGGGTCCCGCTGGCATTCCCCTTGGAAAACTGTCCGGCAGGAGATTCTGGAAGGAGGGTCCAGACGTGAATCCGATGGCAGCAGCAATGACCGGCGCCCTGATTTCGGGCGTGGCGATGTACGCGATTGGCGCGCATGCGCAGGATCAGTTCGCAATGAATCCGGCGCTGGCCGGCAATCCGGCGATCAGCTACTTCGCATCGCCGCAGACGCCCGGCGCGCAGCCCGTGGGTTATGCCCCTGTGTATGCGCCGGCGGCGAAGCCGGTGGTGTACCGACAGGCGGCTGCGCCACGGCAGACCGTCTACCGCACCGCCCAGCCACGCATCGTATCTGAGACGGTGGACACGCGGCCGCATCGTTCGGTGGCCAAGACGGCAATGGTGATTGGTGGATCGGCCGCGTCGGCCGCCGGCGTCGGCGGCATCTTCGGCGGCAAGAAGGGTGCGTTGATCGGCGCAGCAATCGGCGGCGGCGCAGCTTCGATATACGAGGCGTCTCGTCGCTAACCGGAAGGGGACGGGTCCACACAACCCGTCTCCTTCTTTCGCCTTCGAGACGTTCGCGTTCTTCGTGACCTTCGTCGTTCAAAAAGATGGCGTGAACTTGACGAAGACGCGCGTGCCGTCATCACCCCACGCGGCGTCGACTCGTACGTAGATCCTTTCATCCGTTCCGCCGCGAACGCCGATGCCATAGGCATGCTTCAGGTGCGTCGGATTGATGTCCTGCCAGTCGTGCGCCACCTTGCCGACGTCAACGAAACCCGCGAGGTGCACCATCGAATACACCTTCTGACGGAACTCGGCGTTGAAGATGCCGGCATTCTCGTCGCGGAATCGGAACTCGCGGAACGCCCGGATGGTGTCGTGACCGCCAACATACGGCAGCAAGTAGAACGGCACCCGATCGCCGGGCGCGTTGTTCGCGTAGCTCAACCCGAGTTGCAGTGCGACGACGCTGTTCCGTGCCACGGAGATGAATTGCGAGCCGACGACATCGAAGCGGTGGAAGTTGTACTGCTCGAGTGTCGTGTCGTTCCACCGCGCGTAGGCGGCGCGGTAGAAGCCGCCGCGGCGCGGGAAGCCTTGCGCATCGCGCATGTCCACTTCCGCAAAGACGCTGTCGTGCATGAAATGCGGCTGCGCGCGCAGCCCTGGCGCAGTCGCGTCCGTGAAGATCGTTTCGATCGTCCGCAGGTTGTCGTCGCGTCCATGGCGCACATCGGGGATGTAATAGCCGATGTCCGCACCGATGCGAACACGTTCGCTGACATGTACCGCCGCCCGTGTGGCCAGGTCCGTCGTGCGGATGCCGTAGTCGACACGTGTCGCGTCGGTCGTATCCATGCCGAGACCGTAGAAGTCGTCCTGCGTGTTGTTGCGGAACGTCAGCTTGCTCGAGACATCGAAGTATTTTGTCGCCAGCCAGCCGACCGTGGCGTCAAGACCCCGATACGCCTTCGTCGAGACAGCACCGGAGACATCGACAAAGGCCCAATTGAGATGACGTCGATAGCCGGCCCCCCCGGCGAGTCCGCTGCCCTGCGACAGTCCGCCGATGCGCGGATAGAAGCCATCGCCCTTCAGTCTCGCGACGATCGGGTTCGTCTGAATGTAGTTGCGGATCTTGGCGACCACCCGCGGCGGCTGATCCGTCGCCTGTGCCGGAGCATCGCCGGGCTGATCAGCTCGCGATTCGACCGTCGATTCTACGGGTGACGGCTGCGGGGCCGGATCACCGGCGTTGCTCTGCGCCATCGCTGGCGAGCAGAGAAAAAGAAACGTGGCGGCAAGCGCGAAGGGGTAGCGCTTCAACATTCACGGCAGTCAGGAGCTACAACTCCCGAACGCCGTCGTTGTTCAGCAGGAACCATGCCGCGACGAGACTCAGCAGTACGCCGTTGATCATCAGCACGGTCGGTGCGGAGATGATTGTCGCGAGCCATCCGGAGGCGAGGCTGCCAAGCGGCATCCCGCCGCGGAACGCGAGCATGTAAATGCTCATCACGCGGCCTCGCATTTCGTTGGGTGCAATCAGCTGCACCAGCGAGGTCACGGTGGAGAAGACCAGCATCAGCGCAAACCCGGTGCAGAAGAGCAGCACCTCGCTCAGCGCCAGCGTGCGCGAGAGCGCGAAGGCAATGATGAGCGCTCCGTAGACGATCTGCATGAGCAGCGCGGTCAGCCCCATCCGCTTGAATTTGCCGAGCCACGCCACGGTGAGCGCGCCAGCAATCGAGCCGGCGCCGGAATACGCCATCAGATGGCTGTAGGTGCTTGCGCCTTCGTGGAATACCTGTTGCGCGAACAGCGGCAGGAACGTCAACAGCGCGAAGCCAAGGAACGTCGTCGCGGCGGCCAGCATCGTCAGGCCGACGAGCGTGCCGTGATGCCATACGTACGACAATCCGTTTTTCAGCTCGTCACGCATGCCGCCGGTGGTCACAGGCGGAATGTGTTTGACGTGCAGCGCCATCAGCGTGTTGATGACCACGACGAACGAGAGCGAGTTGAGCAGGAAGCACGCGTTCATCGCCTGCGGCTCGTCGTACCCCCAGTTTGTGAACACCGCGAGCGTGGCGGCGAACAGCAGCGGACCGAGCACGCGCGCGAGGTTGAATTGGATGGAATTGAGCGCGACGGCGTTCGGCAGATCTTTCTTGTCGACGAGCGAGGGGATGAGCGCCTGGTACGCCGGACCGCCGAACGACTGCGCCACGCCGGTGATGAACGACAGCGTCAGGATGTGCCAGATCTGGACGAGGTGAAAGAACATCAGCGCCGCGAGCACGGCGGAGGTCGCCATCTGGAGGTACTGCGACATCAGCAGCGTGCGGCGGCGATCGAGACGGTCGGCGAGCACACCGCCGGCGAGCGAGAAGAGGATGATGGGCAGCTGCTGCAGGAACGCGTCGAGGCCGAGGAAGAACGGCGAGTGCGTCAGCGACAGCACCAGCCAGTTCTGCGCGACCAGCTGCATCCAGGTGCCGATGCTCGAGGTGCATGCGCCAAACCACTGCACGCGGAAGTCCCGGTAGGTGAATGCGGCGAACATGCGCGTGAAGGTGCGCATGCCGAGCGATCCGGCAGGAGCAGACGCCGAGGCGACGGGCGCAACAGGAGCTTCGGCGGGCGATTGTTCTTTCGGGGCGGCCGCAGTGGTCGAGGGAGTCACCAGGTGACGTTCATATTAGCGGCTTGACGCCGCGAAATGGGTTCGCTATATTTTCGCTCGACGAGGCGAAGATATGGCGAATCATGCGCTGGCGACCCTGGAAACTGCCCTCCGCGCGAAGAAGCTCGACCGCACGCTCACCACCGCGCTGCCGCCTCTCGAACGACACGATCCTTCTGCGCTGATTCCGACCGATGTCACCGTGCTGGATGCGTGTCTGCGCGGCGGCCTGCCGCGCGGTCAGCTTTCGGAGATCGTCGGTCCACCGTCGTCAGGGCGCATAACGCTCGCCCTGCAGACGATCGCGGCGGCCGCAGGCCGCGGCGAAATTGCCGCGCTGGTCGACGCCTTCGATCAACTTGATGTCGCCTCGGCGGCCGATGCCGGGATCGACCTCAACCGCCTCTTGTGGATTCGCGGGTCTGCATCCGGAGTAGGTCATCGGTGGAGTCCGCCTTCAGGCGGACCGGATGACACCATCAATCGCGCGCTCAAAGCGCTGAACCTTGTGCTGCAGGCCGGCGGGTTCGGCTGCGTCGTGCTCGATCTTGCCGCCGCGCCGGCGATCGCGCTCGGGCGCATCCCATTCACGACATGGCTGCGCGTGCAGCGCGTTATCGAAGGAAGCGACACCGCCTGCGTGCTCGTCGCGCCGCAGCCGGTTGCACGCAGCGCCGGCGGCCTCACATTGATGCTTTCCGGTAGTGGACGCTGGACCGGCGATGCCGATCGCAACCGGCATCTCACCGGCGCGGACATCAACGTGCGCGTGGCGTCGCCGCGCAGACGCGTCGACGGCGAACTGTCGCTCTGCATCGGCCACTGACACAGGGACATTCATTCCATGTTTGCGTGTGTCTTTGCTGCCGAGGGCAGTCGGTCCGACGTCCTCGTCTCCGTTGGGCGCGATTTTTCACCGCGCGTGGACGTGTGCGGTGCACGTGAGGTCACGCTCGATCTCGCCGGACTCAATCGTCTGTTCGGCGATGCGAAGACGATTGCGGGCGAGCTGCGGCGTACGGCCGCGGATCGCGGGCTGCGCGTGCGCATCGGCATTGCAGCAACGCGCACGGCGGCGCGGCTGGTGACGCGCACCCGCGCCGGCATCACCATCGTCGACGCCGGCCATGAAGCGGAAGCGCTCGCGGATCTCCCAATCGAGCTGCTCCGCATTTTTCGCGAACCCAGAGAATCAGAACCCAATGAACCTCCTGAACCTCTTGAACCCACTGAACCCATTCCTACCCTGAGGCGTTGGGGTTTGCGCACGCTGGGAGAACTGGCGGCGCTGCCGTCTGACGAAGTGGCAGCGCGCCTCGGGCAGGCAGGCGTCGACTGGCAGCGGCTCGCGCGCGGAGACGATCCGGCGCCTCTGACGCCGTCGCTGCCAGAGGAGCGGTTCGAGCAGTCGCTCGATCTCGAATGGCCGATTGAGGGGCTCGAGCCGCTGTCGTTCGTGCTCGCCCGGTTGCTGGAGCCGCTCTCCGCGCATCTGCAGCGGCGCGACCGTGGCGCGGCGGTGCTGCACGTCCGTCTGCATCTCGTTACCAAAGAGGTGCACGAGCGCTCGCTGCAGTTACCCGCGCCGATGCGCGACGCGCGCACGCTGCGAACGCTTGCGCTGCTGGATCTCGAATCGCATCCGCCGTCAGCCGCTATCGATCGTGTCGTCGTCGCTGTCGATCCGACGCCGGGGCGCGTCATTCAGTTCTCGCTGCTGACGCGGCCGCTGCCGTCGCCCGAACATCTTTCGACGCTCATCGCGCGGTTGTCGGCGTTGATGGGCGAGGAGCGCGTGGGGTCGCCTGTGACTGTGGATTCGTGGCACCCCGGCACGTTCGAAATGAAACCTTTCGCACCGGCATCGGGGAGCCGGGATGCAGGATCCGATCAGCGGATCACCGACCCTCGCCGGATCCCGGATCCCGGATCCCGGATCCCGCACGTTGCCGTCCGCCGCTTCCGGTTTCCACTTCCCGCGCGCGTCCAGGTGGATCGCGGCATCCCGATACGCATCACGCTCGACCGCCGCGGATTGCCTGGCGGCCGCGTGGAGAACTACGCGGGGCCGTGGCGCTCGTCCGGCGGCTGGTGGATTGACGATGCGAAGACCAGTTGGGATCGGGATGAGTGGGATGTGGCGCTCAGCGACGGCGCCACGTATCGCGTCTACCGCGAGCGCGACACCGATGCCTGGTTTATCGAGGGCGTGGTTGATTGAGCGATGTACGTCGAGCTTCACGCCGCTTCAGCCTTCAGTTTTCTTCAGGGCGCGTCGTTGCCGGAAACGCTGGTCGAACGCGCCGCAGCGTTCGACTATCCCGCGCTCGCACTCCTTGACGCCGATGGCGTCTACGGCGCTCCGCGTTTTCATAAGGCAGCAAAGCAAGCGGGACTCAAAGCCATCATCGGCGCAGAGCTGACCATCGCCGAGGCCGGTGGCGCGGGTAAGACGGGTCGGGTGTGGCGGTTGCCCGTGCTCGTCGAGTCTCAACGGGGCTATCAGAATCTGTGTCGTCTCGTCACGAAGATGAAGATGCGCGCGGCGAAAGGCGAAGGTGCGCTGGCGCTCGACGAGTTCGACGGCTATACGACCGGGCTGATCGCGCTCGCCGGCCGTCCCGTTCTCGATGCGGGCCGCTACGGCGTCGGCGGCCTTCTCGATCGCATTGTCGGCGTGTTCGGGCGCAAAAAAGTGTGCGTCGAGCTGCAGCGCCACCTGCTGCGCGACGAACAGGAGGCCAACGTCGCGCTCGAAGGGCTGGCGCGGGCGTTCGGCGTCCCGGTGATCGCCACCAATGACGTTCGGTTTGCCGAACCGTCCGATCGTCCGCTGTGCGACGTGCTCACCTGTGTACGCAACAAGACAACGCTCGATGCGGCGGGGCGGAAGCTGGCGCGCAACGCGGAGCGGTATCTGAAATCGCCGAAGGCGATGGCGGAGCTCTTTGCGGATCGGCCGGCCGCGCTCGCGGGCACGCTCGCGCTCGCCGAGCGGCTCGAATACACGATGGAGGATCTCGGCTATCGCTTCCCGAAGTATCCCGTGCCCGACGGCGAGACGGAGATGTCGTTTCTCCGTGGCATCACGGATGCTGGGGCGCGCGAGCGGTATCGTCCGTATCACGACAAGGCGCGCGCGCAGATCGCGCGCGAGCTGGCGCTCATCGAGAAGCTCGATCTCGCCGGCTACTTCCTGATCGTCTGGGACATCGTCAACTACTGCCGCCAGCAGGACATCCTGGTCCAGGGCCGCGGGTCGGCCGCGAACAGTGCGGTCTGCTACAGCCTCGGCATCACGGCTGTCGATCCGATTGCGATGGATCTGCTCTTCGAGCGGTTTCTATCAGAGGAGCGCGGCGAGTGGCCGGACATCGATCTCGATCTGCCGAGCGGCGATCGCCGCGAGCGCGTCATTCAGCACGTCTACGAGAAATATGGCCGTCTCGGCGCCGCCATGACTGCCAACGTCATCACCTACCGCAGCCGCAGCGCCGCGCGCGAAGTGGGCAAGGCGCTCTCGCTGCAGGAAGACGATGTCGATCGGCTCGCCAAGGTGATGAACAACTTCGAGTTCACCGATCCGAACGACACGCTCGGGCGTCACGTGCAGGAAGCCGGCCTGTCGCTGTCGATGCCGCGCATGAA
>Ga0310811_10007417_pt1 | contig 14047 bp, 12 predicted proteins | sample YCmetagenome_FD_207642 | JGI IMG/M metagenome (GOLD analysis project Ga0310811, IMG submission 207642) | Soil microbial communities from experimental microcosm in Duke University, North Carolina, United States - YC | ecosystem: Engineered > Artificial ecosystem > Soil microcosm > Unclassified ... | reverse complement strand
CGCCGAGCTGGATATATTGCCCCGACCACAAAATGCCGGGATTGACCGTGCCCGTCGTGCCGCCATCGACCGGCGTCTCGAAAGAGAACTCGACGATGGGCGTGAAATGCGCCGCGAAGGACCCGACCGAATTGCCGCGCACATTGGCGTTCAGATAGCGCAGGCTGTATTCGAGCGCGCCGCCCCACTGCACGACGTCGGATTCGGTGCTCTTGCCCGGAATCGCATAGCCGAGCGCCAGCGTCACCGCGAGCGGACGCAGCAGGCCGAGGTCGTCCGGCAGGTCGCCGAAGCCTTTGCCGATGTTCAGCTTCGGCGTGTAGGTCATGAACTTGTCCGTGACCGAGGGCGAGCCCGAGCCGCCGATCTCGACGCCGAAGCCCACCGAGGCCACCAGCTCGCTCTCGCTCAGCGTCAGGAACTGCCAGGTCGATCCGATCTCGAAATTGTTGAACCCGCTCGCATTCGGTCCGCCGGGCGGATGGTCGTTGGTGTAGCCGCCTCCGATCGACACCGCGAAATGCGGGAAGATCGTCTTCGACCACTCGAAATCGTAATCCTCGGAATGATTGCCGATGCTCGCCGTCGGCAGCGCGAGTTCGTCGGCAGCGAAGGGATCGTCCGTCGCGATGGTGGCAGGGAAGAAACGGTCGCCGGCGATGCCATGGGCGTGGGCGAAGTCGGGAATGAGAAGCACGGCGGCCATCGCGGCAGCTGCGCCAAGATGCAGTTTCAGGATCGACATAAGTATCTCTCGATTGAAGGATGGAATCCGCGCGAACGCGGAAAAGGACGCATCACATCAACCGAGGGCAGGCGGCGCTCTCGCAGTGTTGGCCCGCGCGGCGAAGCGCGCAGCGATGGTCTCGCTCCGCCAGCCGGCGGCGAAGGTGTGGACGATGTCCGATGGCAGGACAGAGGACGCGAAGGGCGCGGGCGCCGATGCATGGCCCATCGCCGCGAAGGCGCAGGGTGCATGGCCGCGCCGATCTTCGCTCTTCGGCGCCTTGCCGCCGGTATGGACGCCGTCGATCGAGCAAATGACGAGCGGCGACGCGCCGGCATTTGCCGCAGGCATCCAGCCATCGGGCAGCAGGGCGCGCAGCATCATCGCGCAAAGCGCGAGGCTGACGGCGAGCTGGCGGCTGAGACGCATGAAACCCCTCTGACGGCGTTTTTTGCGCGCGGGGCGCATTTCCGGTCAAGAGGCCTCACGCCGCAGGCCGGAATCCGGGGTTTTTACCCGGCCGATGAACCGAAAATGAATTCCTCCTTCAGGCTCCGTTCGACGGCGGGGGCGCATCCTCCTTCCCATGTTCAGAGGGAGTTCGGTCATGCTTCGCAACGAGAGACTTGCCAAAAAGGCCCAGGCCCGCGCCGCCGCCCGCCGCGCCGGCCCCGACATGGCGCTGGCCTCCACCATCGTGTTCTTCGGCGTGCTGCCGGCGGCGATGGCGACAGGCTTGATCCTCGTCCAGGCCGTGTCGGCGATCGTCCCGTAACGGCACGCTCCCCTGCGCGGGGAGACCGGAAGATCAACGCAACCCCGGATGGTGGTTTCGCCCCTCCCCACGCCTCCGGGACCCGCGATCTCTCCGGCCTTCTCGCCCAGGGGAGAATGCCGAGCGAAGGAATGTTGAGTGCGCCACGCCGATGACTACAGTCGGCGCATGACAACCGACTCGACGCTCGCATCGCTCAATGCCCGTCCCGTGCCGCAATGGTTCGAGGACGCCAAGTTCGGCATCTTCATCCACTGGGGCCTGTTCTCGATCCCGGCTTTCGCCGCGAAATCCGGCTCGATCTCCGACGCGTTCAAGAACCAGTACGATTACGCTGTCGCGCAGACGCCCTATTGCGAGTGGTACTGGAACGCGATCAAGGTCCCCGAGAGCGACAGCGCGAAATTCCATCGCGAGACCTACAACAACGCGCCCTACGAGAATTTCCGCGAAGGCTTCACCCACGGCCTCGATCAATGGCGTCCGGACGACTGGGCCGATCTCTTCGCCGCCGCCGGCGCCCGCTACGTCGTCCTCGTCACCAAGCATCACGACGGCTACTGCCTGTGGCCGAGCGGCATCGACAATCCGCACCAGCCCGGCTGGACCAGCGAGCGCGACATCGTCGGCGAGCTCGGTGCCGCGGTCCGCGCCCGCGGTATGCGCTACGGGCTCTATTACTCCGGCGGCATCGACTGGACCTTCAACCGCGAACCCTTGCGCACCCTCGCCGATTTCATGGGCTCGACGCCCGGCGGCGATTATCCGGCCTATGCAGACGCGCAGACGCGCGAGCTGATCGACCGCTACAAGCCCTCGGTGCTGTGGAACGACATCTCCTGGCCCGGCGATCTCGCCAACGAGGTGAAGCTCTTCGCCGATTACTACGCGGCGGTGCCGGACGGTGTGGTCAACGACCGCTGGCTGCCGATGACGCCCGAGCGCGAAGCGCTCAAGACGAAAGAAGCGCGCGCCGCCATGGATGCCATCCTCAAGCCGCGCATGCAGAATGCGCCCAGCAAGGGCATCATTCCGCAGATCCCGCCGCATTGCGATTTCCGCACCCCCGAATACGCGGCCTTCGACGCGATCCAGGACAAGAAGTGGGAAGCGACGCGCGGCATGAGCCATTCCTTCGGCTTCAACCGCAACGACACCGATGCCGATTACGAAAGCGTCGAGACGCTGGTGCGTTCCTTCATCGACGCGGTGGCGAAGAACGGCAATCTCCTCCTCAATGTCGGTCCGCGCGGCGCCGATGCGCAGATCCCGCCGGAGCAGGTTTCGCGCCTCAAGGGCTTCGGCCGCTGGGCGAAGTTCAATGCCGACGGCATCTACGGCACGCGGCCCTGGATCCGCTTCGACGGCACGACACGCTGCGGCGTTCCCGTGCGCTTCACGCAGAAAGACGGCACCGTCTACGCCCATCTTCTCGGCACGCCGAAGGGCATGGACATCGTCATCGAAGGCGAAGACGTCCCCGCACCGCGCCTGCCCATGCATCTGTCGAGCGGCGCCAAAGCCGTCGGTTCGCGCGTGCCCGGCGGCACGAAGCTCCAGCTCGCGATCCCGCTGGAACCGGCCCCGGCGCATTGTTTCCGGCTGGCGTGACGGCCATCACGGCGGCCCGTCCCGGGCTCCTGCAGTCTTCGTCCATCGAAGCAGAGGAGCCCGTCATGGCCGACGTGAAGATCGCCGTCATCAATGTCAGTACGATCATCAAGGATCAGGATGTGCCGCCCGTCGTCGCGGCGCTGCAAAAGCAGGTCACGCGCGATTTCGCGCCGGTCTGGGGCTGCCCGGCGGATCTGCGCCTCGTGCCCCGGGGGCAGTCGGCGGCGGCCAACGAGTGGCAGCTCGTCATCGCCGATGACGCCGACCAGGCCGGCGCGCTTGGCTATCATCAGCTCACCAAGAACGGCCTGCCGCTCGGCTTCGTTTTCGCCCGCACCGCCGTCACGCACAACGACAGCTGGACCGTCACGGCCAGTCACGAACTCCTCGAGATGCTCGGAGATCCAAACATCAATCTCACGGTGTTCGACCAGGGCGAGGTCGGCGCCCGGCTCTACGCCTACGAGGTCTGCGATGCCTGCGAGGCCGACAAGTTCGGCTACAAGATCGACGGCGTTCTGGTGTCGGACTTCGTCTATCCCGCCTGGTTCGAAGGCTTCTGGCGGAAGAACGAGGTCCAGTTCGACTTCGGCAAGCACATCCAGACGCCCTTCGAGCTGCTCGAGGACGGCTATATCGGCATCAACGACATTGTGCGTGGCATCGGCTGGTATCAGCTCGAAGCCCGCGCCGCGCAGCCCAACGCAAGGGCAATCCCCTTCCAGGGCAGCCGGCGCCAGCGCCGTTCGGTTCCCGTTCCGGACCGCATCCGCAGCACGGTCTGACCGCGCGCTTGTACTGGCGGTGACATTTCGTCAGGATTGCCTCCAATAGCCATTTGATAAGGCCGGGAGGACGTCCATGAAATTCACCTGGTTCAACCTGATGCCGTGGCCCTATCTGCCGGATGATTTCCGGGAGAAGAACCGCTCGGTCTGGGTCGACATCGACCAGAAGCTCTTCGATCCGGTGAAGAGCCACGAGGTCTACAACACCTATCTTGATCTCCTCGAATACGCTGCCGAGATCGGCTTCGACGCCATCGGCTGCAACGAGCACCACCAGAACGGCTACGGCATCATGCCGAGCCCGAACATCATCGCCGCCGCGCTCAGCCGGCGCACGAAAGATGTCGGCCTCGTCGTGCTCGGCAATTCCATCGCGCTCTACAATCCGCCGGTGCGCGTCGCCGAAGAATTCGCGATGCTCGACTGCATCTCGGGCGGCCGCCTGATCGCGGGCTTCCCGGTCGGCACCTCGATGGACACCAATTTCTGCTACGGCCAGATCCCGGCACTCACCCGCGAGAAATACCAGGAAGCGCACGATCTCATCATCAAGGCCTGGACCACGCGCGAGCCCTTCGCGTTCAACGGCCGCTACAACAAGCTGCGCCATGTGAACATCTGGCCGCGGCCGATCCAGCAGCCGCATCCGCCGATCCACATCCCTGGCGGCGGCAGCGTCGAGACTTACGATTTCTGCATCGACAACACCTACTCGTATTCCTACCTCTCGTTCAGCGGCTATATCCGCGCCAAGGCGCTGATGGACGGCTACTGGAAGCGCGTCGCCGAGCGCGGCGCGCCGGACGCGTCGCCCTATCGCGCCGGCTTCGCGCAGACCATCTGCGTCGCCGATACCGATGCCGAGGCCGAGAAGCTCTACAAGGAGCATGTCGACTATTTCTATAACCGCTGCCTGCACGTCTATCCGGGCTTCGCGGATGCGCCGGGCTACCGCACGATCAAGACGATCCAGACCGGCGCGCTCAGCCAGTACGCGCCGCCCGTCGGGGGCTATTCCACGCTGACCTGGAAGGATCTGACAGAGCAGGGCCATGTCATCGCCGGTTCGCCCGAGACGGTGCGCCAGCGCCTCGAGGAGCTCGCCAAGACGCTCAATGTCGGCAATCTCTTCTGCCTCATGCATGTCGGCAACATGCCGAAGGAGAAGTGCATGTACTCGACCAAGCTCTTCGCCGAAAAGGTCATGCCCAAGCTGCGCAACGTCTTCCCCGAGTACAAGGACGACGATCGCTTCTGGTGCCACCCGATCAGCCAGGTGAAGGCCGGTAATCTCCCGAGCGAGAAGAAGGCCCTCGAGATCGTGGGAGCGGCGCGCTGATGTCTCTCGAACTGAAAACTGTCCAGACCCACTACGCTCCCGTCCGTTACATCGAAGGCGGCTCGGGCGCACCGCTGGTCTTCCTGCACGGCGCCGGCGGCGCGGCGGCGAACGATCCGTTCCTCACAAAGCTCGCGGAGAAGTATCACGTCTACGCCCCGCTGCTGCCCGGCTATGGCGACAGCGAGGAGTGCGGCGAGATTCGCGACATGCTCGACTTCACGCTCCACACATGGGACGTGGTCGAGGCGCTCGGCCTCAGGAACCCGATCCTCGTCGGCCATTCGATGGGGGGCATGATCGCGGCCGAGATGGCGGCCATTGCCCCGCATGACGTGACGCGTCTCGGCCTCATCTGCCCGGCCGGTCTGTGGCTCGACGATCATCCGATCCCGGACCTGTTCGCCACCATGCCGTTCGAGATGCCGAAGCTCCTCTTCCACGACGTGGAAGCGGGCACGCAGCTTCTGACCGCGGGGCTGACGCTCAGCGATCCGAAATTCCTCCAGACCTATCTCGTCAACAATGCGCGCCAGCTCGGCATGGCCGGCAAGATCCTGTTCCCGATCCCGGAGCGCGGCCTCTCGCAGCGTCTCTATCGCATCAAGGCGAAGACGATCCTTGTATGGGGCGACAGCGACAGGCTGATCCCGCCGGTCTACGCCCACGGTTTCAAGAAGGGCATCGCGGGCAGCGAACTCGTCTCGATCCCCGAAGCCGGCCACATGGTGACGCTGGAGAAGACCGACCAGGTGATCCAGGCGCTGGGGCGGCTGGGTTAGCCGATCGCATACCGGTAATGCCCGGTGATCCGGAACGCGAAGAGAATGTCTTCGTAGATCTGGCCCTGACCGAGATTGTTCATCAGCAGCGGCCGCTTGCCGTCGCTGCTGCGCTTGGGCATCACGATCCCGATATGCGGCATCGATCCGCCGGGCTGGAGATTCCAGGTCACGAGATCGCCGGCGTGATAGTCCCGCGCATCGCCGCTGATCTTCAGCGATGCGCCGGACCGCGCGAAGAACACGCGCAGGTTCAGCACGCGGCGATGATCGATATTGGCGTCGGGCGCCTTCAGCCCCCAGACATGCGGATAGTCCGCGAAGCGCCGCGCCATGTCCTCATGCACGAGCTTCTGCAGGTCGATCCCGATGCCGCGATAGGCCCGCACCACCACATCGGCGCAGACGCCTTCGGTCGGCGGTACGTCTCCCATCGGATAGGCGATGCGGCGATAGCCGGGATTGAACCGCACGCCGCGGTTCTCGAGCGCGGCTGCGGCCCGGATGAACTGCTCGGTGCGCGAGAGGCCCGCCTGCGCTGGCCTGCAGAGCGCAGCGCTCCCCAAAGCGGCGATGAACGAACGGCGATCCATGCCGCCTATCCTGCGGCGCGAAGCGTGGCGGAGTTGCGGCGGATGCGATTACTTCGCCGTAAGGCTCAGTCGGCCTGCAGCGGGTTCGATTGGCGTGGCGCGGTGAAGATGATGCGGCAGAGATAACCCTCGGGCGGATAGCTCGTCTCGACCGAGCCGTTCTTCTCGCGGCTGGCGATGAAGCGGATCACGCGCGCGCCATAGCCTTCCTTCTGCGGGGCAGCTGGCGGCGGCCCGCCGCTCTCGCGCCATTCCATCACCACCTGCGCGCCCTCGGCGAGCGGCGTCACGCGCCAGGTGAAATCCACCCGCCCCTCCGGCACCGAGAGCGAGCCGTATTTGATCGCGTTCGTCGCCAGCTCGTTCAGCCCGAGCGCCAGCGCGCCGCCCGTCCCTTCGCTCAGATCGAGCGGCGGCCCGTCGATATGCAGCCGGCGCGAATCCGTCTCGAGGAACGGCGCCAGCGTCGCGCGCGCGACATCGCCGATCTGCAGCGCCGCATAATTGCTCGCCAGCGCCAGATCGCTCGCCGCGCTCAGCGCACGCAAACGGCCCAGGAAGCGCACGAGGAAGCTCTCGACGCTCGCGTCCTTCTGCGCCGGCCGCGAGGCCTTCGCCAGCGACTCGATGATGGTGATCAGGTTCTTGAGCCGGTGCCGCGCTTCGCCGATCATCACCTCGCGCTGCTCGCCGGCGAGCTTGCGCTCATGCACGTCGCTCAGCACCGAGATCCATTCCTCGACCTTGCCGTCCTCGCCCACCAGCGCGACCGCGCGCATCAGGTGCCAGCGCCACTCGCCGGTCTTCGGATCCTTCAGCCTTATCTCCGCCCGCTGCAGCGTCTTGCCGACATCGCCCTGGGGGATGAAATGCCTGTGATCGTCGGGATGGACCGTGCGCAGCCACCGCCGCCCCGCATAATCCGGCCACTCCATGCCGATCAGCGTGCTCAGCTCCGGATGCGGCCGCGCGATCCGGCCTTCACCATCCGACACGGTCACCGCGGAGGACATCGCGCTCAGCAGCTTGCGATAGCGCACGCCCCAGCGCCGGCTCTCGCGGAACAGCTGGCGCAGGAGCGTGACAATCGCCGTCTGCACGAAGGCCGCGCCGGCGAAGAGCCAGATATCGAACCCGGTCGAGAAGAAGGCATAAGCAAGCGACACCGCCGCCGCATAGGCCAGCAGCGCTATCACCGCGCCGCCGAACAGCCCCGCCACCATCAGCGCGGGAAAGAAGAACACCACGCCCCAGCTCTCGCCCGAGATCCAGGCGGCGGCGAATCCGACAAGCACGGAGAGCGCGGCGATGGCGCTCCGCACCGCCCGCGACAACCCGCCTTCAAGGCCCTCCGGCGGGCGTGCGGAGGTCGTGCCGAGGACCTGTGCCGAGAAAAGGTCGCGCAGCCAGATCCAGGCGCTTTCCAGCGTCGTTCGCAATTGCAAAAACGTCCTCGTTCGCGGAATGACTGGCCTTGGCACCGGCGCCGCGCCGCGAACCCCGAAGACGCCCAATGCCGCCTTCCTGAGCGTCACAGTAGACGAACGCCGCGCGATTGAAAGCTCGGTGGATCACAGTTCCGCGCGGAACTTCGCGCGCTGCGAAGCTTGACATTATGTCAGCCCCGGCAAACCGTTCCCCCAAGAACACAGATATCCGGGGAGTGCCATGAGCGCGCAATTCGACCTCGTCCTGCGGGGCGGAATGGTGGCCGACGGCCTGGGCGGCACGCCTGTCGCGGCGGATGTCGCGCTCAAGGACGGCAGGATCGCTGCCGTCGGCAAGGTCGAGGGCACGGGCCGCGAGGAGATCGACGCGCGCGGCAAGCTCGTCACCCCCGGCTTCGTCGACATCCACACCCATTACGACGGCCAGGCGACCTGGGACAGCCGGCTCAACCCGTCGAGCTGGCATGGCGTGACCACGGTCGTGATGGGCAATTGCGGCGTCGGCTTCGCGCCGGTGCGCAAATCCGATCACAACCGCCTCATCGAGCTGATGGAAGGCGTCGAGGACATTCCCGGCGCGGCGCTGCACGAAGGCCTGAAGTGGAACTGGGAAAGCTTCGGCGAATATCTCGACGCCGTCGGGCAGGTGCCGCATGACATCGACATCGCCGCCCAGCTCCCGCATGGCGCGCTGCGCGTCTATGTGATGGGCGAACGCGGCGCGAAGCTCGAAGCTGCGACCGAGCAGGACATTGCCGAAATGCGCCGCATCGCCGCCGATGCGATGCGCGCCGGCGCGCTCGGCTTCTCGACCTCGCGCACGCTGAACCACAAGACCGCGACGGGCGATCCCACGCCTTCGCTGCGCGCCACCGAAGCCGAACTCACCGGCATCGCGCTCGGCCTGAAAGACGCCGGCTCGGGCGTGATCGAGATGATCAGCGATTTCAACCAGCCCGACCTGCAGACCGAATTCGGCATGATCCGCCGCATCGTCGAGGCCTCGGGCCGCCCGCTCACGCTGTCGCTGGCGCAGGGCCTCTCTTCCGGCGACGGCTGGAAGCGCATCCTGCACAACATCGAGGACGCCACCGCCGCCGGCCTGCCGATCAAGGCCCAGGTCGCGCCGCGCCCCATCGGCGTGCTGCTCGGCCTGCAGGGCACGATCAATCCCTTCATCGCCCACGCCCATTTCCAGGCGATCAAGGACAAGCCGCTGGCGCAGAAGGTTGCCGCGATGCGCGATCCGGATTTCCGCGCCGCGATTCTTCACGAGAGCTCCGAGCGCGAGAAGGCGCATCCGCTCGCCCGCGGCATCATGAATTTCGAGCGCATGTTCCCGCTCGGCGATCCGCCGAACTACGAGCCGACGAAGGAGACCTCCATCGCCGCGATGGCCGCGCGCGCGAACCGCAGCGCCGCCGAGATCGCCTACGATCTGCTGCTCGAGGATGAAGGACGCGCCTTCCTGTTCTCGCCCTTTGCCAACTACGCCGATTACAATCTCGATTGCTGCGGCGAGATGATCGCGCACAAGGATTGCGTCATGGGCCTCGGCGATGGCGGCGCCCATGTCGGCATCATCTCCGACGCCAGCTTCGCGACCTATCTCCTCACCCATTGGGGCCGCGACCGCGCCAGGGGCCGCTTCGACATCGGCTATCTCGTCAAGCGCCAGACCTCCGACACCGCCCGCGCCGTCGGTCTCCTCGACCGCGGCGTGATCGCGCCCGGCATGAAGGCGGATCTCAACGTCATCGATATGGACAAGCTCGCGGTCGAAGCACCGGGCATGGCCTACGACCTCCCCGCCGGCGGCAAGCGCCTGCTCCAGGGCGCCAAGGGCTACGACGCGACGATCGTCAGCGGCCAGATCATTTATCGCAACGGCCAGCCCACCGGCGCGCTGCCGGGCAAGCTCATCCGCGGCCCGCAGGCGGCGAGGTAGTGCGATGGACCATCGGCTGAATCCCCGCCCGCTCGAGACGCATGTAAACTGGCATCACGACGATGTCGCCGATGAGACGCAATGGACCGTCGAGCTGACCGACGCCGACAAGCGCGAGCTCGATCACGCCCTCACCGTCGCCAAATCCCACTCCGACAGCCTGCTCGATATCGGCCTCGCGCAATTCCCTCTCGACGGGCTCGCGAAGAAGCTCGAGAAGATCGCAGCCGACCTGATCGACGGTCCGCGCGGCTTCGTCCGCATCCGCACGCTCGACACCCGAAAATATTCCGACGACGACCTCACGCTGCTCTACTGGGGCATCGGCATCCATCTCGGCGATCCCTGGCCGCAGAACCATTTCGGCCATGTGATGGGCGACGTGACCGACCAGGGCAAGCGGCTCGACGATCCGACGCTGCGCGGCAATGAGATCGGTGGGGTCGGCCTCGACTATCACACCGACGGCGCCGATATCATCGGCCTGATGTGTTTGCGCAAGGCGAAGCGCGGCGGCCTTTCCTGCGTCGCCAATGTCGTGGCGATCTACAACGAACTCGTCGCCTCGCGGCCCGAGCTGATCGCCGCGCTCTACGAGCCGCTGCCCTTCGACGCCCGTCAGGAGCAGGCGGCGGGGCAGAAGCCCTATTATCTCTTCCCGATCTTCACCGAGCAGGGCGGAAGGCTCTTCACCCGCTTCATCCCGCAATACGTCCTCGCCTCGCAGAAGCACGCCGACGCGCCGCGCCTCTCCGAAAATGCGCGCGAGGCGCTCGCCAGGATCAGTGCGATGGCGCGCGAGCCGCGCTACAACGTCTACATGGACCTCGCGCCCGGTGAGATGCAGTTCATCAACAACTACCATGTGCTGCACGGCCGTCAGGAATACGAAGACGACGTCGCCAACGGCTACAAGCGCCACCTGAAGCGCCTCTGGCTTTCAACCCGCCACCTGAAAGACCGCCCTGCGCATTTCCGCAAACGCGAACACTCCCACTGGTCCGACAACATCTCGGTCAGCAGGATCAAGGCTGTTGCCCCCAATCATCATGGCCGGGATTGACCCGGCCACCCGGCAGGCGCGCGACTGCGCGCCTATGACTCTTTGCTGTGGCGCTGCGCGCCACGCGGGGTGGCCGCCTCAAGGGCTGCCATGGTGAAAGTGATGCGGCGAACGAAATTGAATACCATCGGAGCACAGCATGCGTGAACTGACCGAAAAACTTCCGCCCACCCAGACCGGCTTCGCCTTCGGCGACATTGTCGATGCGGTTTCGGATATCGTCCCGCCGGACGCGCCCGCCTTCATCCATGGCGAACGCACCATCGCCTGGGGCGACGCGGCGAAGCGTATGAACAACATCGCGCGCAACCTCCACGCCAGGGGCGTGAAGCCCGGCGACAAGGTCGCGTTCTACATGCGCAACGGCATCGAATATGGCGAGCTGACCGGCGCCTGCTTCCTCGGCCGTCTCACCCATGTCAACGTCAACTACCGTTACAAGCCCGATGAAGTGCGCTACATCGTCGACAATTCCGATGCGACGGTCCTCTGCTATGCCGGCGAATTCCGCGATGCGGTGGCGCAGATCCACAACCAGCTCGACAAGGTAAGGGTCTTCGTCGAGGTCGGAGAGGAGGGCGAGGTTGCCGCCTTCGCGACGCCTTACGAAAAGCTCGCCACCACCGGCAACGGCGCCAGGCTCGGCATCGAGCGCTCCGAGCACGACCAGGTGATGGTCTATACCGGCGGCACCACCGGCATGCCCAAGGGCGTGATGTACGCGCAGGGCGATCTCTCGACCACGCTGCTGGCGCGCATCTTCATCGCGACCGGCAAGATGCCGTCGACGCTGGGCGAGGTCGTCGATTTCGTGAAATCGGCGGGCGACATGAATGTCCGCTATCTCCCCGCCTGTCCGCAGATGCATGGCACCGGCTTCTTCGGCACGATGAGTTCGATCCTGACCGGCGGCTGTGTCGTGACGGTCGACAACGCCCATCTCGATCCCGATGCGATCTGGAGCGCGGTGGAGCGCAACCGCGTCACCAACATGGCGATCGTCGGCGATCCCTTCGCCCGTCCGCTCCTGCGCGCGCTCGATGAGGCGCCGGGCAGATACGATCTCTCCTCGCTCATCGCCATCGGCTCCTCCGGCGCGATGTGGTCGGCGGAAGTGAAGCAGGGCCTCCTCGCCCATCTGCCGGAGCAGGCGGCGCTGACCGATGCCTTCTCCTCGACCGAAGCGCTCGGCATGGGCACCTCGGTGACCCAGCGCGGCCTCGAAACGCAAACGGCGGCCTTCACCATCGGCCCCAATGCCATCGTCCTCGACGACGACGACAAGCCGATCGAGCCGGGCAGCGGCAAGACCGGCCGCCTTGCCGTTGGCGGCGTGCTGCCCGTCGGCTATTACAAGGATGAGGAAAAGACCAACCGCCTCTTCAAGCTGATCGGCGGCCGCCGCTTCTCGGTGCCGGGCGATTACGCCATCGTCGAAGCCGATGGCCGCATCATCCTTCTGGGGCGCGGCAGCAACTGCATCAACACGGCGGGCGAGAAAGTCTTCCCGGAAGAAGTCGAAGAGGTGCTGAAGAAGCATCCGTCGGTCGAAGATGCGCTCGTGCTGGGCGTGCCCGACGAGCAATGGGGCAGCGCCGTCACCGGCGTGGTCAAGCTCGCGCCCGGCGCGTCCTTCGACGAGGCCGCTATGCGCGCTCATGTCCGCGAGCACCTCGCCGGATACAAGACTCCCAAGCGCATCGTCATTGCCGGCGTGAACCTTCGCGCCCCAAACGGCAAGGCCGACTACAAGAGTGCGACGGCGTTCGCGAAGGCGGAGCTGGGCTTGGCGTGATCTGTTGATGGAGCCGCCACCGGCTAGCGCATTTTCGCGAATCAACGAAGCGCGAAAACGCTCTAGCTCTTTGTTTTGTCGCGGTTCCGGACGGGGTTGGTAGCGTCAGTGTACCAACGCTGCACCTTCGCACGCTGACGCTACGAACTCCTGGAGCTGCTCTATGCGGCCGCTGGCTGCCTGAACTCCGCTATCCCCAGCTGCAACCCATCCCGTTCGACCGACCGATGGAATTTCACGAATTCCATCGGTGCGAGCATCTGCACGTAGTATTCCAGCGGCATGGACAGCGCGTGATCGGGCGAGCCGTTGTCGGACACCGAGAGATCGAAAAGGAGCTTTGCGCCGGGCTTGTGCGCTAGGCGCTTGAGATTGCCGAAATACGCCGGCGCTTCGTCGGGAAACACATGGTAGCAGACGGCCGTCGAGATCACGCAGTCCGCGCCGAAGGCTTCGGCCTTCTCCAGCATGGTTGCGTCGATTGCGCCGAACTGCGGTGCCTTCTCCGCGATCAATTCGGCGCCGGCCAGATCCTTGCCCACCTCGATAAGCGCGGTTGTCACATCGAGTCCGAAATAGCGCCCCGCGTTCAGATGGCGAATGACATGCGCGCCGACCCGCAGGCTGCCACAGCCGTAATCCACGACCCGGGTGTCGGCACCGATTGCGCCGATCTTCCGGTAGCGCTCGAAGGTCGAACGCCCGGCTTCCCACCAGTCGGAATGCCGGCGGAGATTGCCGCCAAGTGTTGCGTGTTGACCGCCATCTTTCACGCATCGAACTGCGCTGCCGTGGGTCCACTCGGCATAGGTGGCGTCCGGATTCTTCGCCTTGAACTCGGCAAAGCGGCGATTGCGGAGGGCGCGGGGCGTTTCGTCGGTCATCGCAAGGCGCTCAAGCGTTTAATGTAGACACCTCGCGCGAGGTGATCAGTTTGACCGAGATCAACAAAGCCCAAAATGGGCTAAGAGCTTAAAATTACTGAAGTTTCATCGCTGAAAAATATTTCCTGCCCACCCCTTGAAATGGGTTGTAGAGATATTACTTCTCCCGCAAAGGTTGAGAAAATGGCCATGATCCGAATTTAGCGTGGCACAAATCCAGGTCCGGGCGGGTCACGCGCTCGACATAAAGCGAGGGAAACGCTCACTTCCGGCCGGAAGCGATGCAGCCCT
>Ga0310811_10007414_pt1 | contig 14049 bp, 4 predicted proteins | sample YCmetagenome_FD_207642 | JGI IMG/M metagenome (GOLD analysis project Ga0310811, IMG submission 207642) | Soil microbial communities from experimental microcosm in Duke University, North Carolina, United States - YC | ecosystem: Engineered > Artificial ecosystem > Soil microcosm > Unclassified ... | reverse complement strand
CAACAGAAGGTGGGCCGATCGTGAGGGGCATCGAGCCATGCGCGCGCGCGCGCCACAGTCGCCGCGCCCGCGCGCTCCTGTTCGAGAAAAGCGGGCCGCGGTGATTCGGACAGGCGATCGTCGTAGATGTCGAATCCGCGCGCCAGTCCGAACCGCGCGTCGAGCGGAAACGCGCTGACGAAGGCACCGGTGCGGTATCCGCGGCTGCGCAGCAGCGTCGCGAGCGTGTCGACATCTGCGGGGAATCGAAAGCCCGCGTTGTCGCGGACGCCGTGTGCGAATGGATAACGCCCCGAGAGGAGCGTCGCATGCGAGGGCAGCGTCAACGGCGTCTGCGCGTCGGCGTGCGTGAATCGCACGCCTGCGGCGGCGAGACGATCGATCCACGGCGTCGGGTTGCCTTGCTGCCCGTACGCGCCCACCGCGTCCGCTCTCAGCGTGTCGATCGTCACAAAAAGGATGTCGGGCCGGGTGTTCGCGGGCGTGGGTGTGGCGGCCGGAGCGCGCGATGAGGCACTTTTGAACAACGTCAAAGACGCCACGAACAGCGCTACCGCCACGATCATAGTGAGGCCCAGTAAGGCCTCTCTGGGGTACCGGCCGGGCGGGGGTGTTTGTGGCCGGGCTGGCCGTTTGCGTGTTTTTGGGCCGGATTTCGTCACGGTTGGGCCATGGCCGGCCTGCCCGGCCGACGCCCCGACGTTTTCTCTTGACAACCTTGTAAGGGTACCAATAATACAACTTTCTTAAGTAGATTTAAGAACCTCGACGTACGTTTCGAACCACCCGTTGGAGGGCCTGCTCGATGCGATCTCGGCAGTTGATCCTCGCCGTTACGGTACTGACGGCTTCGTTGTTTGCGGTTCCGGCGTTCGCACAGCGCACGACCGCCAGCGTTCGGGGCACCGTCACAGACCAGACAAAAGCGGTCGTGCCGGGTGCGACGGTCACGATCTCGAGTGCCGACACCGGCCTCTCGCGCACAGCCGTCACGAATGCGGACGGCGTGTACACCGTGACCGATCTTCCCGTCGGCCATTACAACCTCAGCGTCGAGCTGCAGGGATTCAAGACCGCCACACATCAGAACATCGTGCTGCAGGTCGCTGACGACCGTGAGGTCAACGTCGTCCTCGAACCTGGCGGCCTGAATGAAACGGTGAGCGTGCAGGCGGAGGCCACGCCGGTCAAGACCGTCGGCGGCGACGTCTCGAGCACGATCAACGGGCAGCAGGTGCGCGAGCTTCCGCTCAACGGCCGCAACTTCCTCCAGCTCGCGACGCTGATGCCGGGCGTGAGCGCGCCCGACTTCCTCAACGTCAAGGACAAGGGGCTGCTCGGCGGTTCCGACCTGTCGGTGAGCGGCGGCGCGGTCACCTCGAACATGTGGACGGTGGACGGCGCGAACAACAACGACGTCGGCTCGAACCGCACCATCCTCGTTTACCCATCAGTCGATGCAATCGAGGAATTCAAGATCCTGCGCAACAGCTATGGCGCCGAGTTCGGACAGGCGGCCGGCGCGCAGATCAACATCGTGACTCGTGGCGGCACGAATCGCTTCTCGGGGAGCGGCTTCTACTTCGGGCGCAACGATGCGCTCGACGCGAAGAACTACTTCCTGGTCAAAGCCAATCAGCCGAAGGACCAGTTGACCCGCAACGACTACGGCTGGACGCTCGGCGGTCCGATCATGAAAGACCGCCTGCAGTTCTTCGCGTCGCAGGAATGGAACCGTGAAACGCGCGGCGACCCCCGCGCGGCGTTCGTGCCCACGGCGGCGGAACGCGCCGGCGATTTCAGCGGTCCCGCGATTCCCGGTTGCACGAACGCGACTCCAATCGATCCGCTCACCGGTCAGCCGTTCCCGGGCAACAAGATTCCTGCGGACCGTTTGAGCCAGGGCGGCCTGGCATTCCTTCAGCTATACCCGCTGCCCAATACCACCCCGGCAGCCGGAAGCTGCAACAACTGGGTGACCTCGCTGAACACTCCCATCGACTGGCGGCAGGACAACGTCCGGCTCGATTACGAGATGACGGCAGCAACCCGTCTGATGGTCCGTTATACGCAGGACAGCTGGACGAACAACGCCCCCAACCTGCAGAGCAACCTGTGGGGCGACGATCCGTTCCCGGCGGTGGATTCGAACTGGGATCAGCCCGGACGTTCGTTCGTCACCTCGTTGAACCAGACCATCGGCTCGCACGCGGTGAACACCCTGCAGTTCTCGTACTCGGCAAACAAGATCACGGTCACACGCGGCGGCACCAATCCGGAGCTCAACGCCACGGTCAACTCCTTGATTCCGTCGATCTATCCGTCGAGCGGCCACGAATATCCCGGTGAGGAAGGCCATCCGGTGTTCTGGGGCGGCGGCGGATACGGCACGCTGTGGAACGAAGCGCCGTTCCATAACAACCAGGACCTCTACGTTTTCAAGGACGATTATTCGCTGGTCTTCGGCAAGCACCTGCTCAAGGCCGGCGGCCTCTTCAGCACGAACAAGAAAAACGAAGACGTCGGCGGCTACGGCTCGTACGAGAACTCCGCCTTCTGGGGGGCTGGCGGTCTGCCGGGATGGGGCGCCACCACGGGCAACGTCCTCTCCGATTTCCTGCTGAAGGACATGACGTGGGGCTTCTCGGAATTCTCGGGTCAGCACCAGGTGCCGCAGCGGTGGAGGGATCTGGAGTTCTACGCGTCCGATTCGTGGAAAGCGACCGATCGTCTGACCATCGACTACGGCATCCGGTACTCGTACTTCGCCAATCCGTACGCGGCGAACGACAAGATCATGAGCTTCGATCCGGCGGCGTTCGACCCCGCGCTCGGCAGCGATCCGTGTAACGGATTGCTCGAGGCGCCGGGAACGAACTTCTGCCACGACGCCGGCTTCCAGGGTGGAACCGCGGGGCCGAATCGCTCGCTCTATCCCGAGGACAAGAACAACTTCGCGCCGCGCGTCGGCGCCGCGTGGGACATCAACGGCGACGGCAAGTCGGCGATCCGCGCCGGCGTCGGCCAGTTCTACCTGCGCGAACGTCTGAGCCCCGGGCTGAACATCGGCGCCAATCCGCCGTTCGTGACGAACAAGAACGGTTTGCGCACGCTCGATTCAAACGTCGATCCGTGCGGTTGCTTCGCGGTCGGCAATGGGGCGCCCAATTCAGGCCGTGCACAGGACGCCAAAACCCCGTACAACTGGCAGTGGAATGTCTCCTACCAGCGCGAGATCTTCCGGCACACCACGTGGGACATCGGCTACGTGGGCAACAAGGGCTACGATCTGTTGACGACTGTCGACATCAACCAGGTCGGCAACGGCGACATCAACAACAACGGCATCAACGATCGCCTGGAGTACGTGACGACGACGCCGGCCAACGGTGCGCTGCGTCCGTACGGTGCGGCGTTCGGCGATCACCGGATCACGTTCTGGGAACACACCGGCCATTCGACGTATCACTCGATGCAGACGCAGGTCATCAGCCGGTGGGGCGCATCACAGTTCCAGGCGTCCTACACGTTGTCCCGCACCAGGGCGAACGTGCCGCTCGACAACAGCGACGGCAATCTCTCGGCGAACGAGACGCGCCTCGATCTCACGAACCCCTCCGCTGACGACGGTTACGCCAATACCGATCGCCGACACATCTTCAACGCGGCGCTGGTGCTGGCCGGCCCGACGATGGAAGGGGAGCACGGCATGCGGGCCGCGTTTCTCGGCGGATGGGAGATCGGAACGATTGTCCAGGCCGCATCCGGCCAGGCGGTCACCGTCTATACCGGTTCGCTGCCGGGACTCAATGGCGGGCCGTCCGGCACGGGCTACACGGACAACCAGCGTCCGAACATGGTGGCCGGCGTCGACTGCCGCGCCAACGACTCGAACAACCCCGAGCAGATCATCAATCCGGCTGCGGTCACGCTGACCGGATTCCAGCTCGGGACGCTCGGCAACGAGCAGCGCGGTGCGTGCCGCGGCCCGGGTCTGTTCCAGACCGACATGTCGTTCTACAAGACGTTGCACGCGGGGCCGAAATCTCAGATCCAGCTGCGGTTCGAGATCTTCAACCTGTTCAACAACACGAACTTCCTGTCGCAGAACCTGAACAACGTGATGAACCTGTCCGCCGTCACCCTCGATCCGACGGGCACGAAGATCGCGTCGTACACGGCGGCTGGCAACTTCGGCCAGGCGACGAAAACACGGGATCCACGCCAGATGCAGTTCGGCATCAAGTTCCTGTTCTAACCTCCGGCCGTCCGGGGCCTCGCCATCACCGGCGGGGCTCCGGCCGCCTTCTCCATCCCGCCCATGCGCCTTCCGATTCTGCTCTTGATCTCGATCTCCGTCATTTCAGCGCATAACACGGCGCAACCGCCGCAGCCGCCGGACAGCAGCGCGTTTCTCCAGGCGCAGTGGCGCAAGCCGCCAGCACTGTCCGCCGCGGACGCCAGCCGCATCGACCAGCTCCTGAAGCAGATGACGCTGAAGGAGAAGGTCGGACAGATGACGCAGCTCGAGATCGGCATGATCACGGACGGGCAGGATGCGAATCTGTCGATCAACCCGGAGAAACTACGCAAGGCGGTCGCCGACTACGGCGTGGGCTCGATCATCAACGTGAAGGACACCGCGCTCACGGTCGCCAAGTGGCACGAACTGCTCTCGGCGATCGAGAGCGCCGCCGCGGGGACGCGCCTGAAGATCCCGGTGATTTACGGTATCGATAGCATTCACGGTGCGACCTATGTCGCAGGCGCGACGCTGTTTCCGCAGCCGATCGGCATGGCCGCCACGTGGGATCCCGAACTGATGAAGGCGACCTCGCAGGTGGCCGCCCGGGAGACCCGCGCCGCGGGCATTTCCTGGAATTTCTCCCCCGTGCTCGACATCGGCCGGCAGGCCTTGTGGCCGCGGTTGTACGAAACGTTCGGCGAGGATCCGTACCTTGCGAGCGTCATGGGGGCAGCGACTATCTCCGGCTATCAAGGCGACAACCCCGCCGCTCCGACGGCGGTCGCGGCGACGATGAAACACTACGTCGGCTACAGCTTTCCGACGAGCGGACACGACCGCACGCCGGCGTTGATTCCCGAGATCACGCTGCGCGAGTACTTTCTGCCGACGTTCGCCGCGGGGGCGCGCGCCGGAGCGCTCTCCGTGATGGTCAATTCCGGCGAGGTGAACGGCATCCCTGGGCACGTGAACAAATGGCTGCTGACGGACGTCCTCCGCGGCGAGCTTGGCTTTGACGGCGTGGTCGTCTCGGACTGGGAAGACATCAAGAAGCTGGTCAGCACGCACCACTCCTCCGCGACCGAGAAGGACGCGACGCGGGACGCGGTGCTCGCCGGCATCGACATGAGCATGGTCCCGAGCGATTACAGCTTCAGCGATCTGCTCGTGCAGCTCGTGAACGAGAAACAGGTGCCGATGGCGAGAATCGACGAAGCCGTGCGGCGCATCCTGACGATGAAAGCGCGCGTCGGACTGTTCGCCGGCTCGGGGATCCCGTCGAACGGCGCCGCGGAAGTCGGTTCGGCGGCCTCACGCGATCTGGCACGCCGCGCCGCTCGCGAATCCATCGTCCTCGCGAAAAACGACCGTAATGCGCTGCCGCTTGCCAGCGGCGGCCGCGTGCTGATTACCGGCCCGACGGCCGATTCGCTCCCGTCGCTCAACAACGGGTGGACGATCACATGGCAGGGCAACCGGCCGGATCTCTATCCCAAGGATCGGCACACCATTCGCGGCGCGCTCGAGGCGCGGCTTGGAGAGCGCGCGACCTACGTCGCGGGCGCGTCGTTCGACAAGGAGCTGGATCTCGAAGCGGTGCGCGGCGCCGCGGCAACGGCTGATGTCGTCGTGCTGTGCCTTGGCGAGATGTCGTACGCCGAGACGCCGGGCAACATCGACGATCTGTCCCTCCCCACCGCACAGCTCCGGCTGGCCGATGCGGTGATCGCCGCAGGGAAGCCCGTGATTCTGGTGATGGCGGAAGGCCGGCCGCGAATCATTCATTCGATTGCCGACAGGGTCCCGGCGATTCTGGTTGCCCTCAATCCAGGGCTCGAAGGCGGTGACGCAATCGCGGACGTCCTGCTCGGAGATGTCAATCCCAGCGGGCGGCTGCCAATCACCTATCCGCGGGAGCCCAACGCCCTGCTCACATACGACCACAAGGCATTCGAGGAGCAGGACACGGCATTTGGGCTCAAGGCGTTCCACCCGCAGTTCGAATTCGGCTCGGGTCTGTCGTACACGACCTTCGAGTACGCAAACCTCACCGTTCCCGAAACGGCAACGTTCGACGGCGGCTTTGATGTCTCGGCAACCGTTCGCAACACGGGCTCGCGTGCGGGCACCGAGGTCGTCCAGCTGTATATCTCCGACCGCGTGGCCAGCGTGACGCCCCCCGTCAAGCGTCTGCACCGCTTCGTACGCGTCGACCTCGCAGCCGGTGAATCGCGTGACGTTCGATTCCACGTGTCGCGCAGCGACCTGTCGTTCATCGGACCCTCCGGCAAGGCCGTGAGCGAGGCCGGCGTGTTCACGGCAAGAATCGGGACCCTCGCGCGTGATGTCACGGTCCAGTGACACACCTGGCGCGGGATGCCGTGCGACTCGCTTGACGTGGCCAGATGGTGCGCATAGGCTGAGCGCATACCCGTCTCCCGTGGAGGGTCGATGAACTCCTGGCGTTCGAGCCAGGGCCGCGCCGTGATTGCCGGCACGGCTCTTCTGCTGCTCAATAGCGCGTACCTCGCGTCGACTGCGAGTCCAACTCTCTTCTACTTCGCCAACGTCGTTGCCCACATCGGTCTCGGTCTGGTGCTTGGTGTCTGGTGGGCAATGGCCGCCTGGCGCGGCCGGCGATACACGCCGGCGTGGATGCAGGCCGCGGGCCTGGTGCTCGTCGCGGGCGCGGTGGCCGGCCTGGCCATCGTCTTCATGGGTGCTGCGGGTCGTACGCGCTGGCTCTTACCTGTCCATATCTCGCTCGTACTCGCGGGCGGCGTGCCGCTGCTGGCTTACGCGGCGGCCGTCGCCGGGCGGCGGACGGTCGGCCGCGAACGGCTGGCCATCGTGGTCGGCTACGTGGTGGTCATCACGGCTGCGGCCGGCGCCGTCGTCCTGGCGGCAACCCATGACAGCCGGCGCCAGGCCGAGTACCGAATCACCAATCCCGCCGCGCCGCTGGCCATGTCAGGCGAAGGCGCCGGACCGGAAAGCCCGTTCTTTCCCTCGTCGGCCGACACCAACGTTCACGGGATCATTCCCGCGAACTTCTTCATGACGAGCGCGAGCTGTGGCCGCTGCCACAAGGAGATTTACGACGAATGGAAGTCGTCGATGCACCACTTCTCGTCGTTCAATAACCAGTGGTACCGCAAGTCGGTCGAATACATGCAGGATACGGTAGGAACCACCCCGTCGAAGTGGTGTGCCGGATGCCACGATCACGCCGTTTTCTTCAACGGCCGGTTCGACAAGCCGATCAAGCAGCAGATTGATACGCCGGAAGCCCAGGCGGGACTCGCGTGCACGTCGTGCCACGCGATCGTCCACGTCGGCAGCACGATGGGGCAGGGCAACTTCTCGATCGAGTATCCGCCGCTGCACGATCTCGCGGCGAGTGATCGCCCGTTCCTGCGTTTCGTTCACGACACGCTGACCTATATCGACCCGCAGCCGCACCGGGAGATCTTCCTGAAGCCGTTCCACCAGCAGCAGCCGGCGCAGTTCTGCTCGTCCTGCCACAAGGTGCACCTGGACGTGCCGGTCAACAGCTACCGGTGGTTCCGCGGATTCAACGAATACGACAACTGGCAGGCATCGGGGGTCTCGGGTGAAGGCGCGCGGTCGTTTTACTATCCGCCCGCATCGCAGACCTGCTCCGACTGCCACATGCCGCTCGAGCCGTCGCACGATCCGGCGGCGCGCAATGGATTCGTGCGGTCGCACCGCTTCGCCGCCGCGAACACGGCCGTGCCGTTCGTGAACCACGACAATACGCAGCTCGCTGCCGCGCAGGCATTCCTCAAGGCTGGCGCGGTGAGCGTGGACGTGTTCGGGATCGTTCGAGGCGCGGCGCCCGCGGTAACGCCGGGCCGTGCGCGCGCTGACAGCGATCAAAAGCTTGCGAGCACCTTCGCCGTGGGCGAGGAGTCGATGAACTTCGGTTCGTCACAGAACGTTCTCACGCCCGCGGCCGACGTCCTCGCCCCGATCGACAAAGTCGACGCCGCCGTGCATCCTGGCGACTCGCTGCGCGTCGAAGTGGTCGTCCGCACCCGGAAGGTCGGCCATTTCTTCCCGGGCGGCACTGTCGATGCCTTCGACGTGTGGGTCGAACTCGAGGCCGTCGATGACGCCGGACGCGTCATCTTCCACAGCGGCGAAGTGGCGGATGACGGCAAGGGACCTGTCGATCCCGGCGCGCATTTCTATCGCGCGCTACTGCTCGACGAGCACGGGAACGTCATCAACAAGCGCAACGCATGGGCCGCGCGCACCGTCGCGTACGTGCGCCTGATTCCACCCGGCGCTGCGGACACGATCCACTATCGCCTCAACGTCCCAAAGGATGTCACCGGCCAGATCCACCTGACGGCGCGCGTGAATTACCGCAAGTTCTCGTGGTGGAACACGCAGTGGGCGTATGCCGGCGTCCCCGGCGCTGCGAGTGACGGCAGCGTGGCGAAGTCATACGACGACCGCCACTGGCAGTTCACCGGATCAACGGCGCACGTATCCGGCGAGATGAAGGCGATACCGGCGATTCCGACGACCGAGATGGCGCGAGGCGTCGCGACGCTGCGGGTCGTACCCCGGGACGAGGCCCTGCCGCAGGACAAGCCATCGATGTCGCGCGGGGTTCGCGAGCGATGGAACGACTATGGGATCGGGCTGCTCCTGCAGGGAGACATCAAGAATGCGGAAGCGGCGTTCTTGAAAGTGACGCAGATGGACCCCGGGTACGCCGACGGATGGGTGAACGTCGGCCGCGCGCGGTTGCAGGAAGGGAATGTGGACGGCGCCGAACAGGTGCTGCGGAAGGCGCTCGAAGTCGATCCGAATCTCGCGAAGTCCCATTTCTTCCTGGGCGTGGTACTGAAGACGGATGGGCGGTACGACGAAGCGCTGCAGCACTTGCAGCGGGCTGCCGACCTCTATCCGCGCGACCGCGTCGTCCTCAACCAGCTCGGGCGGGTGATGTTCCTGCAGCGGCACTTCGCTCAGGCGACGGAGCAGTTCCAGAAGGTGCTGGCGATCGATCCCGAGGATTTGCAGGCGCACTACAACCTGATGCTGTGCGCCCAGGGGCAGGGAGACAAGGCGGCGGTTGCACGTGAGCGCGCGCTGTACGACAGGTTCAAGGCGGATGAAGCGTCGCAATCGCTGACTGGCACGTATCGTCAACTGCATCCCGAGGACAACAACGAGCGACAGCAGATCCACGAGCACATCGATGGAGCGCGCCGTGGCGCCGCGTATGAGACCGTGGCCACGAAGGGAACCGGACAGTGACGATGCGGCGCGCTGCCGCGATGATGGCGGTCGCGGCCGTTGCACTGGCGACACTCGCCGCCGCGCCATCCACCACGCTCAGTTTCCGCGACGTGACGGCGCAGGCGGGCATCCATTTCGTCCATGACAACGGCGCGTTCGGGAAGAAGTACCTGCCGGAGACGATCGGGTCGGGCGTCGTGTTCTTCGATGCCGATGGCGACGGCTGGCCGGACCTGTTCTTCGTCGATGCCATGAACTGGCCCGGCCATCCGGCGGCGAAGGGGACGTCGGTCCTTTACCACAACAACCACGACGGGACGTTCAGCGACGTCACGCGGCGTGCCGGCCTCGCCGCAGCGCTGTATGGCATCGGGGCAGCCGCGGCGGACTACGACAACGACGGCGCCGTCGACCTCTACGTGACGGCGCTTGGCGCGAACCGTTTGTATCGAAATGTCGGCCAGGGACGGTTCGAAGACGTCACGGCGCACGCCGGAGTCGGCGATACCGGGTTCTCCACGAGTGCACTCTGGTTCGATTACGACAACGACGGCAAGCTGGATCTTTACGTTGCGAATTACGTCCAGTGGACGCCTGAGAACGATCTGTATTGCACGCTCGATGGCAAAGCGAAGTCGTACTGCACGCCGGAATCCTATAAAGGCGCGAGCGGCACGCTGTATCACAACCGCGGCAACGGCACGTTCGAGGACGTGACGCGCAAGGCCGGGTTGTACGACCCCGCATCGAAGGCGCTGGGCGTCGCGATGATCGACTACGACGGCGACGGCTGGATGGACCTTTTCATCGCGAACGACACCCAGCCGAACCGGCTCTATCGGAACAAGGGCAACGGGACGTTCGAAGACGTCGCCGTCACCGCCGGCGTCGCGTTCGATGAAGGTGGCGTCGCGCGGTCCGGGATGGGCGTCGACGCGGCCGATTACGACGACTCGGGACGCCCGAGTCTCGTGATCGGGAACTTCTCGAACCAGATGATGTCGTTGTATACGAACGAGGGCAACGGGCTGTTCGTGGATGAAGCGCCGGCATCGAGCCTGGGGCGCGCGTCGCTGCTGACGCTGACGTTCGGGTGCTTCTTCTTCGACGCGGACCTCGACGGCCGCCTCGATATCTTCGCCGCCAACGGTCACGTCGCGGATGACATCAATCACGTGCAGCGGAACGTGACCTATGCTGAAGCGCCTCAATTGTTCCGGAATACGGGGCAGCGCCATTTCGAGGACATCAGCGCCAGGCTCGGCGACGCCTTCCGCCAGACGTTCGTCGCACGCGGCGCGGCGTACGCGGATTACGACAGGGACGGCGATCTCGACCTCGCGATCTCGGTGAACGGAGGCCCGGCCCGGCTGCTGCGCAACGACGGCGGAAATGCGAATCACTGGCTGCGGGTTCGAACGGTCGGGACGGTCTCGAACCGGGACGGGATCGGCGCGCGGATCACGATTACTACTGCGGCGGGAGCCAGGCGGTGGGCGATCGTGAAGACCGGCTCGAGTTACGCCTCACAGAGCGAGTTGCCCGTCACGTTTGGCCTCGGCGCCGACACGAGCGTGAATGCCATCGACGTGCGCTGGCCCGGCGGAAAGACCGATCACGCCGGTCCGACCGCGGCGGGCCAGGAAGTCACGTTCGAGGAAGGCCGAGGCGTCGTGGCGCCGGCGCGCGGCGGGTCAGCCCCGCGATGACTCTTCGGCTCGCAAGAGCCGCTGCGGCCGTCACGGTGGCGGCGGCGCTGAGCGGCAGCAGTCATCTGGCGGGCCAGCCGGCGCGGGAGTCACCGCGCGACCGTCTCGAGCGTGCATACCGGGCATCAAATCGTGGCGTCGCGCTGCTCGAGCAGTTCGACTACGTCCCGGCAGCCGAGGCGTTTCGGGAAGCGCTGCGCATCGATCCCTCGCTTTCCACCGCACACCTGAACCTTGCGATTGCCCTTCTATATGCCGGCCAGTCGTCCGCGGCGCTGCCTGAAGCGCGCGCGGCCGCGACCGCGCTGCCGGATGCACCGCAACCGGCGTACGTCCTCGGATTGATCGCCCGAGCGGAGAATCGGACCGACGAAGCGATCGCCGAATTCAGGAAAGTGCTGCAGATCGATCCCGTCGATGCCGGCGCGAACGTCAATCTCGGGCAGCTGCTTCTGCAGTCTCGTCAATACGCCGACGCCGTGGCACCATTCCGCGCTGCCGTCGCGGCGGAGCCGTACAACGCAACCGCCGCTTACGGACTCGCGATGTCGCTGACACGGTCCGGCGATGCGGCTGCGGGCCAGCAGCAGATGGCGCGCTTCCAGACGCTGCGCGACAGCCCGTATGCCGTCACGTACGGGCAGGGTTATCTCGAACAGGGCAGGTACGCAGAGGCGTTCGCGTCCACCGGCGCCGAACCTGGGCTCGTGGATCGTTCCACGCCGGCCGTGCGGTTCGTGCCCGACGCCGCCGCGATGCCCGCAAGAGGAAGTGGCGGCCGCCGCGCGATTCTGGCCGACGTCGATGGCGACGGCGATCTCGATCTCGTGGTCGCAGGCGACAGCGGCGCGCACCTGCTCCGCAACGAGGGTGGCCGGTTCACACCGACGAACGCCATTCCCGCTGTTGCTGCGGGAACCACCGAGATCACGGTGACGGCGGGCGACTTCGACAACGATCGCCGCCCCGATCTGTTCGTGGCCGGCCGGTCGTCGGCCAGGCTTCTGCACCAGAAAGCCGATGGCTCGTTCGAGGACGTGTCGGCTGCCGCCGGACTGCCGCGCGACCTCCATGCCGGCGCTGCCGCGTGGGTCGACGTCGATCACGACGGCGATCTCGACCTCGTGACCGCCGCACCCGTGCGCCTGCTGCGCAACAACGGCAACGGATCGTTCACCGACGTCACCAGCGCTGCGGGACTCTCCGTGTCCCCCGGTGACGAGACGGCGCCCGCGGCAGTCGTGCCGACGGATTACGACAACCGGCGTGACATCGACCTCCTGATCCTCTCGGGCGGCGCACCGCTGCATCTTTTTCGCAATATGCGCGACGGCACGTTCAAGGACGTCGCGCGGGATGCCGGCCTGCCCGGCGCCACCGGGATCAGCGCCGTCGCGGCGGCGGACGTGAACAAAGACGGGTTCATCGACTTCTTCCTGGGGCGGGTCGACGCTCCGGGGGTGTTCGCGCTGAGCGACGGCCGCGAACGGTTCCACCTGGTCGATGCGCCCGCCGCGACCAGCGATGCGTCGCTGGCGCTCTTCCTGGACTACGACAACGACGGCCTGCTGGACCTGCTCGTCGCGACACCGCGTGGTCCGCACGTCGCGCGAAATCTGGGAAACGCCTGGTCCGAAGAGACGGCAGCCGCCGCGTTCGACCGGGAGGGCGCACGCATCCGTTCGATTGCGTTGGGGGATCTGGATCGCGACGGCGACACCGACGCCGTGATCGTCCCGGACTCCGGAGTGCTCCAACTGCTCCGGAACGATGGCGGCAATCGCCACAAGTCGGTCACCGTCTCGCTCGCCGCTCGCGTCAGCAACAGGAGCGGTCTGGGGGCAAAGGTCGAAGTGCGCGCCGGCGGACTGCGTCAGATGCTCGAAACCTCCGCCGCATCCCCGGCGGGTGGTCCGGCCGATCTCGTCTTCGGTCTTGGAACGCGGGAAGCCGCCGACGTGGTGCGCGTGCTGTGGCCCTCAGGCATCCTCCAGAGCGAACTGTCGCCCGCCTCGCCTGCACGGGTCGAGGAACTCGATCGCAAGCCGTCGTCGTGTCCATATCTCTTCATCTGGAACGGCAGCCGCTTCGAGTTCATCACCGACTTTCTCGGCGGTGGCGAGATGGGTGACTGGGCGGGACCGGGGCAGTTCAACGCGCCGGACCCGGACGAGTACGTCCGGATTCCCGACGGGGCGCTCGTCGCGCGAGACGGGCGATACGAGATTCGCATCACCAACGAGCTCGAGGAAGCGATGTTCCTCGACAAGGCGTCGCTCGTGACGATCGATCACCCCGCCGACGTCGAGATCTACCCGGCCGAGGGCCTCAAGGATCTGCCGCGGCCGCCCGTCCGGTTCTACGCGGTGCGCAGCGCCCGCGTGCCCGATCGCGTCGTCGACGACCACGGCCACGACGTTCGCGTGCTCGTAGCGGAGCGCGACCGCCGATGGCCCGACGACTTCGCGCTCCTGCAGTTCCGCGGCTACGCGGAACCCCACGGGCTCACACTCGATGTCGGAAAGGGAGCAGACGATGCGGTGCTGCTCCTGACGGGCTGGACGTCCTACGCGTTCTCGACGGACAACGTGGCCGCTTCGCAGGCGGGTCTCACGCTGCAGCCTCCTGCGCTGCAGGTGCGCACTGCGGCTGGCGCCTGGCAGACGGTCGACACGAACCTGGGTTTTCCGGTCGGCCGGCCGCAGACGCTGGTCGTCGACATGAAAGGGCGATGGCTGGGTCCTTCCCGCGAAGTGCGGATCGTCACGAACATGCCGATCTACTGGGACCAGGTGCGCGTCGCGTTGCCGGCCGGCA
>Ga0310811_10007413_pt1 | contig 14049 bp, 15 predicted proteins | sample YCmetagenome_FD_207642 | JGI IMG/M metagenome (GOLD analysis project Ga0310811, IMG submission 207642) | Soil microbial communities from experimental microcosm in Duke University, North Carolina, United States - YC | ecosystem: Engineered > Artificial ecosystem > Soil microcosm > Unclassified ... | reverse complement strand
CAGCGTCTAGAAAGCTGAGTCGCGGTGAAATGACCGCTCAAATGGACGAGCGCGCGGATTTTGCAAACCAGGCATGCGGTCCTAGAGGAAATCCGCATGAGAAAAACCTGGTTGGCGGGTGTGCTCAGCTTATCGCTGAGCGCGCCTCTTGTCGCGCAAACATTTAATCAGTCGGCGACCTACCTCGCTCTGATTCGAACCGCGGTGGCCGGCCTGCCTCCGGTAGAGACGAGCACCTTGCTCGCCGACCTGCAGAGCGGCGTCGCGCTGGCGATTCGGTACGGCTACATCCCGACCGGAACGGGCTTCTCGAGCTTCAACAACTTTGGGCTGACGGCGGTCCTCCCGGTCGGGAACGCTTCGACGGTCTCGATTACGGGCGGGATCTCGTCGCCGTCACGCGACGGATCCGACGCGCTGGTGCTCGACGTCGGCGGCGATACCCGCCTCACCGACCTCCCGTTCAACCAGGGGCGGAGCGCGCCGCATCTGCGAATCGGATTGAACGGCGAATTCGGTTACGCGAAGCCGCGCGAATCGGCTCTCTTTGCCGGATCGGTCGGTCTCCCGTTGTCGATCTTTCGGCCGAATCGGCCGAAGCAGGAGATGCAGGTCGTTCCGTTTCTCACACCGGCCTTTGCGTTCGGCAACTTCAATCCTGACTCCGACGTCAACTTGCCGAACGAGAGCGGCGCGCACTTCATGATCGGTGGAGGGCTCGGTCTTTACAACCGATCGAGCAGCGTCGCGGTGAACTTTGGATTTCAGTACGTGGCGCTGACGAACGCGCAGGTTCAGCTCGGACTCGTTTTGACGCTCGGCGGTCGATGACCGCGGAGGACCCGAGGGTTTTGTCACCCTGAGCGAAGCGAAGGATCTACTGTCTTCGCGTCTAATGTTCCGTGTCGATTAGCTCAACCAGCCGATCGATCAGCTCTGCCTGAGCCGGATTGATTTTCGCTCGTGCGGTCGAGGTATCGAACCAGGCGCAGCGATCGACCTCGGGAAAGGTGAGCCACTTTCCCGATCCGCGCGGCCACTCCGTGCGCATCGTGTTGCTGGTGATCGTTCGAGGGTCGGCGTCACCTTCCCAACCCCATGCGTGGACGGTCTTGCCGGCTTTCTGCTTGATCGCGCCGAGCGGGATGAATGGAGGAACGGGTTCGATGCCGGTTTCCTCGCGGAACTCGCGGCGTGCCGCGTCGATCAGTTCTTCGCCGTCTTCGACGGTGCCTTTCGGAATCGTCCAGGCTCCGACGTCACGGTTCGACCAGAACGGGCCGCCGGGGTGCGCAAGGAAAATCTGCGGTCCGTCGGCACCCTGGGGGCGACGAAAGAGAAGCATTCCGGCGCTGACGCCGGCGCGGCTCGTCACCGGTGGCGTAACCCGAGGCCGAGGGCGATTTGGTCCGCGACCTCGTCGACGGCGTCGAGCGTCCGTTCGAAGAGCCGCCACAGTCCCCCGCGGCGGAGCAATCGTTCGCGCGATGGGCGTCGGGGGACCGGCGCCGGCGTCGCGGCGGCGATCGCGGTGCCCGGGATCTTCGGCGGCGGAACGAGTGCGCCGAACGGCTGGGTGGGCGGAATGAATTCGTCGTCCATGTCTGTTCCTACGCCCGCACGCGACGCTTTGTGTCCGCGCGCCGAACGGATTGACGGTTGAACTCCAACTCCATCGCCTCGCCGGCGGGGAGCTCGCGCCAACGGTCGAACAAGCTGGCGCGAAGAGCGCGGACGTCGTCGATCTGCGTTTGCGTGACGACGATGTCGGGACGCGGCAAGTCGCGCGACTCGTAATACGAGGTGATCTTCGCCGCCAAGTCGTCCGCGTCCCCACGTTCTCCGGACATTCGCTCGAGGTCGAACATGCCAACGACCACTTCGACGAGTCCCGCCTGTGAAAAATCCTGTCCCCTGTTTTCGGGTTTCCCGAAATCGCTAATGTCCCAGCCTTCGGCGAGCAAACCGTAGAAGCCGCGGTCGAAGCCGAGCACACTTTCCACACAATAGTGAGTCAGGTCGTGGAGCGGAAAGAAGCGGCCGAGGTGTCCCTCCTGTCGTTGCCACGTAACCGAACCGTCGGCGCGCGTGCAACTCAGCGCCGCGGAGCCGTCGGTTTTCTTCTTGATGCGAATCGTCAGATCAGGCATGAGCGGCCTTCCGCAGCTCGCGCCTCCGTCGGTGGCGCGATTCCCACACATGGCCCACGACCAGTCCCGCCACGGCGCCGACAATCGCACCGGTCAACGCGCCGAGGATGGTCGCGACCTCGAAATCGAGCAATCCTCGCGTAACGACGCCTCGCCGCACGCCGAACAGCACGACACTCCACGTCGCGAGGCCCCACCACAATGCTAACAAGACACCGACGCCGACGGCGAACCCGTTGACGAGGGATTCGCGGCGCGGCTCGTAGTAGTTGTTGGCGATCGTGCCCAATCGAAGCTGCTCGCGACGCCATTCGTTGTCGCGGAACCAACCCGAGCGAAGCACGAGGGCGCCGCAGATCGCGGCGCCCTCGGCGAGAAACAGCACCCTCGTTTGTGTCGCGGGCAGCAACGCGTGCTTGGTCTTCTGCAGCACGACGACGGCCGTGATCGCGAACAACGCGATGTACAGCGGCCAAACCTTCGCCGGCGGTAGCAGACCGTCGCGCGTCACCTTGTCCCGTTCGTCGTCATCGCCGGTGGCGTCTGCTTGTCCCACACGAAGCGGTGCAAGAAGTCGCTGCTCCGGCTGAAGATGTCGATCCACCGCTTGTGCAGCAGCGATTCGTGAACGTCGTCCGGGATCACGGTGAGGTCGTAGTAGACGCCGCGGTTCCGGAGGAGGGCGACCAGGCCGACCATCTGCGCGAAATCGACGTTGCGATCGTCGTCGCCCTGCACGAGGAAGACGGGCGACTTCCAGGTATCGACGTGCGCCGCCGCGGACGACTGATACGCGAGATTGGTCGAGTCGAGCGAGCTGCCGTAGAGGTGAACGCCGGCGAGATCGACGCCGGCGACGAAGATGTCCGAGTTGCGAGCGAGGGCCTGCGCCGTGAGCAGACCACCGTATGACAGACCCCAGATGCCGACGCGCGCCGGATCGACATCGGGCCGGCTCTGAAGGTACTTCGCCCCGGCGACGACGTCCTGATACTCGGAGTTGCCACGTCCTTCAGTGTTCGGCGCCTGGCGGAACGACCGACCGTAGCCGATGCCGCTGCGATAGTTGATCGACAGGACGACGTAACCCTGCGACGCGAGCCACTGGTTGTAGGCGTACGACCAGTGGTAGAACTGCATGTAGTGGTACGCCGGCAGCATCTGGCGCGCCGGACCGCCGTGCACGAACACGATCGCCGGACGCTTCTCGCCCTGCTTCAGGTCCTTGGGCAAGAAGAGCTGATTATGGATCTCTAATCCGTCGGCCGCCTTGGTGAGAACGATCTGCGGCGTGACGTGGGCGTCCTTCGGGAAATCCTTCATCGCCGTCGGGAAGACGATCTTCGTCTCGCCGCCGTCCGCCGGGACGATGCCGATCGAGGCCGGCTGCGTCGCGCCGAAGTAGAGTACGGCGATCTGCTTGCCGTTCGGCAGCGGCGTTGGCGACACCTCGACGCCGTCGTCGGTGGAGATCTGCTTCGGTGTCCCGCCGGCCACCGGCACCGCCCAGATGTGCCGCTTCTCGATGTCGTTGGCGTTGGTCGCGTAGTAGAACGTCTTGCCGTCGCGCGATACGGCGTTCGTGGCGAAGGTGCGATCGGCGACGCCGTCGTTGATCAGGCCGTCTGTCGTCGTGAGTAGGGTAGGTTCTGCTTGCGGATTGTCGATGCTCACCGAGAAGAAGCGATCCCACTCGTCGTTCGGCCGCTGCGAGGTGAAGACGACGTGCTCGCCGGCCCAAGAAATGTTCGCGACGTTGGTGAACACGCGATCGGCCGGCTTGTTGTGCCAGAACTCGTGGCCCTTGCCCGTCGCCACGTCGGCGACCATGAACGCCAGGGTGTAGCCGCCGGGGAAGGCAGCGCGATAGAGACCGTCGATACGGGGTGGCGTGGTGTCGTTGCCGAAGCCGCCGCGTCCGCCGCCCCCGCCCCCGCCCCGCGCGCCACGTCCAGCGCCGCGCCCTGCTTCTGCCCCCGCCTGCGCCGCTCCGCGGCCCGCCGCCGGACCGGCCGGATTGCCGATGCCGCCGGTGCCCTGCTGGTTCTGCGCGCCGAAGGGCGTACCCGGGCGGCGAATGAACGCGACCCGCTTGCTGTCCGGCGACCAGGTCGGCGCGTTGTCGAAATCGACGCTTGGCGAAAGGAAATCCACCTTTCGCGATTTCATATCGTACACGCCGATGAACGAGTGATTGTCGCGCGTGCTAACGAAGGCGAGCTTCGAGCCGTCGGGTGACCAAACCGGATTGCTCTGGCGACCCCACTCCTTGATGAACGGAACACCGGCCGTATCGATCGCGGCGGTCGCGCCGCGGACGACGCGCGCGTGATAGATCTGGCCGTCGCGCGCGAACACGACGTGCTTGCCGTCCGGCGAGAGCTCCGGGCTTCCGCCGCCGCGACCACCGCCAGGTGCAACTTCGGTGTTGGCGATCGACGCCAGCCGCCAGGCGCCCGTGCCGTCCGTCTTCGCCGCCCACACCGCGCGATCGGGACCATTCGGGTCGTGCGCCGGGTTGGCGATCCACCCGACGCGATTCTGTCCGTGTCCGCGGATGAAGATCGCCGTCGAGCCGTCGTCACTCAGTCGCACCGAGCCGACGTCGACGCCGTCGTCGTCGAGGAACTTGGTAATACGAACCGGTTTGAAGTCCGGCGCCGCTGCCGTGTAGACGTTGCGCATGCCCTTCTCATAGACGACGTAGGCGATGCGGTCGGCCTTGCGGGCGACGCCCATCTCCAGCGGAGACGGAGGTGACAGGAATTGATCGATCGTGTAGCCCGAGGCGGTCTTCGCCGCGGCGGCTTTGGCCGACGTCGCCTTCGACGCCTGCGTGACCGCCGGCTTCTCGGCAGGTGCGCGGTTCTGCGCGATGAGCGGCGTGGCGGCGGCGATCAGGGCAACGCTCGCCGCGAGCGAGCGATGGGGAAAAGCGCGATGCATCTCAGGCATGAGGAGCCTCAAACGAGGGGCGGGATCGAGAATCGGTCGCTTTCGTCATAACACTAACGCGAGAAAGGCTTTCCGCGTTGTGTCCGACCGTTGATTCTGGCTTCCCGGCCGCCCCGCCGCCAGGTTTGTCGGCTCCCGGGGACTAAGGCTTGATCGAGCTCTGCGTCAGCCGGAGCATTACCAGCGCGGCTCGTTTCGTCAGCGGCGCGAGCATGCGGAGGTCGGCGGTCTCTTTCTCGGTGTGATCGTCATGGCCCGAGAGGCCGATGCCGTCGATGATCATCGGCACCTTCGACGCGACGAACGAGACGTCCGCTGCGCCGGCGCGCGACGGATCGACCGCAACGACAGCACCGAACCCGAGGTCGCGACTCGCCTGATCGTAGAGCGCGAGCAGCCGCCGATTGCCGGCCGTCGGCGCCATTGGTGGGTAGCCGTCGTCGAACTCGATCGTCGCGTTCGTCTTGGGGAGATGGCGGGCGACGATTTGCTGCATCGTCTTCTTCGCCTTCGCATGCTGCTCCGGCGACAGGGTGCGCAGGTCACCCGTGACCTCCATGTGCTCGGCGACGACGTTGCGCTTGCCCGCGCCGGAACCTTCGGTGCCGGTCGTGTCGACTTTCACCTGCGTTCCCCCGATCGCCAGTCCGGGATTGAACGTGAGGTACGCTTCCTTCGACAACGTGGTGTAGAACTCGTGCAGAATCCGCGATGCCTCGTACACGGCGCCTGCTCCGACCTGCGGCTTGAAGATCTGCGACGAATGCGCCGGCTCGCCGGTCGTGCGCAGCGTCCACGATCCCGCGCTTCGTCGAGAGATGACGGCCGTCTTGGGATCCGCTGCTCCGTCCTCGAAGCCCAGCGCCGCGTGCGCGCCTGTCGCCGCGTCGACGAGCGCCTTGCGCGCTGCCTCTTTTGGCGTACCCGAGTCCTCTTCGTCTCCGTCGAACACCGCTGTCACGTTCACGCGATCGAGCAGGCCGGCGTCCTTCAGCGCGCGCAATGCGTAGAGCATGATGACGTCGCCGCCCTTCATGTCGATGATTCCCGGGCCGCGAGCCGTGGAGTCGTCGAGCCGTTCGAACTTTTGAAACGGGCTACTTGGCTCGAACACCGTGTCCAGGTGGCCGATCAGCAAGAGCTTCGGACCAGGTCCCGGATGCTCGGCGACGAGGTGGCCGGCGCGCCGAAATCCGGCGCCCTCCACCCACTGCGTCTTGAAGCCGAGGGCGTCGAGCTCCGCGCGGAGGACGTCGCCGACCTTGCGCACCCCCGCAAAGTTCATCGTGCCGCTGTTTATGTTCACGATTCGCTCGAGGAGTGCCAACGCCTCGGCGTTGTGCGTATCGACGGCGCGCACGATCGCCCGCTCGCTCGCGGTCAGCGTCGATTGGGCGTGAGCGGGGCGGACGCCGAGGAGAGAGAGGCAGGCGACGACGACGAACGGGAGAGATCTTGGTGAAGTTCGCATGGTCGTGAATTTATCGCGCGTGCTCAGTCGCGTCGCCGCGCTGTTCGTCGCCCTCACCATTGTCGGCTGTGCCGCGGGCGGCGATTCGGACCGTCGGCTCGTCTCGCGCTACTACTCGGCGACGGACTCGATGGGCGCGACGCCGGCCAATCTATCGATCGTCGCCGGCGCGGCTCCATCCGATCTCGTCGAGAACTCCGCGGCGGCGATGAGTATGACGCAGCCGGGAATCTTCTTCACGATCAACGACTCGGGCAACGACCCGCTGCTCTTTGCGCTCGACACCGCGGGGCGTGACCGCGGCGTTTGGCGGGTGGCCAACGCGGACAACGTGGATTGGGAAGCTGCTTCCATCGGGCCCTGTACCGCGGGAGCGCCGGCGTGGTGCGTGTACATCGGCGACGTCGGTGACAACGAAGCGCATCATCGCTCGAGGAGGATCTATCGGGTGGTTGAGCCGATGGCCAAGGAGCCACGAACGGCGCGTCGGGACTCGCTCGACGCCGCGCGATTGACATTCGAGTACCCGAACGGTCCGCAGGATGTCGAAGCGATGTACGTCGCGCGCAACGCGGACGTCTTTCTCATCGCCAAGCGTCCACGACTCGATGCCGCGCGTAAACCGCTTCCCGCGCTCGTCTACCGCATTCCGGCGACGGCTTGGAATGAGAAGGGACGTATCGTCGCGGAGCTCGTCGACAGCTTACCGGTTGTGCCGGGCAGCGCACCCTTTCGCGTCATTACCGACGCCACGCTGTCGCCGGACGCCAAGCACCTCGCGGTGCGCACCTACATGCAGCTGTACGTCTTCTCCACCGATTCGGCGAGCGGCCGCGTGGACCACGCCGTTGCCGCGGCCGTCTGCAACCTGCTCAACGTAAACGAGGTACAAGGCGAAGGCGTGACTTGGGCGGACAACCGGGGCCGATTCATCTTCACGACAGAGGGCCAGCGAGCGCCGATCGCGCTCGCCGACTGTCCGCTTCCGCACTGATCGCTACATCCAGGGCTCGTCGGCCGACGGCCCGTAGATCGACGGCACTTTGCCGCCCGCCATCCGCAGATAGACGGAGAGCTGGCCGCGGTGATGGATCTGGTCGCCGAGCATGAAGTCGGCAAAGTCGGCCAGAGGAACGTTGCCTTTCTCTCTCGGCGCGACCATGAAGAGGACCGAGCCGTTGAGCTCCTGATTCTCGGTCTTCTTGAGCTCCGAGACCACTTCGCCGCGCACTTGCTTGAACGCCTCGACGATGCCCGGCCAACTCTCGGGCGGCTTTCCATATCCGCTGCCGAACATGTCCTCGCCGCGCAACGCCCTGAGCAACATCGACTGCTCGACGACGAACGTCCATCCGAGATGGAGCGCATTGTTCGAGCGCTCGTGCGGCCGAAAATCGGTCTTGTCCGCGGGGAAGGCGTGGATCACTCGCAACGTGGTCGCGGTCTCGCGTTCGTAATTGCGGAGAAAACGAGCCTTGGCTGAATCGGTCTGCGGCATGTCTGTCCTCGCGGAGGGCTAAGGATTCCAAGCGCCGAGCAATCGGCGGACGGCGATGATCTGCCCGACGTGATACGACGTGTGATCCACCGCGACGAGGACCGTGCGGAGATATGTCTGACCAGTTCCGTGCGGAATGCGTGCCGTGAGATCGCGCGGATCGTTGGCGGCGAATTCGGCGAACGCCGCGGTGTCGCGCTTGATCGCGCCCACGGTTTCGTTCCAGGCCGCCTCGCTCGCCGGGCCGGGGGTCTTCGGCCAATAGTCGTCAGGCCACTTCGGTTCTGTGTACTTCGGGTTCACGCAGAAGTCGAGCAGGTCGCGCTGCGTGAATCGAATGTGCTCGACCAACTCCCACACGGAATGGGGGAAATCGTTGTGCCGCTTACCGCGCAGCGCCGGGTCCAGCCCGGCGATCGATTTCTGAAAGTCGGCGTGCGCCTGCTCCCAGTCCAACGCAGAAGCGACGATGCGTCGCCAGTCGTTCTCCGACGCCATTGGCACCACTCCACTCGGTTGGTGAGGGACTCGAACATTTGCCGCCCGAGGCCGGAAAGACAAGCGGGCGTCCGCTGACTACGGCGTCTTCATAGTCCGCGCGCAGCCGTCGGCGTCCGGCGGGTCGGCCGCGCCGAATTTGCCCCGCACGAAGCTTGGGGGACCGTTGGGCCGGAGGTACAGCGCGAAGAGGCCGCTGTACTGCGCATCGCACAGCTCGGGCATGCGCGGACCACCGAGCGCGGCGATGATCGCGGGAATCGTGTTGCTATGGCCGACGACGAGAACCACGTCGCCCGGCTTGCCGGCGGCGACGGCCGCGACGACGGCATTCACATGAGCGGTGAGATCGCTCGATGTCGGAACGATGGTCGGGACGATCTTCGCGGCGTCGGCGAGTGGCTTTGCCGTCGCCTTGGCCCGCTCGAGCTGCGTTGTGACGATCGCGTTGACGTGCGCATCGCCGAGCGCCGCCGCGAGGTCTGCCGCGCGTTGCAAGCCGACGGGCGTCAGTCCCGGATCACTCGCCGGCGTCGCCGCCTTTTCGGCGTGGCGGACGAGGATGATCGCTGAGGGCTGCGCGCCGAGCTTGGCCGCGGTTGCAACGAGGAGCAGCGCAACAACTATCCGACGGTGAATCACGAGATGCATCCGAGAATCGCTCGATGGTGACGCCTTTAACGTAGAAACCCCGCTCTGATTCAAGCAAATCAGTGGCGCGCTTGACGAACGGGATGCCGGCCGCGAGCGTTGGCCCATGTTCCGGAGCTCCCGACTGGCCGCCTTGCTACTCTGCCCGCTCGTCGTCGCGGCGGCCGGCGCCCAGGGCGCTCCGGCGAGAGCGTCTGCATCGATCGTCGGGTTCGTGACGGGGCGGCAGAGCGGCGAACCACTCGGTTTCGCCGACGCGACGATTGAAGACATCGCGATAGGAACATTCGCCCAGAGCAACGGGGTGTTTCGCTTGCGCGGCATCCCGCCGGGCCCGGTCAACCTTCGTGTCCGCCGCCTGGGATTCACGCCGGTCACATTGCATCTCGTGCTCGTCGAGGGACGCGAGGACACAGTGCGCGTTGCGCTGGACCGACTCGCGATCCAGTTGGAGCGGGTCCGCGTGTCCGACGAGGTGTGTCCTTCGCGCGGCGTCGAACGCGGCGACACGGCGACCCTCGCCATTCTCCGCCAACTGTGGGACAACGCCGAGCGAAACAAGCTGCTGGCGCACGAGTCGCCATTCGTGAGCCGCATGGAGCGGGCGATTGGCGCACCGGAAGGACTCGTCTCGTTGGGTGGCAATCAGCGGATCCACTTTACGCGCATCGATACGGTGCAGTTCGCGGCCGAGCACGAATGGCGCTACGAACCCGGAAAACTCGTCGTACGTACGGAGCCCGACGAGGGCCCCGAAGCGTCCGAGAAGATGATCGTGCCGCAGCTCGTCGATTTCGCCGACGACGTGTTCACCGACAACCATTGCTTCAAGTACGCCGGTGTCTCGAAGGTCGACGGCGTTCGCCGCATCCAGGTGGACTTCGAGCCGATCAAGACACTGCGCGAGCCCGACGTTCGCGGCTCGATGTTTCTCGACACCGTTTCTTACCAGCTCGTGCGCTCGGATTTCCTGATGGAGCGGCCGTCCTATCTCCATCCTACCGAAGAATGCCGCTGAGCCCGAACTAGGGGCGCCGCCCGTCGCGAATCAGCGGCAGAACCGTAAGCGTGTCGCCGAGGCGGTACGTGCGCTCGATCGGCGGCAGTCCCTTCCGGTCGATGCGAAACAGCGCACTGTCGCCGACGGAGAAAAAGCCTGAGCACATCGTGAAGATTCCGTCGGTTCCGGTTCTCGTGCTGCTGATCCCGACCGGATCCGTTCCGGCGGTCGCGATATCGGCTCGTCCCCCCTTGTAGGCGCTGGCGCTCACGCCGCGGATCGGAACGTTCTCAGCGTCCACGACGCGTCCGATGATCCAAACAGTGCGGCCGCGCGGCTGCGACATCGCACCAGACCATTTACCGTCGTGGATGCACCGTTCGGCCACGTAGTCGTTGGCCGTCGGCACGACGAGGTCCGTGCGGTGCACCGAGTCGCGCACCGCGGTGAAGTGGATCGACGTCGAGAGGCTCACGCCGATCGCGTCGAGTTGACTGTCGATCGTTACCAGCTTGTACGGGCCCGGCAACAACCGCGTGATGGTGATCGATCCGTTGGAATCCGCCCGCGCGGAGTACGTCGTGTTTTCGAGCTGCACGCGAGCGCCGACGACGGGCGCTTTGGCGCGGTTCATGGCACGAACCTGAAGGGTGCCGAGCGGCGCGTCCCAACGCAGTGACGGCGGCCAATGGATCTGCGCCACCTCGCCGCCGGTCTCCTGTGCGTCCACGACGTCGCGCGGGACGTATTCCCGAGTCGATCGATTGAACACCGAATCCTTGCGAACGACGGGCAGTCGCAGCGACCACCGGTCGATGATCACTACGCCGTTCGGCATTTCGCGGAACGACACCCAGCCACCCGGCCGCGCGTCGTCGAGCCGGCGATCGAGGCCGACATAGCGGAACTCGAGACTCTGCAGCCTCCGACTGGCCGTATCGACCCAGAGCACGCCGTCGATGTCGACGCGGTTCCGCGCGCGACTCGGCGTCGCGAAGCCGAGCCCGACCTCCGACGGTCGCGACTTGTCCGCGTTCACCAGGCGGACGCAATACCCCGCGATGAACGCGTCGTCGAGCAGCGCCTCGGCATCAGGCGCGTAGAACGTGGCGCCGTTGTCGGCGTCGCTGACGAATCCCGCCTGCACAAACTCGCTCCCCGAGCGCGCGGCGTAGAAGGACGAAGTCGATCGCGGCGTGGAGTCGAGCGTCACGGTTTGACTGGCGATTCGGTCGCTCGTTCCGTCCATCATGCGCTGGAAGCGAATGAGGACAACCGCCGCGGGGTTCGCCTTCCGCGCCACGACCGTATTGAGCAATCCGGCGCGTGCCTGCTCGAGTAATCCGAGCGCGGGGCCGGCATCGGATCGGATGGGGCAGGCGTTCGCTCGCACGCTCACCGGGTCGAGCATCGTCGGCAGCGACGCCATCGCGATATCGAGCGTATCGATCGCCGCACCGGATCGCGGCAGTCGCGCCGTGAAGGGGCGGAAGCCGATGCGAACGAATCGCAGCGTGACTGCATCGGATGGAACGACGATGCGGTAGCGTCCCTGCTCGTCCGTGATGTTTCGGCCAAGGGCCGTGCCGCGAACGTCGAGGAGAGTGATGACGGCGCCCGGAATGGGCTGGCGGCTCGCGGCGTCGCGCACTGCCCCGCGCAACTCCTGGGCGTGCACAGACGGGCGGGCGCCGAGAACGACGCCGAGCGCGCCGAGCGCGCGGGCGAGTCGAAGTCTTCTCATGGCCGTTTTGATTTGGGACAGTCGAACCCGACGCTAAACCCTGTATTGCCCGGATTGAGGAGATCCCGGCGTGGCTCGATTCGCCAATGTCCGGCAATCCGATGCAGCCTCATCACGCGCTCACCGAAGAAAAGATTGCCCGGGTCCAAGTCCCCAAACCGATCGTCGGTGTGAATGACATACGCGGTCGAGTCATCCGTTGCGGCGATCGCGAGCGCCTTACGCCTGGGCGCCGGAAAATCGGGGACGTCCGACAGGGAGCATCCCTGCTTCCGCCAAGCCGTGCGCATCATCGTTCGACCGTCTTGTCCCTCGAGCCACCGTGCCGCGGCGGTGGGGACCGTCATCGTGAACAGGTCCCGCGACGAGGCAATTCCGCCAAACTCGTAGGTCACGTAATCGAACGGATCGTGTCCTTCCTCGGTTTTCATTCGACCGATCTGCCACTCGGCGACGGCTCTTGGCATCGTCGAGTCGTTCGCCATCAGATCCTCGGCGGTCATCGGTCGCGGTGGAATCGCACTCCGCATGTTTCGCAGGACGCCCTTGAAGTAGGGCTCGAATCGCGCGAGATCGAGCATCGCCGCCGCGGAGTCCCACTTCTCGCGTGCCACCAACGCAAAGAAGGTGTCGACCGTAGCGCGGGCCGAGGGTTCGGCGCTCGATTGCGCCACGCTGGTTCTCGGCGCTAAAAGTAGCGCTAGCGCGCAGACTGAACTGATGCAACAACGCGGAAAAACGGAGCGCGATCGAACGGTTGGCGACACGACGGCGTCCAATGAAAGAATCCTCTTCAAATTCATCGTGGACCGCTCGACTGCAAGCTGGCTCTTCTTGGCGCTGCTCTCAATGGCGTGTGCCAAGGCGACGCACCCGACTCTGTCCGGACCGCCGACGATGCCGTCGCCGGTGCGGGTCGCGTTCCGTGCCCAGTCGGACAGCTTCGGCCCGGCCCGCGATGAGTACGACGCGATCTGGCGTGCCGAAGGTAGCCGCATCATCGCCACGATGGAGCGGGTCTCAGGCCTGCGCTTCGACTCGCCACCCTACGCCGACACGTCGATCGTCGCCGTCATCTTCGAAGGCGTGAGCAACTCCGGCTTCCGCGACGATCCAATGCACCTCCGCGCCAGTTATCTGTCGGATACGAAAAAGGCAACGCTCGTTCACGAGCTCGGGCATCGCTTACAGGTCGGGGTAGCCCGCCCCGGCGAGGACGAACACGAAGTGTTGTTTCTATGGCTCTATGACACTTGGGTCGCGCTCTGGGGACGCGCCTTCGCCGACGCCCAGGTGCTGGTCGAACGTGCCCGTCGGGGCCCGTACCCCAAGGCTTGGGACGCCGCCTTGGCGCTCGATTCGGCGGCGCGCGCCGAGCGCTTCCGGGCATTGCGAACCCGCCAATAAAGAAGCGGACGTCGCGTCCAACACAACCACGCCCGGCGCGTATATTCGGCAACCCACCTCGTTGTCCCCGCCGGAGAAACAATGCGATTTCATGCTCCCGCCCGCTTCCTGGTGCCTGCCGCCTTGGCGCTGGCCAGCGCCGTCCAGGCGCAGACCCTCGCCGGCTCACCGGCGTCCGCGACAACCGCCGCGAAGACCGATCCGCGGGGCAAAAAGGTGCTCGGCCTCGCCGACATCGCTCGCTGGAAGCGGATCAATAACGCCGCCCTCTCCAGCGATGGCTCGTGGATGACGTTCATCTACCAGCCGAACGAGGGCGACGACACACTCTTCGTCAAACAGCTGCCGACGGGTAAGACCTACACGATTCCGCTCGGCGGCGAGCCACAGTTTTCCGACGACGCCCGCTTCGTCGGCTATTTCGTGAGCCCGCCCGAGGGTCGCGGTGGACGGGGAGGGCGCGGCGGCGGCGGACGGGGCGCGCAACCCGGCGCGGCCGCTACTCCGACCCCGGCGCGGCGATTCGAGCTGCTCGATCTCGCCTCCGGCGAGAAGTATCAGGTCCCCGACGGCGCGTCATTCAAGTTCTCGAAGGGCTCCAAGTATCTCGCTGTCAAAGCCACCAAGGCCAACGCGACGGCAAAGCACAACGGCACCGATCTCGTCCTTCGCGAC